>ERZ808262.522-NODE-522-length-17208-cov-14.360403_pt1 | contig 17208 bp, 12 predicted proteins | sample MGYA00520895_ERZ808262 | MGnify/ENA primary metagenome ERZ808262 (study PRJEB31516, sample SAMN03275588) | gut metagenome | biome: mammalia-associated habitat; material: feces | host: Papio cynocephalus | place: Kenya | collected 2012-08-02 ... | reverse complement strand
GAACAACCATGCTCGGCACAACCCATCGTGCCAAACATGCAGTTCTCCCCAATCCGATTAATCGAAAGTGCCAAACATGCAGTCCGACACCGTAAAATCCGGGCGTGTCCTGCATATTTGGCACAACGGATTTCCAAACTGCATGTTTGGCACGATGGTTTCGCGGTCCGAAGGATTCCAATCCGATTCCAATCCTATGTCGTCTCAGTTCCAGCGGTCGGACATCGCGAAACTGTTGCGCATGAGGTTGCTGGACGTGTACAGCACGTCATTGAGCAGCTTCGTGACGTGCTTGCGCAGGTATTCCGCCATTTCGCCGTTCGACTCCTCCATTTGCGCGATGTTCTGGAATCCGTCCGCGGATTCCGCCTCCAACGCCGCGAGCTTCGCGTCCGTGCGTTCCACCAGACGATGGCCGAACGCCCGCGCGGCTTCCGCGAATCCTTCGACCATGTTGCTCGTCTCGTAATAATGCGCGTCCGCGAGCGCCGCGATCAGACGGTTCGACCAGTACAGGCAGTCCGTCGACACCTCCGGCGTGGTGTCGCGCAGATAGGCGGGCGTATCGTCGACGTTCGCATAGAACGGCGTCGCCGCGGTGAACGGGCCGGAACCGTAGGAAATCCACATGATCGAACGGCTGGATTCGGGCGCATACGGACGAATCTGCATGGCCACCATGTGCCCGGTGCGGTTGATGCCGATCGGACGGTAGCGATGGCGGCTTTCCTGCGTGCCGATGGTGCCGTACGGATCGTATGGGGTGCCTTCGAAATGGGCGCTCATCAAAAAGTCGACGTCTTCGATGGTGACGGCGTTCTCCGGTTCGCGGCACCACGGAATATCGTCGGATGTGGGTGTGTAACGGGCCGCCGGCGAATCCCAGTCCTCGCTGGGATTGAGGTACCGTTGCATGTACCAGGCGCGGGGCGTGTTGTAGATGTGGTCTTTGGTGGTTGCCGTGCCGAAGATGGTGCGCGGATTGCAGTGGCTGCCGTGCGTGCCACCCTGCGTGCCCGCCGTGCGGCCGAGGTGGTGCGTTTCGATGAATTCCGGGAGATCGGCGCTGCACATGAATTCGCGGGCGTCGCTGAACGCGTCGTCGAAATCGAAGTAGTCGATGCCGAGCTGGTTGGGGATGGTCGCATAGCAGTCGTCCGGCACGCGGCGCGCGATCCAATGGTGGCCGCCGATGGTCTCGACATACCAGATTTCGTTCACATCGGAGATGATGATGCCGTTCGATTCGTATGTTCCGTACGTTTCGAGCAGCTCCGCGAGGCGCTTGACGCCTTCGCGCGCGGTGTTGACGTATGGCAGGACGAGGGTGATGATGTCTTCCTCGCCGATGCCGCCGGGCACTTCCGGCGTGCCGTCGGACTCGTCGGCCGGCTGCAGCACGACCATCGGATCGGCGGCGAGCACACGTTCGTTGACTGCGATGGTTTCGGTGGCGCTCATCGCCACATTGCGTTCGCTGACGCCCGCTTCGGCGAGGATGCCGCGGTTCGGCAGCACGTTCGGCACGATGCTGTACCGGCATGGGTCGTCGGGCAGGTCGATTTCGACATGACTGAGCACGCTGCGGTAGTGGCGCGGCTGGTCCTTGGGCGCGACCGCCACGAACTTCTTCGGATCATAGCGGCCGGAACCGGAGTCATCGTCGCGGGCGATGATGGTGGAGCCGTCGTAGCTGGCTTTTTTGCCTACAAGAATCGTTGTGCATGACATGCTGATTACTGTAGGAGGGTGTGCAGAAGAGCCTGCCGTGAAGATCGCGATGACGGGCGTGGTACGGTCGCCGCCCCGTCATATTGCCTGCCATGCGAATCATGCCGTCCACCATGCGGCGATCTGAAACCGCACCGTCTTCGGCACCGTCAAAGGTCCGTATCCGGAATCCCGGAACATAAGCCCACCGGACACGAACTCGCATGCGCGCGAACATGCGCGTTTGTCACATCGCATGGGATGCTGTATAATGGCCGATTGTTGCCCCTCTAGCTCAACGGTTAGAGCAGCGTCCTTTTAAGTCGTGGGTTGTGGGTTCGAATCCCACGGGGGGCACCGAACATAATGCATAACCCCTTGGAATCACAGCGATTCCAAGGGGTTTGCTTTATCCGCATGAAATAAAGACCGCCGATCGCAGACGCGTTCAGACGCCATGACCGCACAGGCACGGCCTAATGCATACGGCTTCAGAACATGCTGATGACCGGCATATGCATGCCTCCTTGTTTTTGATTCCTTGATTAGTTTAGATGATTATCCACTGCGGAACCATGGGATGCCCCGCGGCCGCCGGCATGGTCGAGACACACGACGAGCAGGGCGAAGCGTCACATGATGATAGACTTATCGCATCGAACATTTGTTCGTATTATTTCGGTATTATGGGGAATTCCCCACTATATGCAGTGGAAGAGCATCCAACACACCACTACAGGTAGTGTATACTGAGGAACGGCTCATCTCGGTGGGCGACAATCGAAAAACGTGGCCGACAAGGCTTCCCGGCACGGAAGCCGCTTGCATAGGGAGGAATCGAATGACCGTCACCGTCTTCACCAATCCAAGCAATCCTCAATGCGAAGCCACCGAACAAGAACTCTCCAAACTGGGCGTGCGCTATGTCGCCATCGATCTGACGCAGAACCCATCCACATTCGAACAGATCAAAGACGCCGGATTCAAGCAGATTCCGGTGGTCATCTCACCAAATTCCTCGTGGAGCGGACACCGCCCCGACCTCATCCGCCAACTCGCGCAGAGCTTCGCGGCGTAACGGACCGCACGCACAGGCCGACCATGGTTTCCGGCGGGAAGCCACAGCCGCCTGCCACTTGCACGACAAGACGCGCACCACGCTCATGCCCGGCCTCCGGCGGAAACGCGGCCGTCCGCCACCGCGGCCACCACCGCACTCGTCCACCGCATCCGGCCGCGCGACCCGTTCGAACGCGCTACATGCGGCCCGCCATGGACGGATCGAGATGCATGGTCTGGAAACGGCGCTCCATGAAATCGTCGTTGAAATACGTCGCGAAGAACCGCGAAATCGGCGAATCCTGGGCGATGCCGGCCATACGCGAATACCAAGCGTCGAGCGTCATCAGCGTCATCACGCCATCGATGAAAATCAATATGAAGCACACGGCCGTCAACGTGTAGCGGACCTTCCACGGAATGCCCTGAATCAATCGCAACAACCGCGGCAGAATCAGCTTCACCCACACCAAGCCGAGGATGCCCCAGAAGAACATGTATTTGCCGGACGTGCGGCCGTCGATCGACAACCATTGGCCGGTGTAGTCCCATGCGCGGATGCCGAACGCCACCTGCATGAACCAGCTGGTGAAATATTCGAACGAGCCGCCGATCACCGCGCTGGCGCAGAAAATCAGCAGCCAGTTCGAACGCCACAGGTGGTTGAGCAGCACCGTGAGAATCACCGCGCCGAAACCATAGATCGGGGAGAACGGACCCCAGAGGAAGCCCGCGCGGTCCTGATATTCGCCGAACAGGATGAAATGGTAGATGGTCTCCAGCACCAGCCCGAACACGCATCCGACCACGAACAGCCAGAACAGGTTGAAGAAATCAAGGGAAATATAGCCTTTGCCGGTCAGATCCCGGCCGGCCATGCCCTTGGACGCGGCGGATTCGTATGCGCTGCGCGCGTCCATGCGCCGGAGCGCGAACTGCAGGCGACGTTCTTCACGCAGCGACGGGTCGGCAGCGATGTGCAGGGCGACGAGCACCACCAGCTGCACGGCCGGGGCGATGAGATTCACATCCAACCCCTGCAACGCCAAAGACAGCAGGCCCTCGACCAAGGTGAGGGGAATCATCACATACGTCCACTGCGCGATATGGCGCCGCTTGTTGAGGATGAGCAGCACGCCGAACACCACCAGGCATGCGGTGGCGGCCAGCAACACGACGGCGTGGATCACCGATAGCGTCGTGGTGAGGTTCAGTGCCTCGAACGCCATCTCCCCCGCGAGCACGGCATGCACCACATACAGGCAGGCGAACACGATGATCGGTAGGGTCACCACGCCCACGACGAGCATCAGAATGCCGTAGATGCGCACGATCAGGGGGAATCTGCGATCGGCGGGATTCACCGTTCCGTCGGACGCGACGCGCGCGCCCTCCTCGATGGCCGTGATTTTCGTATCCGCGGCGATGGCCTTGCCGACCTCGGATTCATCCACTCCGTATTCGCCCGGATTGGTTTGGCTCAATTCAGATTTGCTCATACGACCGCTCCTTCTCCCGCAACGCTATCAGACGCCGACAATGAATCGCCATGCGCGAATTGCTGCGGAGCGAGCGGAATCAGCGCATCACTCAGCTTTCGATGGAACCGGTGCCATCGCTGTTGGAATACCCGCTGGAGCTGCTGGAACCGCTGCCGGACTGGCTGGAATCGGAATCGTTCGAATCCGAGCCATCCTGCGATCCGGATTGGCCGCTCGATCCCGAACCTCCTTGGATTCCGCCCTGGCCCATCTGCCCGCTCGGCGGCTGGCCCATCTGCCCTCCATTACCGGAGCCCATTTGGCTGCCGCTTTGCTGGCTGATCAGCTGTCGATTTGAACCATGTAATGCGTGCACCGTGAATGTGCCGCCAACACCACCCAAGAATCCGCAGGCCAGACTGATGCCCGCGACGATGGCAATGGCCTTGCCGCCAAGTTTTGCAGGCTTTTTGACCGCCTGCGCGGCCGGGCCTCCGGCAGCCCGTCCACCGAAAGAAGCCGTTGGGCCAAACGGATTCGGCTGCATATCGCGCTGATTCGGCATCGACGCGGCACCGGAAGCATACGGCGCCGTGGAAGCATACGGCGCGGATTCCGATGGGCATGCGGCGGAATCCGCCGCATACGTCGTCGCCTCGGGCTGTCCGGCTTGCGCGTTCACGTAGTTCCCAGCCGTCTGGCCACCGTCGTTGCGCACGGTGGAATCATTGGAATTATTGAATCCGCTGGAATTGTTGATGCTACCAGAATTGAAGTCGGTCATGATGCGGTTCCTTAACGTGATGGGTTCATATGCGTCTGCGCGTTGTCGCTGATGATTATTTGACAACACCCGCTTTGAACGCGGCTGGACAACACTCGGAAGACGTCTGGAAGGTATTTGGGAATTACCTGAAGATGATTACGAAAATCGTTCCCGAAGACGGTATTCGACAATCAGCCGAACACCGTCTATTTGCCTCGCGTATGTCCCGCCGAACGTTATACGATACGCAATGCGTAGCGCTACGTATTGCGTAGTGCCATAATCATCGCCCGTCCTCAATCCGGAGAAACCATGAACAACGTACTGCAGATACTGCGCCGCGACGTCAAACGGCTGATCACCGTGCCGGCGGCATGGGTGATCATGATCGGCCTGATCATGATTCCGCCGCTGTACGCATGGTTCAACATCTACGGATTCTGGGACCCATACGGCAACACCGACGGCATCAATGTGGCCGTCGCCAACACCGACCAAGGCACCGACAACGAACTGCTCGGCAAAGTCAACCTCGGCAAGCAGATCGAAAGCACCCTGAAGAAGAACGACCAGCTCGGCTGGCGGTTCATGAGCAAGGCCGAGGCGATGGAGGCGGTGCAATCCGGCGACTGCTACGCCGCGATCGTCATCCCCGACGATTTCAGCGAAGACCTCGCCAACATCGTGACCGACAGCGCGAACCGTCCGACGCTCGAATACTACGTCAACGAAAAAGCCAGCCCGATCGCGCCGAAAATCACCGACCAGGGCGCCACCACCGTCGACCGCACCGTCAACAACACCTTCGTCTCCACCGTCAGCGAAGTGCTCACCAAAGCCGTGAACTCCGCCAGCGGCAGTCTCGCGGGCAAAGCCGGAAACGTCGCGAACGACGCCATCAACGAGCTGAACACAACCCGCGGCAACGTCACGACCATCCGGTCCACCATCAACGACCTCGACGCGAAACTCGCCGACGTGCCGCGGCAGACGCAATCCGCACGCCAGGCGCTCAACAGCGTGCAGACGGCCGCCGCGAACGCGGGCCAGGGGCTCGCCCAGACCTCCACCGCCATCGGCGACGCACAGAACAGCCTCAACACATTCACCTCCAGCGCGAACAGCGCGTTGGAGAACGGCTCGACGCTCATCGCCCAGGTGACGAACGATTCGACGGCAAGCATCAACAAAGTCTCCACGGCGGTCTCCACGGCCAGCGGCTCCGCGCAGCAAGCCGTCAGCGGCATGCAAAGCGTGACGGACGGCAATGCCAAACTCATCGAAAAGCTCAAGAACATCAGCGACAACGCGCAGTACCAGCAAGCCATCAAAAAACTGGAAGACGCCAACACCACCGCGGCCGGCACCCTCAACGACCTCAAAACGCTGAGCCAGACCACCCAGGCCGCTGCCGACAGCGTGACGAAGCTTTCCGACACGTTCAACACCAGCACGCAGAACACGATGGACAATCTGGGAAGCGCGCGTTCCAGCATCAATTCGGGCGCGCTGCCGCAGCTCAATTCCGGGCTGAGCTCCCTCGCCTCCACCACGGGCGCGTTGTCCGGCACCGTCACCAGCCAGACCGCTCTGGTCCAGCAGGTCTCAACCGTGCTCGACCAACTCGACCAAGTGGCGTCGGACACCCGGACCTCATTGCGGAACACCGACAAGCAGCTCGCCCAGGTCGAAACCAAACTCACCACCGTCGGCACCGACCTGCAGGCGCTGAGCACCGCGAACCTGCTGGAGAAACTGACCGGCAGCTCCACGCTCGACACGAAGAAAATCGCCTCGTTCATGCAATCCCCCACCGTGCTGAACACCAAAAACGTGTATCCGGTGAACTCCTACGGCTCCGGCATGGCACCGCTGCTGACCAACCTCGCCCTGTGGGTGGGCGCGTTCGCGTTCGTGGTGATCTTCAAGGTGGAGGTGGATGATGAGGGCCTCGAAGACCTCGACCTGAGCACCACCGAAAAATATCTGGCACGCTACCTGCTGCTCGGAGCCATGGGCGCCATCCAAGGCGCGGTGTGCACCATCGGCGACCTGATGCTCGGCGTGCAGACCGCGAACGCGCCATCGTTCGTGTTGACCGGCATCATCACCTCGCTGGTGTATCTGAGCATCACCTATGCGCTGTCCACCACATTCATGCATGTGGGCAAGGGATTGTGCGTGGCGTTGGTGATCGTGCAGATTCCGGGCGCATCCGGCCTGTACCCCATCGAGATGATGCCGAAGTTCTTCCGCATGGTATACCCGCTGGTGCCGTTCAGCTATTCGATCGACGCGTTCCGCGAGACCATCGCGGGCATGTACGACGGCCATTGGCTGCAGAAGATCGGCACGTTGCTGCTGTTCGCCGCGGCCGCGTTCCTCATCGGATTGGTGATTCGCCCGCTGCTGGCCAATCTCAACCGCCTGTTCGCCCGGGAAATCAAGGCAAGCGACATGATCATCGGCGAGGAGGTGCAGTTGCCGGAACGCGGCTACACCATGTCCCAGGCCATCCAGGTGCTGGCCGACAAGGGCGGCTACCGCGATGTGATCGAGGACCGTGCGAGCCGTTTCGCGGAACTGTACCCGAAGCTCAAGCGCGGCGCACTGCTCGCCGGCTTCATCGTGCCGACCGTTTTGGCGCTCGTGTTCTCGTTCACCAACGGCGAGAAGGTCGTGGTGCTGGGCACCTGGATGGTCTGGGTGCTGCTCATCATCGGCTTCCTCATGGTCATCGAATACATGCGCGACAATCTGCGCCGTCAAGTGGAGCTCGGCAGCCTGAGCGACGAGGCGATCCAACGGCTGTTGCTGCAGCGGCAGAACGCACGTATGCGGCGCAGGAAGCGCGCGCAACAGGCACGGCGCGAAAAGCTGCTGCGCAAAACCGGACGGTATTCGGGACGCCACGGAAACGACAGGACGCAACGCGCGCACGTCACGTACACGACCACCGGAACCGAAAGCAACGGCATCGCCGCGCTGGTGCGCAAGCTGAACGCCGCCGGCCAAACCGCCGACCCGAAGAACGCCGGGCATACCGACGCGACCGGCGCTCCGAAGAACCTGAATCCCGCCACCGACACCGAAAGGAGCAACGCATGAGGGCCATCGCCAAACTGTTCGTCGGCGACCTCCGCCGCATCACCAGCAACGTCGTCTCCATCATCATCGTCATCGGCCTGGTGGTGATTCCCGGCCTGTTCACCTGGTTCAACGTGGCCGCCAGCTGGGATCCGTTCTCCAACACCGGCAATCTGAAATTCGCCGTCGCCAACGACGACAAGGGCTACCGTTCCGACCTCATCCCCGTGAAGGTCAACATCGGCGACCAAGTGGTCAACACCCTGCGCGCCAACAGCCAGCTCGACTGGACCTTCACCAGCACGAAGGAAGCCGTGGAAGGCACCAAATCCGGCAAATACTACGCCGCCGTGGTGATTCCGAAGAACTTCAGCACCCGCATGATGACGTTCTTCTCCTCGGACGGCAAACACGCGAAGCTCACCTACTACAACAACGAGAAGAAGAACGCGCTCGCGCCGAAGATCACCGGTCAGGGAGCGGACACCGTCGCCGCGCAGATCAACGAGATGTTCTCCGAAACGCTCACCGGCACCGCGCTGGAGATCGCCTCGCAGCTCGCCTCGCAGCTTGACAAGCCTGAGGCGAAAACACAGCTCACGCAATTCAACGGCAACATCGGCGAATTCGCGACCACGCTTGCCGACACCGCCACCACGCTGAAGACGTTCGGCACGCTGACCCAAAGCGCGCAGCATCTGCTGGACGGCTCCAACACCTTGGTCTCCATGGCCGATAGCAGCGCGAAAACCGCGAAAAACCAGCTCAAACAGACCGAAGGCAGCGTGAACGACCTGACCGGAGCCGTCAAAACCGGCACATCCGCGCTCAGCACCGCGCTGGCCAATTCGGCGAGCAGCTTCGACGCGGTCGCCGACGGCGTCGACACCGTGTTCGACAACGTCGGCACACAGGCCGGCAGCGCGGCGACCGCATTGCGCAATCAGGCGTCGAACGTCACCAAGCAGGCGCAGGAATACCAGAAAATCAGCGATTCCCTGGGAACGCTCGCCAACAGCAGCCTGCTGCCGGATGCGGCGAAAATCGCCATCGAGCATCTGAAAACCAACGTGGACGCCACCATCACGCAGCTCAACGACCTCGCATCATCGCTGAACACCAGCGCCGCGAACATCGACGCGAAAGTCAGCGGCACCACGCAGGAACGCCAGCAGATCAAGCAACTCGCGCAGCAGGCGCAATCGTCGGTCAGCGGCATCAAATCCGACTTCGACAGCCAGCTCAAACCGCAGCTGGACAGCATCTCCAGCTCGATCGGCGGCACCGTCTCGTCGTTGAGCGCCAGCGCCGCGGAACTGAAAAGCTCGTTGGGCGACCTGAACAGCACCACCGCCGACGCCGACAAGCAGCTGGCGGCCATCCGCAAGGTGCTGAATTCCACCGCGGACAGCCTTTCCACCGCGAGCGCCAAGCTCACGACGTTCACCGGTTCGCTGTCGGACGCGCTGAACAGCGGCGACATGAGCGCGGTCAAGGACGTGCTCGGCGGCGACACGGATTCGCTGGCCACCGCATTGGCCGCTCCCGTCAAGGTGAAGCGGACCGCCGTGTTCCCGGTGAAGAACTTCGGTTCGCAGATGACGCCTTTCTATACGTTCCTGCCGTTGTGGGTGGGGTCGCTGCTGATGGCGGTCACGTTGAAGACCACCGTTTCGCGCAAGGTGCGCAGGGAACTCGGCGACCCGAAGCCCCATCAGCTGTTCCTCGGCCACTACGGCGTCTTCGGCGTGATCGCGCTGCTGCAAAGCACGTTCTCGCTGGGCGGCAGTCTGCTGTTCCTGCATGTGCAGGCGGTGCATCCGTGGCTGTTCATGCTTTCCGGATGGGTGAGCAGTCTGGTGTTCTCGTTCTTCGTGTATACGCTGGTCACCAGTTTCGGCAACGTAGGCAAGGCCCTTGGCGTGCTGCTGCTCGTCGTGCAGATCTCCGGTTCGAACGGCGCGTATCCGCTTGCCGTGTTGCCGAAAATCATCGGTTCCATCAGCCCGTTCCTGCCGGCGACGCATTCGATCACGGCCATGCGCGCCGCCATCGGCGGCGTGTACGGCAACGATTACTGGTGTGCGATCGGCTCGCTGCTGCTGTTCATCCTGCCGCTGCTGCTCATCGGATTGGTGCTGCGCATTCCGCTCGTCAAGTTCAACAAGTGGTATGTTGCCAAGGTGGAAGGCACGAAGGTGATCTCATGATGGCCGATGCATCAATCGCGCGGGATTCGGACAAGGGGACCGCCGGTCTGCGGACGCCTGCCGGCGACATGCATGCGCAGGCTAGTGACATGGGCATGCTGAATGTCCGCGCGCAGACACCGGCCGGCGGCACGCATGCGCAGGCCGACGTCACGGATATGCTGGGTGGCGCTGGTGCAGACATCGCATCGACTGTGCGGAATCCGTGCGGAAAGGCCGGTGGGACGCACGGCACGGAACAGAGTGCCGCGAACAGGGGCTGCGGACGGCGCGAACGGCTCCGTGAGCAGACCGACCGCAAGATCATGCGCGCGGCCTTGGAAATCGTCGTTTCCGATGGCGTCGGCGCCGTGACCATCGAAGAGGTGGCACGTCGTTCCGGAGTGGCGAAGACCACGATCTACCGTCGGTACAGGAACGCGGATGACCTGCTGCACCGCATCCAGGTGGAGGCCGCGGGATTGCCCGATTTCAGTGATCTGGATCCATCCCGCGACGGCTTGCGGGCGATGCTGCAGCGTATTCAGGATTGTTTCGACAGTGAATTGGGATTGAAAGCCGTGGGCGCGGTGCTCACTTCCGACAACGACGCGTTGACGGCCATCGCCGAGCAGGTGCTGGCGCCCGCCGAACAGCGCTTTTCCGCATTCGTGAACCGTGGAATCGTCACCAAGGCGTTCCGCGCCGACGTGGACCTCGGATTCCTGTTCGATACGGTGTTGGGCTCGATGCTGGCCTACACCGCCCTGCACGACAAGGCGACATGCGCCGAACCGCTTTCGTCTTCCAAGATGGGCGCAAACAGCACGAACGGCAACGCGGACGGCGCATGGGCGGCGCATATGGCCGGTCTGCTCTGGACAGTCATCGCGGTCTGAATAGTTGGAGCGCCAATTAACGTCACTAGAATTCGCACGATTTCATTTATGCCGGCAACAATCGGAATCGTGCGAAACGTCAACCGCGACCAATACCCCCTAACTGCTGTTTGCCACTCGGGAAACCGGAGAAAGTGAGTTAAATCGCGTTCCTGCATCAGTCGGTTTCGCACAATTTGAAATGACCTAGGGGAAATTGAAATCGTGCGAAGTACTTCGTCCATTCGGGACTGCGTGACCATCTCCCAAAAAACGTCCGCAGCCCACTCTCAGGTAAATACGGAGATCCGGCGGGAACCCGATGAGGATTCAATGGGGACGCGTGGCATCCACAGGATGTCTACGGCAATCCGACAGAAACCTAATAGCATCCGATGGCAGACCCCTAACAATCCAACAGGATGCCTACGGCAATCCGACAAGAAACCCATGGCAATCCGGCGGGAGATATATGGCCAATCCGACGGGCTTTACCGCTACTGTATGGAAGCTTCCTGACGGGCCACCTCAAGTGCCTTGTTGAACGCTTCGGTGGTCCAACTGGCGCCGGCGAGCTTGTCGACTTTGAGATCCTTCAGCGGCTTTCCCACCACCGCGTCCGGCACGGCCTTGGCGAAATCGTTCTGATGCTTTTTGGAAATGGACGTGAATGGATGGCCGACGATCTTCACGGCGGACACCTTCTGGTCCTTGACCGTCAGATGCACGTCGATGGTGTCTTCGCCGACCGGACCATACTGGCCGTTGACCGCATACTCGCCGTCCGCGTAGTTGCCGGTATCCTGTTTGTCCGATTTCGTGGATGATTCGTCATCGGCGTGGTTTTTCACGGAACCGTCCGCATTGGATTCGTTGTCCGTGGCCTTGCCTTCGGTTTTCGACTTGTTTTCCTGCGATTGCACGCTTTCGCCGGAATTTCCGGCGTATTCGTCATCCATCGGCGTGGCCGTCGTCTCGCCGCATGCCGACAGCAACGCGATGCTCGCCGCGGTCAGCGCGATCACCTTCACCGCATTTGATTGTTTGCCGTCCATGACCGCCACTCCATTCTGTCCATTCCGCTCCCGCGCGTGCTTTCGCCCCGTCCGACTTTCCCGAATCATTCCGCAGCTCCGGTTTTCGCGGCCTTCGTCGGATCGGAGAACGCGATTGCCACACCGCCGTTCTGCGCGCCTTCCGCGGCGGCTCCGGTGCGTGCCGGTTTGCCGCCCGCCGCCTCGTACGCGCGCTGGGCGTCCTTGTCGTTCCATTGCTCGCCTACCAGCACGCCATGGTTGAGCATGATCTCGCGCTGCGCGCACGAGGCGACCAGCGCGTCATGCGTCACCACGATGATCGTCGTGCCCTGCTCATGCAGCTGCCGGAACAGGTCGAGCACGATCTTCTCGTTCTTCTCGTCAAGGTTGCCGGTCGGCTCGTCGGCGAGAATCAGCTTCGGGCAGTTGATCAGCGCACGCGCGATGCACACGCGCTGCTGCTCGCCGCCGGAAAGCTGGCCGGGAAGGTGATGCGCGCGATCCTTCAATCCGACGCGTTCCAACGCCTCCAACGCCTGCCGCTCGTCAACGACGGAATGGTAGTACTGCGCCACCATCACGTTCTCCACAGCCGTCAGGTGGGGCACGAGATAGAACTTCTGGAACACCAGGCCGATCATGTTCTTGCGCACGTCCGCAAGCTGCCTGGCGTTCAGATCCTCCAGTCTGCGGCCTTCGAGGGAGACGGATCCCTCCGACGGCGTGTCCATGCATCCGATCATGTTCATCAGCGTGGTTTTGCCGGACCCGGACGAGCCGACGATCGCCAGCCATTCGCCCTGCGGCACCGTCAGACTCAGATCGTCCACGGCGTGCAGGTCGCCGTAGATCTTCGAAATGTGGTCGAGCTCAAGCAAGGTATCCATGGGTTATTCCTCCCTCAAAACGATGGCGGGGTCGATATGGGTCGCACGGCGGACCGGCGGAATGGACGCGACCACGGCGATGAGCACGCTCAACGCCAACGACGCCACGCCCAGCGGCCAGTTAAAACCAAGCGCACGGTCGAACACCGTGACGCACAGCACACGGGCGAGCGCATAGCCGATTGCCGTGCCGAGCAGTCCGCCGACGAAGCCGTAGATGGCTGATTCCACGGTGAATTCGGTGCCGATGGCATGCGACGAGGCGCCAAGCGCCTTGCGCAGGCCGATTTCGTTGCGGCGCTGGCTCACGATGGAGCTGATGGTGGTGCCCACGCCCACGAACGTCAGCACGAGCACAACAATCGAAACGATCCAGAACAACGTTTGCAGCATGGTGATGATGCGGGTGTCGGACGAGGTGATTTTGGTGACGGCCTGCGCCTTCACGCCAGTGTTCGGATTGGCGTTGATGCTGGAGATGACGGCGTCGAGGTCGTCGCCCATCGCGTTCACCGAATATTCGACGACGTCGGCGCCGCGTTTGGTTCCGGTGAGGTCCGTCACATCCGCCGCGGTCGCGTATACGATGGAGTCCTCGTTTCCGCCGGTGTCCACGATGCCGGAGACGCGGAATTCGGTGCCGTCGGTGTCCATGATGTCGGACGATACGCGGCCGTTTTCCGTGGTTTTCCCGTCATTTCCTTCGGAACCGCCGGCCGTCTGTTCGTCCGAGCCCTGTTCGTCCGAATCCTGTTCGCTCGAGCCCTGCCCGTCCGATTCGGCGGATTCGGACGTCGAAGCATCCGACGGACCGGACGATGACGAGGATCGGTTGTCGGACGCGCGGTAGCCGATCGTGATTCGCGAGCCGACCTTCGCGCCAAGCGCGTCGGCCACATCGCGGCCGATCATCACATTGCCGGCGCTGGGCCAGCGTCCCGTCACGTTCCAGTGGCGGTTCAGCGTCTTGACGGCATGCGGGTCCACGCCGGCGATGGTGTACGGCGCGGAATTGATGCGCACGCTCTCATACCGGTATGCCGCCGATTTCGCGCTGTGGCCGGCGGACACCAACGCCGTCACCCCGCGCATGGCTTTCGCGTCGATGCCCTGCGTCTTCCGTTCGGCGTCGGATGGCGTGACGATCAGATTCGCGCCATACGCGCGCATCTCCTCGTTCATCTGCTGCGGCACCGCGATGCACACCGCCGCCAGGCAGAACAGCGTGGCCGCGCCGACCATCGACGCGACGACCGCCATCACCGCGCGCGAACGGCGGCGGAACACCGCGCCCCACAGCATGGTGAGGAACATTCCGCGATTGGTCATATTTCTCCGTTTACCTTCCATGCAGCACCTCCGCCGGTCGAAGTCCCAGAATCGAACGAATCGATGAAAGCGACGCGATGAGCACGGTGATGGCGAGCAGCACGAACACCAGCACGAACACCATCGGACGCATCGTGATGCCGGAACCGAACACGATATGTCCCACAAGCTGGGCGACGCCGGAACCGGCCAACGCGCCGACCAGCGCGCCGACCAGGGAGATCAACGCCGTTTCAGCGAGCATCAGCCGCGACACCGCCCCGTCCGTGGCGCCGATCGCCTTCAGCAACGCCAGCTCCGCGCCGCGTTCTCCGATCGAGGCGGCCATGAGGTTCGCCACCGCGATCGCCGCGGCGATCAACGAAAGCGCGGTCATGAGCACCATCACCGCCTGCGTCTTGTTGAGCACGTCGCCCTGCAACGCGGCCACCTGGCGCACCTGCTTGGCCACGGCTCCCGGAATCACCTCTTCGATCTGGTAGGCGATCGACGACGGGTACGCCGTGCAATACCACGTCTCCCATTCGTCCTGCGTGAGCGCGTTCGGGTTCTTCGCCGCTTTGCGCGCGAGGTCGTTGTCGGGCGTGGTGAGCGCCTTCACTTCGATCTTGTCCACGGAATCGGGAAGATTCGCCAGCGTCTGCGCGACGATGGACGGCATGTAGATGCCGTTGTCGTCGGAATCGCCCGATTCGTAGATGCCGGTGATGGTCACTTTCACGCGATTGCGTTCACGTCCGCCCGCGGAGGAATCCGTGGAAATGGTCTTGTCCAGCGTCAACGTGTCGCCGATGTGCAATCCCAGTTTCGAGGCGAGTGTGGCGCCGACGATCGCCTGTTCGGAATCGTCCTTCGGCCAGGAGCCATCGAGCTTCCACCATGAGCGCATGCCGTTCACGCCGGCGACGGTGGATTCGCCGGAATCCATGTGCAGCGTCTTCGCGAACCATGTGCCCACGATCGGCACGCTCGTGGCCTTGCAGCTGGAGGCCGCGGATCCGGAGCATGCCGCGTCGGCGTGGATGTTCAGTTCCGGCGCGAAATTGGTGATGTTGAACGCCCAGAAGATCGTTTTGATCTTCTTCGCGTCCGATTCCTTCAGGAACGCGGTAGGGTCGGCGGAATCCTCGTCGGTTCCGCTCGATGAGCCGGCTGAGCCGTCGGTGGTGTTGTACAGGTCGTTCACCACCGCGTCGGCCTTCGGCTGCACGACGATGTTGGACCCGTACGTCGACAGTTCGGCGTTGAGCTTGTCGCCCACATCGAACACCACGCCGAGCATGGCCACGCTGACGGTGGCCGACAGGCATACGGTGACGGCAATCAGCAGGCGACGTTTGAACTGCCGGCTGAACGAGCGGAGGATCATTTTCAGGAAGAACACGGATCGGCTCCTTTCCGCTCACTGGAAGTGGCTCGACAATGCGTCGAGCGTGGATGTCTGAATGACGATTTTGCCCGGCTTGACCTGATAGTCGAACGGTATCGGGTTGCATCCGCCCTTGAAGCCGATGGTGGCGAGGTTGATGGCGACATCGCATTTCTTGCAGATGATCTTGCCGTCCTTCTCGTAATAGCCGGCATCGCCGCAGTTCTCGCACGCGTCGAGGCCGACGCCGTACGCGCCGCCGTTCTTTTTGATGATGATGAACCGCATGACGGTGCCGTCCTTCGCCTTGTATTGGAAGCGGTGCAGATGGCCGTCCGAGATCTGGCTGAATGCGATGGTCGCGACGCCGTCATGCAGCGAATACCGTTCGGGCGGCGAAAGCGTGACCACCTTCTGCGTCTGTGCGACGCCGTAGGTGAGCGCGACGGTCACGCCGATCATCGCGACGAGGCTCCACGCGCCGGCGGCCTTCGCGCGGCGGCGGAACGCGACATGGGAGCGCGTGATCGCCTCGTTCGCGCCTGTCGGCTTGACTTTGAAGCCCATCACCACGCTGGCGATGGCGGGAATCGCGAAGACCAGGATCATCGCGATGGCGATGGCGCGTTGATGGTTGATGCCCCAGACGAGCAGCAGGAACGCCGTCGTGGGGAAGCTGACGATGCGTTTCGACTGCAGGATCTGCGCGAGATCGATGAAATGCGATATGAACAGCAATGCGACCAGCAGCAACGCGGCCATGGTGAACGACCAGCGGACGGCGGTGGAGCGCATGGTGCGGATGATCAGCGCCGCGACGACCGCGGTGGCTGCGCCCAATGCGAATCCCAACGCGCGCAGCAGCATGGACGAGGTGAATATCGGATCGCCCGGTTCGACGAAAATCGTCAGCTTCAGGATCACGTCGGGCAACGCGCGGAAGGTGGCGGCCGCGATCGCCAGCGCCGCAACCGCATTGGCCGCATCGAGCAATGCGCGGTGGTCATGCCAATGCGCGGTGATGCGCCGCGCGAAGAGGATGACGACGAACGCCGCGACGTCGAAGACCACGCAACACCACAGTGTGGGATAGTTGATGAACGTGCGCTGCGTGATCACTGCGGACGCGCGCAGCGCGGCGAACACGACCGCGCCGGAGAAGCCGACGATGAAGCCCGCGAGCCGCCAATACGCGCTCAGCGGCTTGTCCCGCCCCTCGCCGACGGTGAGCATCACGTTCAGCGTCATCACCAGCAAAGCCGGTGCCAGCAATCCCTGCAACACCGAAACATATTGCAGCAGCATCCCAAAATCCTTTCCGCCGTCTCCTCGGTTCGAGGAGCCCTCGGTCTTTCCATCCGGTGCCCGCAGGAGCCTGCGCTTCCGGCATTTCCCTATCGGCACTCCCCTTGTCGG
>ERZ808262.519-NODE-519-length-17235-cov-4.135914_pt1 | contig 17235 bp, 15 predicted proteins | sample MGYA00520895_ERZ808262 | MGnify/ENA primary metagenome ERZ808262 (study PRJEB31516, sample SAMN03275588) | gut metagenome | biome: mammalia-associated habitat; material: feces | host: Papio cynocephalus | place: Kenya | collected 2012-08-02 ... | reverse complement strand
TCGGCTGTGGGATGCGGCGCGGGACATTCTCTCTGCTCTTTCAAAGCTCAAATGATCCGCCGTATCCTTGCGGTATGTAATCCGAGTGCTTATAATGGCGGTACAAAGAGAGGAGGCACCCCCATGAAGCTGATTTTCAAAATACTCTCCGTTCCTATCATTTTGGTCATTGACCTGTTCACCCTTGTCTGTATTGGGCTGATTTCCTTTTCCGCATTCTTCCTCCGGCTAGTCAGCGGAATTGTGGAAATCCTCGGCGTATTCGTTCTGGTTACATATTCCGTAAAGAACGGCCTGATTCTTCTGACCATTGCGTTCCTGGTCAGTCCTATGGGCATCCCTATGATAGCAGCGCATCTTCTGGCGGGAGTGAAGCACATTTCCTCTGCTATCAAAAACTTATGAGTAAAATCCGGTGCAAACCAACGGCACCGGATTTTCTCATACTGCTCCGCCTTCAGCAAAAGTAACCTCTCTTTCGTGTTATTTAATTGTAGCAATTTCCGCGCATAGTAGTTGTAAAAACTACGTCAATGTGCTATACTTGCTACGAGGAGGCGGAACATGAAATATTACGAAAAGCTGCTCGCCCTTGGCTGCGTGACCCGTTCCCAGTTGGAACAAGTCACGGGAAGCCCATCCGCCGCTGACTGGCTTTGCCGGGAGTATCAGCGGAAAGGATACATGGAACGAATCAAACGGAATCTGTATGCTGTTATCAGTCTGGAAACAGGTCAGTGTGTTGCAAACCGATATCAGATTGCCTCTCACATCAGTGATGATGCCGTCGTTTCTTACCACAGCGCATTTGAATACTATGGATACGCCAATCAGGTGTTCTATGAGGTTCAGGTTACAAGCGTCAGCCGTTTCCGAGCGTTCACCTATGATGGAATTACCTATCGTCACATCGGTCAGCGAATTGAGGACGGTGTATTGGAATTACCCAATGGTATCCGTGTAACCTCCTTGGAACGCACTGTCATTGACAGCATCAATCTGTTTGAAAAAACAGGCGGGTTGGAAGAACTCCTGCGCTGCCTTGCCTTGATTCCTACTCTGGATGAAAAAGGGCTGATCGCCTGCCTGTCAGAATATGGCAGCGGTATCCTCTATCAAAAGGCAGGGTATGTCCTGTCCCATTTTGCAGAGGCAATGGGATTGTCTCAATCGTTCTTTGAAAGCTGCGCAGCACACATCCCAAAAGGGAAGAACTATTTCTATGATTATGGACAGGACTTTGTGTGGCACGAAAAGTGGAAGCTCTATGCCCCTGCGGATCTTATGCAGCTTATTAGCAAGGGAGTGACTGACTATGATGCAATTTGACCGTATAACCTTGGGCAAACAGGCCCGTGAATTGGGTTTTGTCAGGGATACATTTGAAAAGGTATGCCGCCTAGCTGATATTCTGATGTTTTTCCAGAGTGATTCTCTGTTGTCCGAGAAAATGGCATTGAAAGGCGGTACGGCAATCAATCTGACCATTTTCAATCTTCCTCGCCTGTCTGTGGACATTGATCTGGATTTTTCAGATGATCTTCCACGAGAGGAGATGCTGGCTGTAAGAAAACAGGCAACGGAAAAGGTCAGGAAATATATGGCGGCAAGAGGGTATACCCTTGGACTTAACTCAAAATTCTATCATGCGCTGGATTCCTTTGTTTATGAGTATCAGAATGCGGGTGGCATGAAAGACAATATTAAAATTGAAATCAACTATATGCTCCGTTGCCATGTTTTACCGCCGGTAAATAGAAGCGTAAATCTCCCATGGCTTCAACAGGATCTCACTGTTTTGAGCGTTGATCCTTTGGAAATTTACGGGTCTAAAATCGTTGCGCTTCTGAATCGGGCAGCACCAAGAGATTTGTATGATATCCATACCATGCTGCAAACCGGTTTGTTTGATGAATCTCAGGAAGCGATGCTAAGAAAGTGTGTCATGTTCTACAGTGCCATTGGCTCTGAAGTCTGCCCGGTGCAATTTGACTTAGACAAGATCGCCACAGTATCCCAGCAGCGCGTCAAAACCGACCTGATCCCGGTACTTCGCAAAGGCACATGGTTTGATGTTTCCCAAGCGCAGGAGAAGGTCCGTCATTACTTAGGTGATGTGCTTGTGCCGGAACCCGATGAACTGGCGTTCTGGGCAGCGTTCCGTCAGAAGCAGTACCAGCCAGAGCTGCTGTTCCGTGATGAAGCAGTTCTGGCTCGAATCAGCCAACACCCCATGGCACTCTGGAAATGCAGTGAGAAACAGAGGAACCGCCCCACGCAGGAAAGGTAATTTAGCCCATGAAAAAACAAGGTCACTATTGTAAGGTGTGTGGCAGCTACAGAGTAAACGAGAAATTCACCGGCAAAGGTCATGCCACGCATATCTGCAAAGACTGTGCCAAACTGCCTCCAGAGGAAAAAGCCAAGCAGGAGGCCTTGAACCGGTTATTCAATCTTCCCTGGCATTTATCGAAGGAGCAGAAGGCATGGCTGAAAAACAGAATGCAGGATCGCCGCCCGGAAGTCAAGGCACTCGCCCAGGTGCAATACGATATGCGGTTTGGGCGCAGGCATCAGGAAATTCCGCTCGAAGACTTCGACAATCCTGATGAGAATGAATTTGAAGAAATAGAATAGTGTTACAGCGGTCTGCTTCGGCAGGCCGCTTTTTGTGAGAGGTGGAATTTTATGGCAACCACACGCTTGATGCCCCTGCACATCGGCAAAGGGCGAACAGTTGGTACCGCAATCCAAGCCATCATTGACTATGTAGAGAATCCCGAAAAGACCGACTATGGGAATCTGATTGCAAGCTGGCAATGCGACAGCCGTGTTGCCGACAGGGAGTTTCTACTATCAAAGCAGCAGTACATCCGAAACACCGGGCGAGTGCGTGGCTCCGATGATGTAATTGCCTATCACCTTCGTCAATCTTTCCGCCCCGGTGAGATTACGCCGGAGGAAGCGAATCGTTTAGGCTGTGAGCTGGCACGGCGGTTCACCAAAGGCAATCACGCTTACATCGTCTGTACGCATATCGACAAAGCCCATATGGTGTGAGCCTGAAAGAGATTCAGGAGTGGCTGGGACACAGCGACATCAGCACTACTTCCAATATTTACACACATTTGGATTTTTCCAGTAAGGTTTCGTCTGCAAATGCAATTCTCCCGGCGTTTCCGAAAAATGTTCAATACTTTGCTTCTGGGCAGTAAAAAAGCTCCGAAGCATGACACTTCGGAGCAAATATGGTGCCGGTGGCGGGGGTCGAACCCGCACGGGGGATTAGCCCAACGGATTTTGAGTCCGCCTCGTCTACCAATTCCAACACACCGGCAGATATATTTCTTTACACCCAGACAAGCATCCCCCGGAATTTGGGGGGATATACAGGAGGGATGTGAAAGACAGATGAAAAACAGAATCTGAAAAACGCTTGATTGTCTAAGACTTTTCCCTGCACCGGCGACAGATGGCGAAGAGGTTTTTGAGTCCACTACGTCTACCATTCCATCACACCGGCATGTGTCTGTTCAGTATAATATAATTCCGCTGAAAATGCAAGGAAAATTTTCAGCCCACCGATTAACGGCCACCGGGCGTTGCCCGGTGACCGTTACCATTATCCTCTCTGCTCGCAGTAAATGCAGCGGTGGATATCCGCGGCACGGTCGGTGCAGCGGAAGAGCTGAGGCAGCTCCTGCTCGGTCTGGACAATGCACTTGGGATTCCGGCACACCCGGTCGTATTCCAGATTGGCCGTGTCGATGGCCTCCTTCTCCGGACGCTCCTTGGCCTCCTCCAGAAGCTTCAGGATCAGAGCCATGCGCATATACTTGCCGTTGAGTGCCTGGCGGAAGTAGGCGGCTCTGGGGTCGTCATCCACCTTCACGCTGATCTCGTTGACCCGGGGCAGAGGGTGCAGAACGCACATTTTCTCTTTGGCCAGCTGCATTTTCTCCACGTCCAGGACGTAGCTGTCCTTCAGCCGCTCGTACTCCCAGGGGTCGTCGAACCGCTCCCGCTGAATCCGGGTCATGTAGAGTACGTCAAGGCTCGGCATAGCCTCCTCCAGGGAGGTGGTGACGGTGTAGGGAATTTCCTTCTTTTCCAGCACATTATAGCGGATATGCCCAGGAATTTTCAGCTCCTCCGGGGAAATCAGCACAAATTTCACGCCTTCGTACCGGCTCATGGCCTCGATGAGAGAGTGAACCGTCCGGCCGTATTTCAGGTCGCCGCAGACACCGATGGTCAGGTGGTCAAGCCGCCCCAGCTCCCGGGAGATGGTCAGAAGGTCGGCCAGGGTCTGGGTGGGGTGATTGTGGCCGCCGTCGCCGGCGTTGATGACAGGTACAGTGGCCGCCCGGGAGGCAACGTAGGGTGCGCCCTCCTTGGGGTGGCGCATGGCGATGATGTCGGCGTAGCAGCTGACCATCCGGGCGGTGTCGGACACGCTCTCGCCCTTGGAGGCGGAGGAAGAAGAGGCCTCGCTGAAGCCCAGCACTGTGCCGCCCAGCTCCAGCATGGCCGCTTCAAAGCTCAGGCGGGTACGGGTGGATGGCTCAAAAAACAGGGTAGCCAGCTTCTTATGGGCGCACTTGTCCCAATAAGCCTCCGGGTGGGCGATGATATCCTTGGCGGTGGCGATGAGCGCGTCCAGCTCCGCCACGTTCAGCTCCAGAATGCTGTTGAGACTTCTCATGCTTTCGCTCCATTCACGGCCAGGTAGTTCTTGATTCTAGTGACGTTCTCGGCGTTTTTCGGGTCTTCCTCCAGGTATTCGATGATGTCGTACCCATCCACCACGGAGTACACCGGGAAGCCGAATTCGTCCTCGACCTCCCGCATGGCAAGCTTGTCGCCCTTGCCCCGCTCCTTCCGGTCAACCATAATGAAAGTGGCCGCCACCTTCACGCCCTCCAGCTGGCCGAGGATCGCCATGCTCTCCCGGATGGCGGTACCGGCGGTGATCACGTCCTCCACGATGACCACCCGCTCCCCGGCCTGGGGTACATAGCCCACGAACATGCCGCCCTCGCCGTGATCCTTGGCCTCCTTCCGGTTGAAGAAGAAGGGCACATTCAGCCCGTCCTTGCTCAGGGCGATGGCGGCGGACACGGCGATGGAAATGCCCTTATAGGCCGGGCCGTAGAGGACGGTCTTCTGATCACCCAGCTTTTCCCGGTAGGCTCTGGCGTAGAACGCACCGAGCGTCGCGATTTCCTCGCCGGTTTTGATCATACCGGCGTTGATGAAGTAGGGGATTTTCCGGCCGGATTTGGCGGTGAAATCGCCGAAGCGCAGCACCCCGGCCTTTTCCAGAAATTGAATGAATTCTCTTTTGTAGCTTTCCATGGAATGTCCTCCTGTGATAATCTGAAAAACACGTTTGCCCTCATCCGTCACGGCTGCGCCGTGCCACCTTCCCCCAAGGGAAGGCAGGGGTCAATCTACAAATTCCGCCAGGCAGCGTTCATAGGCGGCAACCGGGTCGGCGGCGGCGGTGATGGGACGACCCACCACAATATAGTCCGAGCCGATGGCCTTGGCGGCGGCGGGGGTCATGACCCGCTTCTGATCGCCGATATCCCCGTCGGCAAAGCGAACACCGGGGGTAACGGTCAGGAAGTCACGTCCGCACCGGTCGTGAACCTTCCGGGCTTCCAACGGGGAGCAGACCACCCCGTCCAGACCGGCGTTCCTGGCGGTCTCGGCATAGTGCATGACCACCCGGTCAATCGGCTCGTGAATGAGCAGGTCTTGCTCCATGGCCTGCTGATCGGTGGAGGTCAGCTGGGTCACGGCGATGAGCAGCGGCCGGGTGCCGTCCGGCCGGGTCAGCCCCTCCAGAGCCGCCTTCATCATGGCGGTGGTACCCGCGGCGTGGAGGTTCGTAATGTCCACATCCAGGCGGCTCAGCACCGCCATGGACTTTTTCACGGTGTTGGGAATGTCGTGAAGCTTTAAGTCCAGGAAAATCTGATGGCCTCTGGCCTTCAGCTCCCGGACGATGCCGGGGCCTTCGGCATAGTACAGCTCCATGCCGATCTTCACGAAGGGCTTGCGCCCGGTAAACCTGTCCAGGAAGGCAAAGGCTGCCTCCGCGCTGGAAAAATCGCAGGCTACGATTACGTCTTTCCCCATTATTTTACGCCTCCTATAATGTCTCTCAGGTTTTCGATTCCGTATTTCGCCATAGTCTCCGGCAAAGCCCGGACAATGTCCCGGCTGGCGAAGGGATTCACCAGGTTTGCGGCTCCCACCTCCACAGCAGTGGCTCCCGCCAGCATCATTTCGATCACGTCCTCCGCGCTCTGCACGCCGCCCATGCCAATGACCGGGATGTTCACGGCGTGCGCCACCTGGTAGACCATCCGCACCGCCACCGGGAAGATGGCTGGGCCGGAGAAGCCGCCCATGGTGTTGGCAATCACGGGCTTGCGGGTGCGCAGGTCAATGCGCATTCCCAGCAGGGTGTTGATGAGGCTGATGCCGTCGGCTCCCGCTTCCTCGCAGGCCTTGGCGATGGACACAATGTCCGTCACGTTGGGCGACAGCTTGATGATAACGGGCTTTTTCGTCACGGCCTTCACCGCCCGTGTAACCTCAGCAGCCGCTTCCGGGCAGGTGCCGAAGCTCATGCCGCCGCCGTGGACGTTGGGGCAGCTGACGTTCACCTCCAGCCAGCCCACCTGAGGCTCCTTGTCCAGTTTCTCACAGGTGTAGGCGTAGTCGGCAACCGAAAAACCGGACACGTTGGCCATCACCGGCTTGTGGAAGACTTTCTTTAATTTGGGCAGCTCCCGGGCAATCACCGCCTCCACGCCGGGATTCTGCAAACCCACAGCGTTAATCATCCCGGCGGTGCACTCGGCGATCCGGGGGGTGGGGTTGCCGAACCGTGGCTCTTTCGTGGTACCCTTGAAGGAGAAGGTGCCAAGCTCATTGATGTCGTAAAGCTCCGCGTACTCGTAGCCGTAGCCGAAGATGCCGGAGGCGGGGATCACCGGGTTTGAAAGTTCCATGCCGCATAAATTTACGCTCAGGCTTCCCATAGAATCTCCTCCTTCCGCAGAACGGGGCCGTCCTTGCAGATGCGCTTGAAGCCCGTCAGGGTCTTGCAGGAGCAGCCCATGCAGGCGCCGAAGCCGCAGCCCATCCGTTCCTCGAAGCTCATCTGGCCGGAGGTATTGGTAGCCCGATAGACGGCCTTCAGCATGGGCTCCGGGCCGCAGCAGCAGAAATGGGTGTAGGTTTCCGGCAGAGCGTCGGTGACGAAGCCCTGCTTGCCGTAGGAGCCGTCCACCGTGGTCACGGTAACGTCGCAGCCCAGGTCTTGGAATTCCCGCTCGTAGAAAATCTCCCTTTTGGTGTTAAAGCCCAGAATCACCGTGACTTTTTTCCCCTGGGCCAGGAGCTTTTTGGCCAGGTTGTACATAGGCGGCACGCCTACGCCGCCGCCCAGCAGCACGGGCGCGTCTCCCGTCAGGCTCAGATCATAGCCGTTGCCCAGACCCGTCAGGATGTCCAGGGTCTGCCCTGCTTTCATCGCGGACATCTGAGCCGTGCCCTTGCCCACCACCTTGTAGACAATGGTCAGGGTTTTTTCATCGTAGTCGCAGACGGAAATGGGTCGGCGGAGGAATTTTCCTGCCAGCTGAATGTTCACGAACTGCCCCGGGGCGGTGATGGCGGAGGTGTCCCCGGCAAGCACCATTTGATACACGCTGTCCGTCAGGGCGGCGTTGCTTTCAATGGTGAAAATACCTTGTTTCATAGCTTCTCCCGTTTGGTTCCAGGGTGGACGCGCAGCGCGTCCACCCTGGAATGATTTTAAGCATCGATGGTAGAAATCGTCAGCGTGGTCTCTTCCAGCACGTCCAGCAGCACCTTGATGGTGTCGAGGGCTGTGAACAGCGTCACATTGTGCTCCGTGGCCAGCAGCCGGATGCGGATGCCGTCGTTTTCATTGGCGCCGGGGTCTCTGGTATTGATGACGTAGGCGATGTGACCCTGACGCAGGGCGTTGGGGATCTGGTCGCTGCCCTCGCTGATCTTGGCCAGGGCGTGGGTGCGGATGCCGTTTGCCTTCAGGAAGGCGGCGGTGCCGGTGGTGGCCTCGATGTTGAAGCCCAGCCGGTAGAACCGGCGGATCAGCGGCAGTGCCTCCTCCTTGTCCTTGTCGGCGATGGTGCAAAGGATGGTGCCGTAGTTCTGCAGCTTCATGCCCGCGGCCTGAAGTGCCTTGTAAAGGGCACGGGTCATAGTCTTGTCGTAGCCGATGGCCTCGCCGGTGGACTTCATTTCCGGGGACAGGTAAGCGTCCAGACCCCGGATCTTGTTGAAGGAGAACACGGGAGCCTTGACGTACCACCGCTTTTTTTCCTCCGGGTAAATGTCGAAGAAGCCCTGCTCCTTCAGGGACTTGCCCAGAATGACCTCGGTGGCGATATCCGCCAGGGAGTAGCCCGTGGCCTTACTCAGGAAGGGTACGGTGCGGGAGGAACGGGGGTTGACCTCGATGATATACACGTTATCCTGGGCATCCACAATGAACTGGATGTTGAACAGGCCCACAATGCCGATGCCCAGACCCAGCTTCTTGGCGTACTGGAGGATGATCCCCTTGACCTGATCGGAGATGGAGAAGGGGGGATAGACGGAGATGGAATCGCCGGAGTGAACGCCGGTGCGTTCCACCAGCTCCATGATGCCGGGGACGAACACGTCCCGGCCGTCACAGATGGCGTCCACCTCTACCTCCTTGCCCTGGATATACTTATCCACCAGCACGGGCTTGTCCTCGTCGATCTCCACGGCGTTTTTCAGGTAGTGGCGCAGCTGCCGCTCGTTGGCGACGATCTGCATGGCCCGGCCGCCCAGGACGAAGGAGGGGCGCACAAGCACGGGATAGCCGATTTCCTCGGCGGCGGCAATGCCGTCCTCCAGCTTTGTCACCGCCTTGCCCTTGGCACGGGGGATGTTCAGCTCACTCAGGAGCTTCTCGAATTCGTTCCGATCCTCCGCCCGGTCGATGGCGTCGCAGTCGGTGCCGATGATTTTCACCCCCCGGTCGTGGAGGGGCTTGGCCAGGTTGATGGCGGTCTGGCCGCCCAGGGAGGCGATGACCCCCTCCGGCTTTTCAAAGGCGATGATGTTCATCACATCCTCAGGGGTCAGGGGCTCGAAGTACAGCTTATCGGCGGTGGTGTAGTCGGTGGAGACGGTCTCCGGGTTGTTGTTGATGATGATGGCTTCGTACCCTGCCTTGCGGATGGTCATGACCGCGTGGACGGTGGAGTAGTCGAACTCCACGCCCTGGCCGATGCGGATGGGGCCGGCGCCCAGCACCACGATCTTCTTCCGGTCGGTAAGCTTCGAGTCGTTGCTTCCGGTGTAGGAGGAGTAGAAGTAGGGGATATAGGCTCCCGTGTGGCAGGTGTCCACCATCCGGAAGGCAGGGAAAATGCCGTTTGCTTTTCGGACGTTGTACACATCCAGCTCGGTTTCCTTCCAGAGCCGGGCAATGTACTTATCGCTGAAGCCCATGACCTTGGCCTTGCGCAGGTACGCCGGGTCGTTGACGTGGAGCTTCAGGGTTTCCTCCATGTCTACAATCTTCTTAATGGCATTCAGGAAGAAGGGGTTGATCTGGGTCAGCTCGTAGATTTTCTCCACGCCCACACCGTGATAGAACAGCTCCGCGATGGCAAACAGGTTATCCGAGCGGAATTTGCTGATGTACTCCAGCATTTCCTCCACGGACATGTCGTTGAACTTGGGGTGATAGATGTGGTTCTCGCCGCTCTCCAAAGAGCGGATGCCCTTCAGGAGCGCTTCCTCCAGGTTCGCGCCGATGCCCATGACCTCGCCGGTGGCCTTCATCTGGGTGCCCAGCTCGTTGGAGGCGGTGGCGAACTTGTCGAAGGGGAACCGGGGCAGCTTGGCAATGACGTAATCCAGGCTGGGCTCGAAGGCGGCGTTTGTATTGGCGATCCTGATCTCCTCCAGAGCCATGCCCACGGCGATCTTGGCGGTAACACGGGCGATGGGGTAGCCGGAGGCCTTGGAGGCCAGGGCGGAGCTCCGGGACACTCTGGGGTTGACCTCGATGAGGTAATACTCGGAGGAATTGGGGTTCAGTGCGAACTGGACGTTGCAGCCGCCCTCGATTTTCAGCTCCTTGATGAGCTTGATGGCGGAGTCGTTGAGCATTTTTTCGTCTTCCCGGCTCAGGGTCATGATGGGGGCCACCACAATGGAGTCGCCGGTGTGAACGCCTACGGGGTCAATGTTTTCCATGCCGCAGATGGTGATGGCATGGTCATTGGAATCCCGCATGACCTCGAACTCGATCTCCTTATAACCCTTCACGGACTTTTCCACCAGCACCTGGTGGACAGGAGACAACGAGAAGGCGTTCAGGCCGATCTCCTCCAGCTCCGCCTCGTCATAGGCGAAGCCGCCGCCGGTGCCGCCCAGGGTAAAGGCAGGCCGCAGAACCACCGGGTAGCCGATCCGGGAGGCCGCCGCCTTGGCCTCCTCCATGGAGTAGGTGATCTCGGAGGGAATGACCGGCTCGCCGATGGACTGGCACAGCTCCTTGAACAGCTCTCTGTCCTCGGCCTGCTCGATGGAGGCACTGGAGGTGCCCAGCAGCTTCACCCGGCACTCCTTCAGAATGCCCTTCTTCTCCAGCTGCATGGCCAGGTTCAGGCCGGTCTGGCCGCCGATGCCGGGAATAATGGCGTCGGGACGCTCATAGCGGATAATTTTGGCCACATATTCCAGGGTCAGGGGTTCCATGTACACCTTGTCGGCGATGATGGTGTCGGTCATGATGGTAGCCGGGTTGGAGTTGCACAGCACCACCTCATAGCCCTCTTCCTTCAGCGCCAGGCAGGCCTGAGTGCCCGCATAGTCAAACTCCGCCGCCTGTCCGATGACAATAGGGCCGGAGCCAATGATCAAAAGTTTCTTGATATCCGTTCTTTTTGCCATTTTCCGTTTCCTCCGTATCTTCCATTCAATGATTGTAAATTTCATCCGGCTTCCCTTGAGCAGAACAGGGAGCCTTTGGGTCTACCGTGCCCGGTAGACCACCTTTCCGTCACAGACGGTGGCAAGACATTTGCCATATACCTTCCAGCCCTCGAAGGGAGTAGCCTTTCCCAGGGACAGGAAGCTATTGGGGTTCACGGTTTTCTCCGCCGCCAGATCCCAGATGGAGTAGTCGCAGCCCAGGCTCAGGCCGAACCGCTTTCTGGGGTTGTCCACCAGCAGCTCCAGGAGCTTTTCCAGGGTCAGAATACTCGGCCTTACCAGATAGGTATACAGAATGGGGAAGGCGGTCTCAATGCCCACCACGCCGAAGGCGCTTTTTTCCAGCCCCCGGGACTTTTCCTCGGCACTGTGAGGGGCGTGGTCGGTGGCGATCATGTCGATGGTGCCGTCCAGGATTCCTTCGATGAGAGCCTGCCGGTCTTCGGCGCTTCGCAGGGGCGGATTCATCTTGAACCGGCCGTCTTCTTGCAGCATACTGTCGTCCATGGTAAGGTAGTGGGGGCCTGTCTCGCAGGTCACGTCCAGGCCTTCGGCCTTGGCCTTTCGGATCAGTGCCACGCTTTCCTTGGTGGAAATGTGGCATACATGATATTTTGCCCCGGTTTCCCGCACCAGCTCCAGGTCTCTTACGATCTGTCCCCACTCGCTCTCCGAGCAGATACCCCGATGGCCGTGCCGCTTCGCATACACGCCGTCGTGGATATAGCCGCCGTGAAGAAGAGCGTTGTCCTCGCAGTGGGCGACGATTGGCTTGCCCAGCGCCTTGGCCTCCAGCATGGCTCGGCGCATTTGCGCGGCGGACTGGACACCGTGGCCGTCGTCGGAAAAGCCCGGCACGAAGGGAGCCATGCCCGCAAGGTCTGCCAAGCACTCCCCTTTTTCGCCCACCGTAATGGCTCCGTAGGGATAGACGTGGACGCAGGCGGTGTCCCGGATGATCTGCCGCTGGACATTCAGGTGCTCCAGGCTGTCCGGCACCGGGTTCAGGTTGGGCATGGTGCATACGGCGGTGTAGCCCCCGTGGGCGGCGGCTCGACTTCCCGTGGCGATGGTCTCCTTATAAGAAAATCCCGGCTCTCTGAAATGCACATGCACGTCACAAAAGCCGGGAAAAATCACATATCGGGAGTCATTCAATGCGCAAAGCGCGGAATCGGCGATGGAAGCATCGACACATTCCGCAAACTGGGGTACCAGGGAAGCGCCATACTGTTTTGCCTTGTTGATCCCAGTCATAACCGTCTCCTTAAATTCTAAAAAAATGCCTTGCCGGAAGCGGCAAGACGTTGGTGGCAGAATGCCGCTCAAGCTATCCGGAGGATTATAGCATGGGCGATACCAGATTGTCAACCGACAATTTGGCACAAAACCCGCCCAAATCTTCCCTTCATTTTCTACGTCCGGGATTCACCCAAATCGAAGGACTGTACGTATGTCCTTAAACGCAACAAATATTTCGGTGCTGAACCCTCCGGGGGCAATGTTCTTGTCCCGGCAAGAACATTGAGAAGAAGCCGGCTCAAGGGGCGCTGCCGAAAAGCCGCCCCCTTGAGAATCCCCCGGCCGCAACGCCGGAAGTGCGCCGGAATATTTCGGCCCGTTATTGGCGCGTTTATCAGAAATGCCCAGATAACAGGGCTTTCAGCGTCTCAAAAAGTCCGAAAGATACGTTGTCATTGCGAACCATCCCGCAGGATGGTGTGGCAATCCGCATCCCCTGGAACCGTTTGAAATTGCAGTTATTTTAAGGGAAACGGATTGCCACACCAGTGTTGCGACACTGGTTCGCAATGACATGCGTATTCTCCGGCTTTTGGGTTCATAGGAAAAAAGCCGGGGCGTGCGCCCCGGCTCTGTCAGTTCAATCCTCCACCCGGCGGATGTCCGCGCCCAGGGCGGTGAGCTTGCCAACGATGTTCTCGTAGCCCCGCTCGATAAAGTGGATGTGCTCCACATAGGTAGTGCCCTCGGCGGCCAGTCCCGCGATCACCAGAGCAGCCCCCGCCCGCAGGTCGTGGGCGTAAACCTCCGCCCCCCGGAGCTTCTCCACCCCGGTGACCGTGGCCGTCTTGCCGCTGATGCGGATGCTGGCTCCCATGGTTTCCAGCTCCGTGCAGTAGCCGAAGAATCGGGTCTCGTAGACGCTTTCCGTCAGGCGGCTGACCCCGTTCGCCAGAGCCATGCACACGCAGGCCTGCGCCTGCATATCCGTGGGAAAGCCGGGATAGGGTCGGGTTTTCACCGTGGTCTTGCGCAGAGGGGCGGTGCGGATCACCCGGATGGCATCGTCATAGTTGATGATCCGGGCACCCATCTCCTGAAGCTTGGTGGTGATGCACTCCATATGCTTGGGGATCACGTTCTGCACCAGAATGTTGCCCCCGACGGCGGTAACCGCCGCCATGTAGGTGCCCGCCTCGATCTGGTCGGGGATAATGGCGTAGGTGCCCCCCCGAAGGGAATTGACACCCCGGATTTTGATGGTATCGGTGCCCGCGCCGGTGATCCGGGCACCCATGGTATTGAGGAAATTGGCCAGGTCAACGATGTGCGGCTCCTTCGCGGCGGTCTCGATGATGGTCTGTCCGGGAATCAGGGAGGCGGCCAGCATGATATTCACGGTAGCGCCCACGCTTGCCATGTCCAGGCTGATGCGCCCGCCCCGCAGACCCTCCTCGCCGGGCTCCAGGCTCACATATTCCTCGGTTTCATCCACCACAGCCCCCAGAGCCTCAAAGCCCTTGATATGCTGGTCAATGGGACGGGAGGCAAAATTGCAGCCGCCGGGCAGAGCCACTCTGGCCTTGCCGAACCGACCCAAGAGCGCGCCCATCAGGTAGTAGCTGGCCCGCATTCGCCGGACAAGCTCCCCGTCCGGCTCGGAGCAGGTGACCCCGGAGCAGTCAATTTCCACCACACCGGCCACCGGATGATCGATTTTCGCGCCCATGCCCTCCAGAATGTCAAGCAGAATCCTGACATCCGAGATATCCGGCACGTTTTCAATTCGGCATTTCCCGCTGACCAGCAGCGCGGCCGGTAAAATCGCAACCGCGGCATTTTTCGCGCCGCTGATGAGAACGCTTCCGTTCAGCGGCTTTCCGCCATGGATTTCATATCTTGCCAAGGATACCCTCTCCTTGTGATAGTTTCAAAAAACGCCCATACGGGCTATAATATAGTATATCACACCATACAATTTCTGTAAAGAGCGAATTGCGCAGGTGCTTTTACCGGCGCAGACCCTTGGGATAGTGGTTTTTCAGAACCGTGCCGTCTCCCTTGCCCCAGCCGATGGAATCGTCCCCGGCCTGAACCAGGCACCAGCCCTTCTTGCGGGAGGGTACTACGTCGCCATGCAGGTAGGCCTTCATCTCCGGGCTGTCCGGGGGGAAGCTCTCCGTGACGGCGCAGGTTTTCAGCCACAAAGCCAGGGCGTGAGCCGGCTCAAACCGATCCTTTTTCACCATGCCCAGCTCCAGACCGGGACGCAGAACCTTCAGCCGGTTCAGCTCCGGCAGCTCCTTTGGTGCCCAGTACAGGCTCTGGCCGAAGGCAGTCGCCTTGCCCTCCGGCAGGGCAAGGTTCAGCTCTTTGGTAAAGCTCTCCCAGGTTTTTGGCAGTTTTTCCCCGGTGGAAACTGGAATTTCTCCCGATTCTCCCCGGGTTTTCCGGAGAACCGCGGCGAAATGTCCCTCCCCCAGCAGCCTGTGAGGCCACATCCGGTAGCTGGCGTTCTCCCCGGCGGCAAACCAGGGTGCCGCCACCGGCTCCGGGGAAAATTCCGGGTGCGCTTCCAGGAAGGCCGCTACCGTTTCCTCGTCCTCCTCCGGGGCGAAGGTGCAGGTGGAATACACCAGCCTTCCTCCGGGTCGTACCAGCCGGGCGGCACTTTCTAAGATTTCCCGCTGGCGGCGGGCGCACATCCGAACCGTTTCCTCACTCCAGTCGGTGACGGCGGCCTCCTCCTTGCGGAACATGCCCTCCCCGGAGCAGGGCGCGTCCACCAGCACCCGGTCGAAAAAGCCGGGGAAGCGGCTGGCCAGGACTTCCGGATGCTCATTCGTCACCAGGGCGTTGGCCACTCCCATCCGCTCGATATTCCGGGAGAGAATTTTCGCCCGCTTCGGGTTGATTTCGTTGCACAGCAGGAAGCCCCGCCCCAGCATCCGTCCGGCGATCTGGGTGGTCTTGCCGCCGGGGGCGGCGCACAGGTCGCAGACCCGCTCCCCGGGTTTCGGCTCCAGCAGAGCCACCGGTGCCATGGCACTGGCCTCCTGTAGGTAGTATACGCCCGCCTCGTGGTAAACGTGCAGCCCCGGCCGGGCCTCCGGGTCGTAATAGAAGCCCTCCGGCTCCCAGGGCACCGGCTCCCGGACAAAGGGCAGGGTCGGCCGCTCTCCTTTCAGGGGATTGAACCGGAGAGCCACCGCCCGGGGTCGTTCCAGGCTCTCCAGAAAGGCCGGATATTCCGACCCCAGCTGGATTTTCATTCTTCGCAAAAAGGCTTCCGGCAGCATGGTGATCCTCCAAAGGCGTATATTTTGGTTATTATAGCATATCGAAAGCGCTTTTTCCAGGGGCAAAAAGCACCCCGGGAAACCCGGGGCGCTTCGGTTTCAATATTACTCTTCCAGCACGGCGATATGCACCGTATCCAGCTGCGCCTTGTCCACGGTGGTGGGGGCACCCATCATCAGATCCTGGGCGTTCTTGTTCATGGGGAAGGTGATGACCTCCCGGATGGACTCCTCGCCGGTGAGCAGCATGATCAGCCGGTCAATACCGGGGGCGGCACCGGCGTGGGGGGGCGCGCCGTAGGTGAAGGCGTTATACATGGCGGGGAACTTGGCCTTCACATCGGCCTCGCCCAGACCTACCAGCTCGAAGGCCTTGACCATAATCTCCGGGTCGTGGTTCCGGACGGCGCCGGAGGCGGACTCGTAGCCGTTGACCACCAGGTCGTACTGGTCGGCCTTGATGGACAGGAGCTTGTCCATATCTCCCTCGGCCTCCTCCAGAGCCTTCAGGCCGCCCTGGGGCATGGAGAAGGGGTTGTGGCAAAATTCCAGCGTCCCGGATTCCTCGCCGATCTCGTACATGGGGAAATCCACAATCCAGCAGATGGCGTACTGCTCCTCGTCGAAGTGACCGGGGATCCGACGACCCAGCAGGGTGCGGATCACACCGGCGGTTTTCTGGGCGGCGGACTTTTTGCCCGCGGCCATGCACACGAAGGAACCGGGCTTCAGGCTCAGCTTCTCGGTCAGAGCCGGGGCGCGGTCGGCCAGGAACTTGGAAATACCGCCGGTGAGAGTGCCGCTTTCGTCTACCTTGAACCAGCAGGCCTTGTTGCCGGTCTGAACCTCCACGTCCGCCAGGAGCTTGTCGATCCACTTTCTGCCCTGGGTAAAGCCGTCCACCGCCACGGCCTTGACCGTCGCGCCCTCGAAGGGGCCGAAGCCGCAGCCCTGGACGATTTCGGAAATGTCCTGAATCTCCAGGTCGATCCGCAGGTCGGGCTTGTCGGAGCCGTAACGCTCCATGGCCTCGTTGTAGGGGATGTGCCGGAAGGGTGCCTGGGACACCCGCTTGTACTTACCGAACTTCTCAAACACCGGCACCAGCACGTCCTCCAGGGTGGCCAGCACGTCCTCCTGGGAGGCGAAGGCCATCTCCATGTCCAGCTGGTAGAACTCGCCGGGGGTACGGTCGGCACGGGCGTCCTCGTCCCGGAAGCAGGGGGCGATCTGGAAGTACCGGTCAAAGCCGGAGGTCATCAGCAGCTGCTTGAACTGCTGGGGCGCCTGAGGCAGGGCGTAGAACTTGCCGGGATGGTTCCGGGCGGGAACCAGATAGTCCCGGGCGCCCTCGGGGAGGAAGCGGTGAGGATGGGAGTGGTGATCTCCAAAAATCCCTTCTCGGTCATCAGCCGCCGCAGCTCGGCCACCACCTGACAGCGCAGCACGATGTTGGACTTTACCGCGGGGTTGCGCAGGTCGAGGAAGCGGTATTTGAGACGGGTATTTTCGTCGGCGTCCTTGCTCTTGTTGATCTCGAAGGGCAGCTGGTTGTGGATGCACTTGCCCAGCACCTCGATTTTTTCGGGGACGACCTCAATTTCGCCGGTGGGGAGCTTGGGGTTCTTGCTCTCCCGCTCCCGGACGA
>ERZ808262.514-NODE-514-length-17440-cov-24.821168_pt1 | contig 17440 bp, 17 predicted proteins | sample MGYA00520895_ERZ808262 | MGnify/ENA primary metagenome ERZ808262 (study PRJEB31516, sample SAMN03275588) | gut metagenome | biome: mammalia-associated habitat; material: feces | host: Papio cynocephalus | place: Kenya | collected 2012-08-02 ... | reverse complement strand
CGGCGCCTACGGGCACTACGGCTACTACGGCGGCTCCAAGGGCCACTCCTACTACTCCTCCGCGAAGTAGCCCCCGCACGGGCGGCCCAGACGGGACGCGCGGCTCTTATACTGGAGGGGATAAATATGTTATAATTACGATTAATCAACAAGAATCCGTCAAATTTATCAAGCCGCCAACAGCATAGAGATGCTTAAAGAGATTCATTCATCTCAACGGCAGCGTTGCACTATTCACTTGAATTGGTGCATTTAAGAAAGATTGATTTCTGGAAACTGTTTATTATGTACCTTGAGTTCCGATATCAATTCTATTATCGCTTAAGATGTCACTCCTCATTGTTTCGAGTATTGCATAAGCCCCTGAAAATGTTCAACACCCTCAATCTTTATATCAATTGTACTGAAATTGGAGATGGTCTATTCATTGAGCATGGCTTCTCAACAATAGTATAATGTAGACATATGGGCAAGAATTGTTGGATAAACCAACAGGTTACCATTGGCAACAGCGACGTTACGCATAGTCCCTAAATTGGAAACAAAGTAGAGATAAAGACAGGTGCGAAAGTAATTGGTGGTATCTGAATTGGTGATGATGTGATAATCGGAGCAAATGCGGTTGTCGTTAAGGATGTTCCATCACATTCTATAGTTGCCAGGGTGCCGGCTAAGGTAATAAAAACGAGAAGCAATGTAACAGAATCTTGGATAAAGTTAAATAAAAAATTGTAATTCTATGAAAGGAATCGTGCTGGCTGGTGGCAGTGGTACAAGGCTGTACCCTATCACCAAGGGCATCAGCAAGCAGTTGATGCCAATATATGACAAACCTATGGTCTATTATCCGATCAGTGTGCTTATGCTTGCTGGAATCAGGGATATTCTGATCATCTCCACCCCGTTTGACCTGCCTGGCTTCAAAAGACTTCTTGGAGATGGGTCAGATTATGGAGTTCACTTTGAATATGCAGAACAACCATCGCCTGATGGCTTGGCTCAGGCTTTCACCATCGGAGCTGATTTCATTGGTAACGATTCGGTATGCTTGGTTCTAGGCGACAATATATTTCATGGGGCAGGCTTTACGGAAATGCTGAAAGAGGCAGCAAGGAAAGCCGAGGAAAATGGAAAGGCGACAGTCTTCGGCTATTGGGTCAGCGATCCTGAACGTTATGGAGTCGCCGAGTTTGACAAAAGTGGCAACTGCCTCTCCATTGAAGAGAAGCCGACAGAGCCGAAGAGCAATTATGCCGTGGTCGGGCTGTACTTCTATCCCAACAAGGTAGTTGATGTGGCAAGGCGCATAAAGCCATCAGCAAGGGGTGAGTACGAGATCACGACGGTGAATCAGCAATTCCTGATGGATGGCGAGCTGAAGGTGCAGACTCTTGGTCGAGGCTTCGCATGGCTTGATACAGGCACCCACGACAGCCTTTATGATGCGTCAACTTATGTCGAGACATTGGAGAAACGTCAAGGGCTTAAAATTGCTTGCCTGGAGGGTATAGCTTATCGTCAGGGGTGGATAGACACAAACAGAATGCGTGAGCTTGCAAAGCCAATGCTGAAGAACCAATATGGACAGTATTTGATGAAAGTCATTGAAGAACTCAAAGGAACAGTTGCACCCGATGTGGATTGATAAAATGGAAGTAATAAAAACAAGGATAGACGGTGTAGTCATCATTGAACCCAAGGTGTTCAGTGATGCCAGAGGATATTTTCTTGAGAGTTTCTCCCAAAGGGAATTCGAAGAGAAAGTCCGGAAGATAAACTTTGTGCAGGATAATGAGTCAAAGTCAAGTCATGGAGTAATGAGAGGGCTACACTTCCAGAATCCACCGTACACTCAGAGCAAGCTTGTAAGATGTGTGCGCGGTATAGTCCTTGATGTCGCGATTGACATCCGCAAAGGAAGTCCGACTTATGGACAGCATGTGGCCGTGGAACTCAGCGAAGAGAACCACCTCCAGTTCTTCGTTCCTCGTGGCTTCGCCCACGGGTTCTCGGTACTCAGCGATACTGCGGTCTTTCAATATAAATGTGACAACTTCTATGCTCCGCAGTCAGACTGTGGGATAAATATCCTTGATAAAAGTCTTGGCATCGACTGGAGAATACCTGTCAACGAGGCAATATTGAGTGAAAAGGACACAAAACATGCACTCATGAAGGACTTTGAATCTCCATTCTCCTATAAAATGAACCTTTATCCTGAGTTCGAATAAAATGAATATACTTGTAACAGGAGCCAACGGACAGCTTGGCAATGAGATGCGGCTGATCAGCCGTGAGAGTAAAGACAAGTATTTGTTCACGGATGTCAATCAAATCGATGGCCTTGAGACTTTATATTTGGATATCACTGATTTGGATGCAGTCCGTAATGTTATTCATGAGCACCATGTGAACGCAATTGTAAACTGTGCCGCATGGACAAATGTGGATGGTGCGGAAGACCCTGATAAGTATGCCCTGGTTGAAAAACTTAATGCGACTGCCCCGGAGAACCTCGCCAGGGCGATTAAGGAAGTTGACGGTTGGCTTGTGCAAATCTCAACAGACTATGTCTTCGGAAGAGAGCCATACAACACCCCGTGCCGGGAAGAGCAGATTGGCACCCCGACAGGAGTATATGGCCTCACCAAACTTCATGGGGAGCAAAAGATCATTGCGACAGGTTGCAAATATATGATTATCCGCACGGCATGGCTTTATTCGGAGTTCGGAAAGAACTTCTGTAAGACAATGCTTGGTATCACTTCCACAAAACCTCAACTCAAGGTCGTTTTTGATCAATGCGGCACTCCAACATATGCATTGGATCTTGCAAAAGCTATAGTGTGCGCTCTCAAAAAACCTGTTGAAGGGATCTATCATTACAGCAATGAAGGGGTATGTTCATGGTTTGATTTTGCAAAAATAATTGCGGAATTAAGTGGCAACACGGAATGTGATATCCAGCCATGTCATTCAAATGAGTTTCCAAGCCCGGTTACCCGCCCTTCATACTCTGTACTAGATAAAACTAAAATCAAAAATACTTTTGGAGTAAAGGTCCCATATTGGACAGATTCCCTAAAGAAATGCATAAACAACCTTAAGAAGTAGTTTAAAATGAAAAACATAGTTATTACAGGTGGTGCCGGTTTCATCGGCTCTCATGTTGTCAGGCTTTTCGTGAGCAAGTATCCGGATTACAAGATCATAAATCTTGACAAGCTGACGTATGCCGGGAATCTCGCGAACCTCAAGGATATTGAAGGCAAGCCGAACTACAGGTTTGTCAAGATGGACATCTGTGACTTCAACGAATTCCACAAATTGATGCAGGAAGAGCATGTTGATGGAATAATTCATCTTGCGGCGGAGAGTCATGTAGACCGTTCCATCAAGGACCCGTTCACGTTCGCTAAAACGAACGTGATGGGAACATTATCTCTTCTACAGGCAGCAAAGCTCTATTGGGAGAGCCTTCCAGAGGGTTATGAGGGAAAGAGGTTCTATCATATTTCAACCGATGAAGTTTATGGGGCACTGAAGATGACACATCCTGAGGGCATAAAGCCACCTTTCTCAACCAGAGCGTCAAGCAAAAGCCATCACGAGGCATACGGTGACGATTTCTTCTACGAGACGACAAAATACAACCCCCATTCACCATACAGTGCCTCCAAGGCATCAAGTGACCATTTTGTCCGTGCCTTCCATGACACCTATGGAATGCCTACTATCGTGACCAACTGCTCGAACAACTACGGTCCGTACCAGTTCCCAGAGAAACTCATCCCTCTGTTCATCAACAACATACGACATCGCAAGCCGTTGCCTGTCTATGGGAGGGGCGAGAATGTTCGCGACTGGCTGTATGTGGAAGATCATGCAAGGGCAATAGATTTGATATTCCATAAAGGAACTATTGCCGACACTTATAATATTGGTGGATTCAATGAGTGGAAAAACATAGACATTATTAAGGTGCTTATCAATACCGTAGACAGGCTTCTCGGGCGCACGGATGGTGAAGACCTTAATCTGATAAGGTATGTCACGGACCGTCCAGGCCACGATGCTCGCTATGCCATTGATTCCACGAAACTTCAGAAAGAACTTGGCTGGGAGCCAACCCTGCAGTTCGAAGAAGGAATTGAGAAGACAGTGAAATGGTATCTTAATAATGAAGATTGGCTTGACAATGTGACCAGTGGAGAGTATCAAAAATATTATGACAGTATTTATAAATAATTTATTAGCAATATGTTAACTACCCCCCCCCATAAATTATCCTCTACATGTATTTGGAATATAATCATATCATTCGCAAAAAAGAACTCCTTAATAAGAAATATTTATTATTTGTATTTGTCTATAAAGAGTAAAGATATCTTTTGCAAGATGGCAAATGTGGAAAATCATGGATACGGTTCATTCAAAAAAATGATTGAAGGAAAGAATAACTCTATTCTAATAGGGAAAAATACTAGAATGAGAGCTACTGCATTCCGTATTCGTGGAGAGAATAACATGATAGAAATAGGTGACAACTGCACCATAGGTATAGGGTGCAGTTTTTGGATAGAGGGAAACAATGTTCATATTAAGGTAGGGGCAAATACAACGTTTACCCAATATGTCCATTTCAATGCGCAAGAAAACGGATCCTATATTGAATGTGGTGAGGGATGCATGTTTTCTAATCATATCATTGTTCGTACTTCCGATGCCCATCCTATTTATGACATATCAACTGGGAAACGAATCAATTTTCCTAAACCTATAGTAATTGGGAAAGAAGTTTGGGTTGCTCCTGATACCAAGATAATGAAAGGGGCTATAATTGGAGACGGAAGCATCATTGGATCAAATACGATGGTTAGCAAAGAGTTACCGCCTCATTCTTTGGCTGTAGGTATGCCTGCAAAAGTGGTAAGGCAAGCGGTCAAATGGACACGTGAAGATATTCTATTTAGTTAAATCATAATTTTCATGATAAAAAACGACACAATTACAGTGACCAGTCCACTTCTGCCCGACTTAGAGGAATTCAACGATCTCCTCCGGCAGATCTGGGACAGCAAATGGATTACAAACAACGGGCAGTTTCACCAAAGGCTGGAGAAGGAGCTTGCCGAATACCTCGGAGTCCCTTACATCAGCCTGTTCACCAACGGGACGCTGCCACTCCTGACAGCGCTTCAGGCGCTACGGATAACGGGGGAAGTGATAACTACCCCGTATAGTTTCGTGGCCACGACCCACTCCATCTGGTGGAACGGCTGCAAGCCGGTGTTTGTGGACATCGACCCAAAGACCGGGAATATGGATCCGGACAAGATAGAGGCCGCAATCACTCCTAAGACCACCGCCATCATGCCGGTGCATGTCTATGGCAAGCCATGCGACACGAAGAGGATACAGGAGATCGCTGACAGATACGGTCTGAAGGTCATCTATGACGCGGCCCACGCGTTCGGGGTAAAGGTTGACGGTGAGAGCGTCTTGAACGCGGGAGACCTGAGCACACTCAGTTTCCACGCCACCAAGGTCTTCAACACAATCGAGGGCGGTGCCATGGTGATGCATGACGAGGCCACCAAAAAGCGCATCGACTATCTCAAGAACTTCGGTTTCGCCGGGGAGACGACTGTTGTAGGTCCGGGCATAAACAGCAAGATGGACGAGATGCGTTCCGCCTATGGGCTGCTGAACCTCAGGCAGGTCGATGCCGCAATCGAGGCGCGTCACAAAGTGGCCGTCAGGTACCGTGACACCCTTCGCGGTGTGAAAGGCATCTCATTCTTTGACGACATGCCGGGAGTCAGGCATAACTATTCGTATTTCCCAGTCTTCGTGGATGCAGAGGAATATGGGATGACACGGGATGAATTATATTCAAAGATGAAGGCCGCCAATGTCCTGGGTAGAAGATATTTCTATCCACTGATCAGCGAGTTCTCTACCTACCGTGGCCTTGAGAGTGCCAAGCCGGAGAACCTCCCGAACGCGCATCGGATGGCCGACAGTGTCATCTGTCTCCCGATGCATCATGCGCTGAGTGACGAGGATGTCAACAGGGTGTTGGAATTGGTGGTGAAATAGTGCTAAATATGAATAATAAAGAAATATACCTGCTTGGAGTTGGACACGCAACGCCTCTGTTCATAGAACTGGCGGAGGCTTGCGGATATTCTGTGGCTGGGCTCTATCATTATAATGACGAGCGTAATGGAGAAATGGATCATGGCTACAAAATATTAGGCTCATTCAATCAATTATTGAACTCTGGGGTGAAAGACAAACTATTCTGCATGACGATGGGCGACATGAAAATCAAACACACTATTAGTCAAGAAGTTATAAATAGGGGGGGGGTGATTCCGTCCCTTATACATCCAAACGCAGTCATATCTAGGTTTGCCAATATATCAAACAACGGAGTCCTCATCTGTAGCCAATGCGAGGTCCATAATGACTCTACCATTGATGACGGCTGTGTACTCTGGCCACAAGCTATCGTGGAGCATGACACAAGACTTCATAAATATGTGTTCATGGGTCCGAAGGCGTATGTCGGGGCATATACTGAAGTTCAGGACCACGCCTTCATCGGTCAATGCTCGGTATTGATCAGTGGCAAGGTTAAAAATGTTGGTTCTGATTGTCTCATAGGAGCAGGAGCCGTTGTGACACGTCTTGTTCCTGAGAAATCTATAATGGTTGGGAACCCCGCTAGATTATTGAAATATAAACAATAAGCCATTCATCTATTTGAATGGCTATCACACATTCAAATAGATGAAGAAGTTAATGCTATTGGGTGGGCTTCGGTATCTGATTCCTGTTATTGACGCCGCCCACGAACAAGGTTATCATGTAATAACAGCTGACTATCTGCCGGACAACATCGCCCACAAGTTCAGCGATGAGTACTGCAATGTCAGCATCATTGACAAGGAGGCTGTTCTTAAAGAGGCACAAAGGCTCCAGATAGACGGGATAATGTCCTTCGCCTGCGATCCTGGAGTGGTCTCCGCCTCTTACGTACAGAACCAGATGGGGTTGCCATCCTTTGGCCCTTTTGAGTCAGTTGAGATATTGCAGAACAAGGACAGGTTCCGCGATTATCTGGAGGCTCATGGGTTCAACGTCCCATGGCATCATGGCTTCAACTCAGTGGAAGAAGCGCTGACACAAAAAGATCGGTTCAGCTATCCGTTGATTGTCAAGCCAACGGATTCAGCCGGTAGCAAGGGATGCACACGTGTTGACAAGGAGGGCGACCTGAAGCCTGCCATTGAGTATGCGTTTAAATATTCAATCGGCGGCCACATCATCATTGAGGAATTTCTCGAGAAGAGAGGCTGCTCTTCCGACACGGACAGCTATTCAGAAGACAGGATCCTCAAATTCGTGAGTTTCAACGCACAGCGTTTTGATGTTAGAGCGGCTAATCCCTATACCCCGGCGGCATATTCATGGCCATCCACTTTCACCAAGGACGAGGAGGACTATCTGGCAAGCGAGATCCAGCGTCTCATCACACTTCTTGGGATGAAGACTTGCGTCTTCAACATCGAGACAAGGATCGCCACCAACGGAAAGCCGTACATCATGGAATTGACCCCGCGCGGTGGCGGCAACCGCCTCTGCGAGATGCTAAGGCACGCAACCGGAGTGGACTTGATAACCGCAGTCACACGATTTGCTGTCGGAGATGCTCCGGGAAGGATTGAACAGCGTCCCTATGACGGACATTGGGCGGAGGTCATTCTTCATGCGGAATCCGATGGGGTATTCAGCGGCTTGAGTATTGCCCCATCCCTTCCCGCAGAGATAATCGAACGGGACCTGTGGGTGAAGGAAGGTGACCATGTGCATGGTTTTGAGGCCGCGAATGATGCGATAGGGACGTTGGTGCTGCGGTCCGATAACGCACAAGACTTGGAGCGTGCCATTACAAACCAGTCCGAGTGGCTAAAAGTGATTGTCAGGTAAATGAAAGCGATCGGAGGTTATTTTGAGTTTGCGGACAGGGGGCGGGAGACTGCCATCCCGATTGACGGGGCGTTACTGAACACAGGAAGGAACGCCCTTGAGTACATACTTCTTCATCTGACTGATCTGAAGCGGATTTTTCTGCCTTACTACACCTGCGAGGCTGTAATCCAACCATTAAGAAGACATTCCATCGAATATTCCTTCTATCATATAAATGAGCAGCTTGAAATAGCTGAGCATATCCGGCTAAACGAAGGCGACTACCTTATCGCCAATAATTACTTCGGGCTGAAAGATGCCTACATTGCCCGGTTAGCAAAGATTTTTGGTGATCGGTTGATTGTTGATAACGCACAAGCTTTTTTTGCCCCGGTGATTGAGGAAATAAAGGCCATATACAGCCCAAGAAAATTTGTAGGTGTCGCAGATGGAGGAATCGCGGTAGGAGTCGATGCTCTTGACACTTTGAAATATAACGAGGATGATAGCTCCAAGCATGACTCTCATCTTAAAATCAGGAAGGATTTCGGTGCCGAGACCGGCTTCAAAGACTATCAGACAAATGAAGGCAAATTAGATGGGCAGCCGATTCTTCGGATGTCAGAAACAACTGCGGACATATTGCATCACATTGACTATGAATATGTGAGAACTAGACGAAAAGAGAACTTCAAGTATATTCATACCGCTTTGGGGGAAATAAATCAAATTATGATTCCTCCTGTAGATTCCTTTACCTGTCCGATGGTATATCCTTTTCTGTGTGAGGGCAAAGGAAATTTAAGGGCACGATTAATAGATAATAAAGTCTTTGTGGCCAGATATTGGCCAAACGTCTTAGATTGGACAACATCAATTGATCTAGAGAAGTACCTTGCCATAAATTTGCTTCCATTGCCAATTGATCAAAGATATGGGAAAGAAGACATGGAGAGAATAGTACATATCATTAATAATTAAAACATTATGAAGAAAATCATTATTTTGGGCGCTACCGGTCATGTAGGTTCTTATATGACATTATATGCAAAAGATTATTTCAAAGACAAAGGTTTTGAGATTATTGCATCCGGTAGAAGAAAAGTCGCTAATGTATTTCCCAAGATGGGAGTAGAATATATTCCGTTAGATATAACAAAGTCTGAAGACTTTAGTAATCTGCCGCAGGATGATGTGTATGCTGTTATCCAGCTTGCAGCAGAGATACCTGCCTATATGGACGGATATGAGCCCAAGAAGTATCTTGATTCCATCATCTATGGAACGTATAACGTTCTAGAGTACTGCAGAAAAATAAACGTTGACAGGCTACTATTTTCAACATCGTGCTTTGATGTCTGGGAATATCCAAAGGACAAAGTCATCATGCCAGATGATCCCCTAAATTATAGTTACACTGGAGATCATGCAATGTATGTAATTTGCAAAAATACCGCTCGAGAATTGATAGAGCACTATCATCAGGAGTACGGGCTCAAAACGTTCGTGTTCCGCTTCCCTACTATTTATTCGTATAGCTCTAATCAGTATTACTACCCTAAGGGAGTGAAAACATTACGTCCTATATATCAAATGATAAATAAGGCTATTAAGGGCGAAGATTTGGAGTGTTGGGGTGATCCTAATTATTCAAAGGATATGATACATGTTCGAGATGTTAGCCAGATGTTCTTTAAAGCTATTCTCGCTGATCGTGATCATGGGTTCTATAATTGCGGAACAGGTATTCCTATTCGTCTTGAAGACCAACTTAAAGCAATTATAAAAGTATTCAGTCCAGCGGACAATCCATCAAAAATTGTTTATCGACCTGAAAAAAAATCGGGTGGTGGCATGCTGATGAATGTCGATAATGCCAAGGAAGAGTTAGGATATGAGCCCGAGGTCGATGTGGTAGCTCTTTTTGAGGATTACAAGAACGAAATGAAAATAGATAGATTCCTTGAACTACGAGGGAAGTAAATTGATACTATAGGCAGTGCGTTAGATTCCAAATTGTCCAAGATGTGCCCAAGATATGGCAACGGAGGATCTAAAGGGGCTGGCGATATGTCGTCCACTATGGTTGTTTCCGCAGACATGATTTCAGAAGTTCGTATTCAATTTGTATATTACCAGACTAACCATTAAATTTGAAGGTAATAAACATATAATAACCATGACCAACGACCAAAACAGCATGCAGCCAATGGCAGGCGATTCCAAGATTGTTCTTTACCAACCCAATAAGAGCATCAGCCTCGAAGTAAAACTGGATGCCGAACATGAGACCGTGTGGTTGACACAGCCACAAATCGCATATTTGTTTGGAACCAAGCGTCCAGCCATCACTAAACACTTGGGTAATATTTTTCACAGCGGTGAACTTGACCAGAATGCAGTATGTTCCATTTTGGAACGTACTGCCGCGGATGGTAAAGTTTATAAGACTCAATATTATAACCTTGATGCCATTATTTCCGTAGGTTACCGTGTCAACAGCATCAATGCGACTGCGTTTCGCAGATGGGCTACCGGAGTGTTACGAAACTACCTTCTCAAGGGATATTCAGTCAACCAACAGTTCTTTGCCTTGCAAAGGCAGATAGACGCAAGGTTCGATGAACATTCAAAACGAATGACCCGAATCGAGGACACTCAGGCGGGGCAGCAACGGCAGCTTGATTTCTTCATCAGAACTTCCACCCCTCCCGCGGAGATGGTGTTCTTTGAGGGCGACTTCTATACCGCCCGTGTGGCACTGGAGAATCTTATTCGTACAGCCTCGAAGCGGGCTATCGTCATAGACGCATATGTGTCAACACTCACGCTAGACATGCTCAGCGTCCGTGGCAAAGAAGTCGATGGCATAATATACACCGCAGGTGTCGGACAGAGTATGCGACGCCTTATGAACGAGCATGACCGCCTGTTCCCTGGAACACATGTGGACATACGCAAGTGGCGCAAGGAGTCGCACGACCGATGGCTCATCATTGATGAACGGCTATACCACTGCGGACACTCACTTGACGCCAATGGCGGTCACAAAATCTCGGCCATCACGCTTATGGGGACATCACCGGATGTGATTCTTTCACAAGTTGAGTAGACACCTTTATCCTATCCACCAGCTGGGATAGCGAACGTTTAAGACAAGACGAATTTCAAGCAATATTGAATTGAAAAGCCGTTGATCCTTCAGCGGCCAAGCGACAGCCTACTAAAAAGTGGGCGTGCACTGATAAAACATCTAATAGAGAATGAATGATGAATCATTGAGGTCCAGAACCTTGAAGGGCACATTCTGGAGCGCGGCAGATGCGTTTCTGGGGCAGGGAGTGTCGTTTCTCGTCGGCATTGTACTGGCGAGGCTGCTGTCCCCGGACGAATATGGTCTGATAGGAATATGCCTGATCTTCACCACCGTCCTTAACGGGATCGTGGACAGCGGATTCAGCAGCGCCCTGATCAGGAAGAAGGAGGTGAGCCAGTGTGATTACAACACGATGTTCTTCACCAACTTGGGAATCAGCTGCATGTTGTACTCGTTGCTGTTCTTCTGCGCTCCGCTCATATCCGGCTTCTTCGGCCGCGCGGAATTGATCCCGTTGGTCAGGGCCATGGGATGCGTGTTGTTCCTCAACGCCCTGTCGATCACCCAGTACACCTCGCTCACGAAAAGGCTTGATTTCAAGACCAAGACCAAGGCTTCTTTCACCTCCGCTGTCGGCAGTGGTGTAATAGGCATAGTGATGGCCTATATGGGCTTCGGAGTCTGGTCACTCGTGGCGCAGCAGCTGTCCAAGCAACTTTTGTACACTGTCTGCCTTTGGGTCCTCAACAGGTGGAAGCCAAGCTGGGATTTCAGCAAGGAGAGCTTCCGCTACATGTGGGGGTTCGGTTCCAAGATGATGCTGAGCGGACTTCTTAACAACATCTGGAACGAACTCTATAAAGTCGTCGTAGGCAAATTCTACAGTCCAGCCACTCTGGGGCAATATTCAAGAAGCACTGAATATGCAGGCCTCTTTTCCTCCAACTTGACTTCTATAGTTCAGAGGGTCTCCTACCCTGCGTTGGCCGAGATACAGGACGACAAGGAGAGGATGGTGGCGGCATACCGGAAAGTGATAAAGGTCACTATGTTCGTGACCTGCATCTGCATGTTCAGCCTCGGAGCCATCGCAGAGCCGCTAATCTATTGCCTCATCGGCCCCCAATGGCACGAGGCAGCGACCTATCTTCCGTTGATCTGTCTTAGCATGGTATTTTACCCCCTGCATTCCATCAATCTGAACATGCTTCAGATTCAGGGACGAAGCGACATATTCCTGTACTTGGAGATCATTAAGAAGTTCATTGCCGCCATCCCGATAGCAATCGGCATCTTATTCAGCATTTATTGGATGCTCGTAGCATCGCTGTTTACTGGGGTAATTTCATTCTTCTTGAACTCGTACTACACCGGGAAACAATTGGGCTACTCATCATGGATGCAATTGAAGGATGTGACCCCCGATTTCGGTATCGCCACAGCGGTCGCGCTGTCGGTATATTCCCTAAAGTACCTGCCAATCAGCAATTGGTGCATCCTGCCGATGCAGGTCGCTGTAGGGCTATGCATTTTTCTGTTGTCTAACGAAAAAATAAAGTTGCCAGAGTATCTGGAGATTAAGAAAATAGTGCTTGGAATGATTCTGAAACATAACAGATTACAAGATGAAAAACAAAGCTAGGTATAAGGTAGCTGTCAAGTGCTGTACATACAATCAGGCTTCATACATTAAGGAGGCATTGAACGGTTTCGTTATTCAGGAAACGGACTTTCCTTTCGTGTGTTGCGTCATTGATGATGCTTCTACTGATGGTGAGCAGGAGGTTATAAAGAAATATGTGGCCGAGAATTTCAACCTATCGGAACCAAACATAGCATACGTAACTGAAACAGATGATGCACATATAACCTTTGCCAGACATAAGAACAACAAGAACTGTTTCTTCGCTGTACTATACATGAAGCGGAATCTGTACAATGACAATCAGAAGAAACTCGATTTAATTTCCGAGTGGACTGAGAACTCTGAATACATCGCAGTTTGTGAAGGCGATGACTATTGGAATGATAAAAACAAAATACAACTTCAAGTGGCATTTTTAGAGGCAAATCCAAAATACGGCATGTGCTATACTCAATGTAATTATTATTATCAAAACCGAGGCTTTCTAGATACGCGCCCATGGGGTGGAACAAACGAAAAATTTAGACAATTTATGAACTCTAACACGGTTCCAACATTAACAGCGATGTGGCGAACTAAATTAGAAATCATGTATTACATAGAAGTTGATCCCTACTCACATGGGTGGATGATGGGTGATTACCCAAGATGGATTTGGCTTTCACATGAAAGTCTCATTAAATTTCTTCCTTATACGACAGGAATATATCGCGTGTTGCCGTCATCTGCAAGTCATTCCTCCGATATCAATGTTCAGATTATGTTCTCCAAGAGTTCGTTTGATATCCGTTGTTTCTATGAGGAATTCTTTAATATACCCTCTGGTACATATATAAAACCAGATGCGTTTGTGAAAAGGAAGTTATATCTGTATGCGATTAATCATAAAGTTAAGGAATACTTCACATTGCTTTTTAATAATCCAATGATGATATTCAATGTTAAGATAATCAGTTACCTTCGGTATTTCTTGATGAAACCTAAAACTAGTGATGAAGTTTAAAGACGAAACAGAATGATTCTCTTTATTGTATTTGTATTGGCTATAGTCTTTACAGTTGTAGAAAGTCAAATAAACGTAATGCCGGAACTGCATTCTCCTAGTAAAAGGAATGTTTTCATTGGAGCAAAAATATTGGTTTTATTGATGTTCCTGCTTTGCGCTCTTCGTCGTCTTGATGTGGGTATTGATACATTGCATTATTATGAGAGCTACAAGTCTGGAATGACTCGCTTTGTAGAGGTTGGATATTGGATAATTAGAAATGTCTCATTATTATTAGGTGGCTCATTCCAAGTGTTTCTTTCTCTATTTGCTCTTTCCGCTCTTGGACCATTATATAAGATGTTAAGCAGAGAATCAATCAATGTGTCTTTCTCATTACTTATTTATCTTTCGTTCTCTAATTTCTTTTATCCTGAAGCATTTAATACAATTAGGGCAAGTGCGGCTATCGGCTTTTTTGTTTTGGCCTTATCATATTGGAGTAGGGAAGAATATCGATGTAGCATTCCACTGCTCATCATTTCATGCCTATTTCATGTATCCTCAATTGCGGCTTGCGGACTATTAATGATTGCTCAAGTTTTTCACCGTATTCCTAGAAGTGTAACCTATATAGCGGTTATTATATCTATTGTATTTGGCATTGCTTTTCAAACTGGTTTTTCTGAATATGCGGATTCCATATCTTTATGGTTAGCTGGTGTTTCAGGTGACTTTGCTGAATACTATTACCAGCATTTTGCTTCATTGGAAGGGACAGACTTTAATATTGTTGGCACTTTGTCCAATATGCTTCCTTTTTCGTTGTTTACCATTGTACTATATGACAAAAAGAATTCCAGTTGTATCTTCTATAAATTATTCACAATGGGTGTAATATTATCCAATATTTTTATCTCAGTTACATTAATATACCGAATAACTATGTTTTTCACTATTTTCTTAATTGTTGTCTTGCCAAACTCTATGAATAGACTAAAGGGGAATTCAAGAATATTCTCAATGTTGTTAATCACTTTTATGTTGTCGTGGTACGTATATAAGTTATTTGTGGCATCTAGTGATAATATGGCTGGTATACTCCCCTATTCTTTCTTTTTTCAGCGATGAACTCTGTTACTGTACTGATGTCCACCTATAATGGCGAGGACTTTTTACAAGAACAAATAGACTCGGTCCTTAGTCAAAGAGGCGTTAAAGTTCAACTCTATGTCAGGGATGATGGGTCTACAGATAGAACGCGCAATATTCTTCAAAAGTATTGTTATCGAGGCGAACTACACGTGACCTTCGGGAAGAACATAGGGTGGAGAAACAGTTTTATGGAACTGGTGTACAATGCCCCTGAATCTGATTTCTACGCTTTCTGTGATCAAGATGATATTTGGATGCAGGACAAATTATATGTTGCTATAGCGGCATTGAAAGAAAGAACAGAAAAGAACACTCCATCGTTATATGGTTCTAATTTGTATTGTTTTAGAAATGGGAAGCAAGAAGGAAAACTAAACTTGAATTCTCATTTTACAAAAAAGTCATGTTTAATCAGGACGTTAACATGTGGGTGTACGTTTGTCTTTAATTATGCTTTGTGTTTGATGTTGAAAACTAACAGGCCTAAGTTTATTGAAGCTCATGATTCTTGGGTATTTATGAGTGCGCTATATTTTGGAGAAGTTGTCTATGATCCTAATGCATATATTCTTTATCGTCAACATGATCGCAATCAGATAGGAGCTAAGATTTCATTTACGGAACGAGTCAAGAGAGCAGTGAAAACCTTACAAAAACTAGGTAGAGAGCACAGTAAGCGATTAGCAGCAGAAGAATTCCTGAGGGTGTACAGTCATTACATATCAAAGGCAGACAAACAAATAATATTAAGGTTTACTGATTACTCTAAGGGGATTATTCCTAAGATTAGGCTATTATTCGATAATGGCTATACAACCGGAAAGAGGTTCAGTGATTTTATTCTAAAAATTAAGATTCTTACAAATACGTTATAGCATGATAATGCATATACTTCAGCTAAAGGGAATAGGAGGAGTTCAACAATTGGTACTTTCTCTTGTTGCAGGCTTAAAACAAAAAGGTATTGACTCATGTATTTATACGTACAAGGGTGCGGAGGAATATTATGTTGAATCCTTTAAAAAGTATGGATGTGAGATCTTTGTCAGTAAATATAAAGTCAACGATATACGGAATTTGAAAACAATGTTTGAACAAATTAAAAAGTGGAAAGTTGATTCCTTGCATGTTCATCATACTATACCTCAGTTATTTTGCTCCGTTATATTGGTGCTATTAGGAAAAAGCGTGAAAGGATATGTCACAGAGCACTCTCAATGTTCAAAACGCAGACTGTATGGCATTTTACGGCGTGTTGATGAATTATCGTATATGCCATATAATAGAATTATATCAGTATCGAATAGCGTGAATCAAGAAATGATGAATTGGCTCAAACATATTGACAGAACAAAATTTATTACCATTAAGAATGGTATTGATACTAAGAAATTCATTAATGCCGTCCCAGTTGACAGAATGTCCTTATGTTTTCGGAGTAACGATTTTATTATTGTCAGCGTAGGACGCTTAAGAACAGAAAAGGGATTTCAAACAATTATAAAAGCTATTAAAGAGCTCCCAGAAAACTATAAGTTATTAATTATTGGAGATGGACCAGAAAAGAAACAATTAGAGATCTTGGCTGATTCTTTATCTGTTAAAAGTAGGGTCGTTTTTGTCGGGAATAAGGATAATGTGGAGAGATATTTGAAAGTCGGAGATTTATATGTGTCAGCATCTCATTCGGAAGGATTCGGACTGACAATTATTGAGGCTGCCGCCGCTGGGTTGCCTATCCTTGCTTCAAATATCTCGGCATTTCGTGAACTTTTGCCTCAGAATCAATTGTTCCCCATCGATAATAGTCATGTTCTCTCAGACTTGATATATAAGCACAAGTATACTCAATGTAATAATATTATAACCGAATATTCTTTAGATAGAATGATTGATGACTACATAAATGTATACAATTCGTAATGAATATGTGTTATCAATTATTGTATACTTTGTTGCATTTGGAATTCAATTTACAAGATATTATTTAAATGGCAAAAGACGTTTATTGGTATAAGAGTATAGTAAAGAATAGAACTACTCGATTAGCAATATTAAAAATACTTAAGTTCGTTCCAGACCAAGTTATGCTGTCTTTGCAGTATAGAATCAAAACTGGGATATGGCCGAATTTGAGACACCCAACTCGCTGGACAGAAAAACTCCAATTGTATAAGATGCATTACCGAAATCCATTGCTGTGTGTGTGTGTGGATAAGTATAGGGTGCGCTCTTATGTAGAGAGCAAAGGCTTATCGGAAATCTTAAATACGTGTTATGGTGTATACTCTACTGCTGAGGAGATTGTTTTTAACAAATTGCCCAAGTCGTTTGTTATAAAGACAACAGACGGAGGAGGTGGAAACAATGTGTTGATTATCAAAAACATTCAAGCAGAAATTATTCCACACATATGTAAAAAGGTGAATTCATGGCTAAATATTAAGGATATCAATGCCGGTAGAGAATGGGCTTATACTGGCATTAAAAAGTCCCAGATTGTCGTAGAAGAACTATTGGTTAATAATTTAAGTTTCGCAAGTGATTCAGGCAACTGGTTGTAGTTGTTGAACCACCT
>ERZ808262.513-NODE-513-length-17451-cov-10.366751_pt1 | contig 17451 bp, 12 predicted proteins | sample MGYA00520895_ERZ808262 | MGnify/ENA primary metagenome ERZ808262 (study PRJEB31516, sample SAMN03275588) | gut metagenome | biome: mammalia-associated habitat; material: feces | host: Papio cynocephalus | place: Kenya | collected 2012-08-02 ... | reverse complement strand
TCTGTAATTAATAAATAATTTCAATTTTGTATCGAACAATATGTAAATTAACCATTATTATTTTGCTACATCTCTACTAATTTGAGAATTTTCTTCATCTTTTTTCTTTATGTCTTCTTTTATTTTATTAAAAATATCTGGATTATCAATTAAAAATTGCTTCGCAGTGTCGCGCCCTTGTCCGATTCTTTCATTATAAACCTCATACCATGATCCACTTTTTTTAATAATACCATAAGAAACTCCTAAGTCTAAAAGTTCTCCCTCTTTAGAAATTCCTTTACCGTAAATGATATCTAAATAACAAGATTTAAATGGTGGAGCTACTTTGTTTTTAACAACCTTAACACAAACTGTATTTCCGATTAATTGACCATTTTGTTTTATAGCTTCACTACGGCGAATATCAACTCGAACTGTAGTAAAAAATTTTAAAGCCCTGCCACCTGTTGTAGTTTCGTTACTTCCATAAATAACACCTACTTTTTCACGTAACTGGTTAATAAAAATCACTGTGCAATTACCTTTATTTAATACTGCAGTAATTTTTCTCATAGCTTTTGACATCATACGAGCCTGTAACCCGACAGTTGAATCCGTCATCATACCATCTAATTCTTGCTGAGGAACTAAAGCAGCAACGCTATCAACAACAATAAGTTGAAAGCAACCTTTTTTTGCTAAAATTTCTACAATTTGTAATGCTTCTTCCCCACTATCAGGCTGAGAAAGAATAAGTTCATCTATATCTACCCCAAGTGCTTTTGCATAAATAGGATCTATTGATTGCTCTGCATCAATATAAGCACATAGTCCACCATTTTTTTGACATTCAGCAATAGCAGTTAAAGCTAAAGTTGTTTTACCACTGCTTTCTGGACCATAGATTTCAACAATACGACCTTTTGGATAGCCACCAATTCCTAAACATTTATCTAGCAAAATAGAGCCACTTGAAATAGCATCAACATCAACACAAGGTCTATCACCAAGTCGCATTATTGAGCCACTACCAAAAGTGCGTTTAACATCTTTTAAAACATCTTCAATTTTATTAGAAACATCATTTAAATTATCTTTTTGCATAAAATACCCCTTCAATAATTCAAGTCGTAATGAAAATAGATTATTTGGGGGGATAAAATTAAAATTATTTTCCAATAATTGATAAAAGTGCATCAATTACGCTATTAACTGCAACTTCTCTAACTTTTTCTCTATCATAATCAAGTTTTAAAGGAATTGCCCAAATTTTATTATCATAGAATATGCCCATATAAACTTCACCAACAGAAGCCTCACCTGGACATACATTAGGACCAGCATTTCCTGTAAATGAGACACAAATGTCAGTTCCTAATACTTTTTTTCCTTTAATAGCCATTTGCTGAGCTACGCCCCAACTAACGACACCATTATCCTCAATAAAATCTTTATCGATGCCTAATAATTTAATCTTTAATTCTGTAGAATAAGTAACTAAAGCACCAACAAAACACTTGCTTGCTCCGCTAACATCAGTAATCTTTTTTGCAAACAAACCACCAGTAAAAGATTCAACACTTCCAAGGGTTAATCCCTTTCTAGTTAATACATCAACTAACTGTTCAGCATTATTCATTATTTTTTCCTCCAATTATAACATGTATATTTTTTGTGATATATATAGTACCACTTAATAACGAAATAATAGTTGTTATATAACACATTATATCGGAAATATGTAAATAACGCATCCACAAATTGTCAAGCAAATTAAAAGGAAAGCCATTTAGCATCACAAGCGAGATAGTAATCATTTGAAATACTGTCTTTAATTTTCCGAAAATATTCGCGCTGATAACAATCTGCTTATTTGCAGCCATCAATCTAAGTCCATCAACTATTAAATCTCTAATTATCATTAAGATAACACAAAAAAACGGAATAGAACTATGACTATTAGAAATACTTTTAAAATTTATTGAAAGAAATATAAGCATTGAATTTACTAACATTTTATCAGCAATAGGATCAAGGAATTTTCCTAAATCAGTAACTTCATTATTTTTTCTTGCTAAATATCCATCTAAAAAATCAGTCAATGATGTCAAAAGAAAAATTCCAAATAATATGATCATTATGTAATTTACATAAGTACCATCATTATTAAGATAAATGTTTGCTTTATTAACAAATGGTTTAAACTCATCAAAAATGTAAATTAAAACTATAGTTAAAATAAGTAAAAAAGATAAAACAATTCGTGAAATAGTAATTTTTGTAGGTAAATTAATTTTTGTTTTCATCAAATTCTCCGAAATGAGTATCAGTCCATAAGCCATGTTCTGTTTTATGCAACCATTTATCTAAGTTTCCTTGCTGAGTTAGATTCAATTTCTCCTATCAACTTCCTCTACCAAAATTTGAGTTTCTCGCTTGTGGGGTTTACCTCGTTTCACTTTATTTTTTCAAATAAAATCGTCTCTGTGGCACTTTACTCTTTTAAGCCATGGGTATACCTTTAGGCCCAAAAATAGCCGTTACTAGCTCCCTAGTACCTAGGATTATTTTTTCTCCTAGCACAATCACTACTATCATCTCAGATAGTGCGAGCATGGACTTTCCTCTAGTTATAAACTAGCGATTGCATAGACTGAAATCTATTTAATTTTACTCGGATCTACTCCCATTTGATACAACTTTTTTTCATATTTGCTTATTTTTTTAAGTAAATCGAGATTATCGAGATGAACTATATCTGGATTAGCTAAAAATTGATTATGATTTCCACTTAATTCAGCATCCTTTTTGCTTATTTCTAATCGAAGGGTTTGATTTTGCTTTTTTAATTCAATTAACTGTGATTCTAAGCCTTTTACAACACCATCAATCATTCGGTAATCATTTAATACTTTATCAAGAAAAGAATCTACTTCATTCGCACTATACCCTTTTACATCTTTACTAAATTCTTTATTGAGTATATCTTTGCTAGTCAATTGAAGTTTCATAATACACCTCGTAACAAGAAATATTATATTTATATAATATCTTTTTTTCAATTCATAAAATTAAGTTTAAGTATAAAGATAAAATAGGTATAATAAAGCAAGTGAGGTTTTTTATGAAAAAAGTAATGGCAGTTAATGCTGGAAGTTCTAGTTTAAAATTTAAATTATACGAAATGCCTGAAGAGATTGTTATATGTTCAGGAATTGTCGAGCGAATTGGATTTGATGATGCTATTTTTCAAATAAAGTATAACGGGGAAAAACATCAAACAATTCAACCTGTTAAAAATCATAGTGAAGCTGTTAAACTCCTTTTAGATGCTTTGATAAATTTTAAAATAATCAAAAATTATGATGAGATAAAAGCTACTGGTCATCGTATTGTTCAAGGTGGTAGCTATTTTGCTAATAGTGCAATCATAAATAGTGATACTTTAAATAAAGTTAGAGATTTAATACCTCTTTCTCCTTTACATAATCAAGCTGAATTAATTGGAATTGAAGCATTTATGCACGTTTTGCCTAATACTCCTGGAATATGTGCTTTTGACACAGCTTTTCATCAAACTATGGAACCTGAAGATTATACTTATCCAATTCCATATGAATATAGTGAAAAATATCAAATAAGAAGATACGGTGCTCACGGCACTTCTCATAAATATTTAAGTGAAAAAGGCGAAGCTTATTGTAATAAAGGGCATGATAGAATGATTATTTGTCATTTAGGAAGTGGAGCTTCTATTACTGCCACAAATCATGGAAAATGTGTTGCTACAAGTATGGGTCTTACTCCTTTAGGAGGAATAATGATGGGAACTCGTACTGGTGATTTAGATCCAAGCGTTTTTAATTATTGTGTAAGTAAAACAAATAAAACGAGTGAAGAAATTTATCAAGAATTTAATAAGAAAAGTGGATTAGTAGGCGTAAGTGGAATATCTAGTGATGCTAGAGATATCATTGAAGCAATTAAAAAAGGTAATCCTAGAGCAATATTAGCTAGTAAATTATGGGCTAGAAGGGTAGCAGATTTTATTGGACAATATTATGTCAGATTAGGTGGATGTGATTTAATTATTTTTAGCGCAGGTATCGGAGAAAATAGTGCTCCTTTTAGAAAACTCGCTTTAGATAATATTAAAGAAGCTCTTAATGTTAAAATTGATGAAAATGCTAATAATGAAGCTTGCGGAGTTGAAAAAGTAATTTCCAGTAAGGACAGTGCAATAAAGGTAGTTGTTATTCCAACTGATGAAGAAGTTATGATTGCTCGTGATGCTTATAATATGTTATTAAAATAGGTTTTTAACGATGAATAAGTTTATAAAAGAAGAAGCAAAAAAATTTAAAGATAAATATGACGTATTACTAGATAAAATAAAAGAATTCGATCGTATCGCTATTTTTCGTCATATTTCTCCTGATTTTGATTGTCTAGGTACACAATTTGGTTTATCTACTTTCATTAAAGATAATTTTCCAAATAAAGATGTAGTTGTTCTAGGAGATAATCATGATGTATTTACTGGCAAACTATTTCCTGAAACTGACAAGATCAGTGACAGTTGGTTTAATGAACCATTTTTAGCAATTATAGTTGATGTCGGTGATAAAAAACGAATTGCTGACCCACGATTTATGAAAGCGACATTTAAAATTAAGTTAGATCATCACCCTGAAACAGATCAGATTTTCGATGTATCTATCGTCGATACATCTCTTGCAGCTGCTAGTGAACTTGTAACCAACTTCATTTTAATGCAAAAAAAATATACATTAACTATTTTAGCTGCTCAATATTTATATATCGCTTTAGTAGGTGATAGCGGTCGTTTCCAATACTCATCCACTACAGCTCATACATTTGCAATTGCAGAAGCTCTTGTTGTAACTGGAATTAATTTGACTGATATTTATGGTAGAATGTATTCTAAAAAAATTAGCGATTTAGAAATTACTAAATTTGTTTTAAATAATTATAAAATTTCTAATAATGGGGTAGCTTATTATGTTTTAAAAAACGAAGATTTGTTAAAACTTGGAATTACATGTGATCGTGGTAAAGAGAATATCAATTTATTCTCAAATTTAGATGGCGTAAATATTTGGTGTTCAATTACTGAAGATATAACTGAGCCATGTTTTAGAATTTCTATTAGAAGTAGAAATTATACTATAAACGAAGTTGCTAAAATGTTTAAAGGCGGAGGACACGCTCAAGCTGCTGGAGCTCAAATTAAGGATTTATCAGAACTTCCTACATTTATAAAAGCTTTAGATGATTTAATTGATAGTAATAAATAGAATATGGATTTTATTCCTCTTCACATTAATAGTGCTTATACATTTTTAAATAGTGGAATTACATTTGATAGATTAGTAAATAAATTAAATTTAGAAAAATATAATATAGTTGGCTTATCTGATCTAAATGTTATGTATGGATTCCCTTCTTTTTATAAAGAAAATTTAAAAAATGGGATAAAATCTATTTTTGGATTAGATATTAAAATAAATGGCGATCTATTTTCTTTATTTATAATAAATGAAAATGGCTATCGAAATCTTTGTGAAATTTCTACGTTTTTAGAAAAAAGAAATGGAATTTGCAACGATTTTGAAGATATTAAGGACTTTCTTGGTGATTTAATTTGTGTTATTTCAACCAAATCCAGTTCTTCTTTTCTCCATGTAAATGAAGAATTATTTAATAATAAAATATTAAAATTTTCAAGTTACTTTAAATATTTTTATATTGGATTAGAAATTTACAATGCATTAGATATTTCAAAAGCAAAACTTATACGAGAGTTTGCATCATTTTATAACATTAATTGTATAGCTTTCCCAACTATTAAATATCTAAACAAAGAAGATTATTTAATCTTAGGAATACTTAATTCTATTGCTGAAGATACTGGTATAGAGACTGTTATTGATACTATTTCAAAAGATTATTATCTAAGATCGAATGATGAAATTAAAAAATTATATGAAGTAAACGATTTAAAATTTTTAAATGAATTAGTTTCTTTGATTAATTTTGATTTTGATATAAAGCGTGGCAAATTGTTAAATTTTACATCAAACATGGAAACAACAAGTAAAGATTTACTAAAAGCAAAAATATTAGAAGGCTTAAATAAGCATAATATCAATTTAGAAAAGTCGCCAAATTATCGAACTAGACTTAATAAAGAATTTTTGATTATCGATAAAATGGGGTTCTGTGACTATTTTTTAATTGTTCAAGATTATGTTTTATACGCTAAAAATAATAATATTCCTGTTGGACCAGGTAGAGGTAGCGCAGCTGGTAGTCTCATTGCTTTTTTATTAGATATAACTGAGATTGATCCTTTAAAATTTGATGATTTATTATTTGAAAGATTTTTGAATCCTAATCGTAAATCTATGCCTGATATCGATATCGATTTTAGTGATGTAGAGCGAGATAAAGTCATTAATTATATTATAAATAAATATGGAAAAGAAAGAACAGCTCGAGTAATTGCATTTCAAACGATTGGTCCAAAACAAGCTCTAAGAGATATTGGCCGTGTTTTCCATTATTCTGCAAGTGATATCGATCAACTTTCAAAAGCAATTCCTAATAATTTTAATCAAAATAATTATAATCTTGATTTATGTGCACAAATGATACCATCATTTAAAAATTTAATAAAAGATCCAAAAAATAAAGAAATTTTTGATAAAGCCAAATTAATTGAAGGTTTCCCTAGGCAAAAGGGTTTACATGCTGCTGGTGTTATAATTAATGATGAATCTTTGCTTAACATTACCCCGTTATCTCCTTTAAGCGAAAATAGTTTTGTAACACAATACGAAAAAGATTTTTTAGAATCTCAGGGATTTTTAAAAATGGATTTATTAGGTTTGACAGCATTAAGTACTATTCAGCAAACTTTGAATTATATAAAGTTTTATAAAGGAATCGATATTCGTATTTCTGATATTCCTTATGATGACCCAAAGTCTTTTGAAGTAATAAGAAACTTACAAACAATGGGAATATTCCAATTAGATACAAGTGCTGCAAAAAAAGGCATTTCTTATATTAAGCCAAGAGAATTTAAAGATATAGTTGACTTATTAGCACTTGATAGACCTGGTCCTATGGAACAAATACCACTTTATGCTAATAGAAAAGAAGGAAAAACAAAAATCGTTTATTTAGATAAATCTCTTATTCCTATTTTAAAAAATACATATGGCATTATAATTTATCAAGAACAAATTATGCAAATTGCTAGGGTTTTTGCAGGGTTTTCATTTGCAGACGCCGATATTTTTCGAAGAGCAGTAAGCAAAAAAAATCGTGATGAACTTATAAAAATCAAGCAGCAATTTATTAAAGGTGCTAAAAATAATGGTCATAATGATAATGTTATAGAAAAGATATTTAATTTAATATTAAAATTTGCTAGTTATGGATTTAATAAATCACATTCTGTCGCATATAGCATAATAAGTATGCGTATGGCTTATTTAAAAACTTATTATCCATTAGAATTTTATTGTGCTATCTTAGGCTCACAATATGGTAATAATAACACTAAATTTATAAATTATATTTCTGAAATAAAAAAATTAAAAATTAAATTATCGGTTCCAAATATAAATGAGTCAGAACTTCAATTTAAAATTTATAAAGATACACTTCTATTACCTTTAATTAATATTTCTGGATTACCATCTAGATCTGCTATCTCTATCATAAATGAGCGAAATTTACATGGCTCATTTAAGAGCTTTTTAGATTTTGTTGCACGTATGATTAATGTTGAAGACAAAATTAGTGAATTGCAACTTTTAAGTTTAATAAATGCAGGCTGCTTTGATGAATTTAATAAAAATCGATCTCAATTACGTGCCTCAGTTACCCCTGCAATGCGTTATGCATCAAATTGCATCTATCAAGAAGGAAATCTATTAGCAACATTTGGATTATCTTTTACTTACCCTAACATAATTGATAATAAAAAAGAAAATATGAAAAAGGAATTAGAAGCATTGGGGATATCTATTGTTTATAATCCGTTTACTCATTTAAATATCCCAAAAGATATCACCATTACGCCGTTTAATGATCTGAAGAATAATAATGTTTATAATGTCATTGGTATAATTAAAAATATAAAGATTATAACAATCAAACAAGGAAAACATTCAGGTGAACCGATGGCTTTTGTAGATATATATAATGAAAATAATGAAGAATTATCATTAACTTTCTTTACAAATTATTATTCTATATATCAATCTTCCTTAAAAATTGATCAACCAATTATTTGTCATGGAAAATATGAAAATAGTTATAATAATAGAACATCCTTTATTGTAGAAACTATGAAATTATTGGAGGAATAAAAATGTCTAAAATTATTATTATTGATGGAAATTCATTACTTTTTAGATCTTACTATGCAACTTTTAATCCTGATTCTTCTAAACTTATGAGAAATCACGATGGAGTCCCAACAAATGCTCTATTTGCATTTTCAAATATGATCGCAAGTTTATTAAAAGATTTAAAAAAAGGTGATGGAATATTTGTAGCTTTTGATGCTGGTAAGCATACTTTTAGACACAAGGAATTTGCTGAATATAAAGCTAATCGTCCTCCATGTCCAAATGATTTATTAATTCAAATGCCAATAGTTAGAGAATTTTTAAAATCATTAAATATTAAATATTATGAAAATGAAAATATAGAGGCTGATGATATTGCTGGCAATATTGCTAAAAAAGCTGAAACCGATGGATATAATGTTGAAATCTATACCAGCGATAAGGACTATTTACAATTAATTGATGACAAAATAACCATTAAATTAATTAAGAAGGGGCTTAAGGACATAAAAGATATGACTCCTACTTCATTTATTAATGAATGGGGTTTTAATCCAATTCAAATTGTCGATTATAAAGGATTGATGGGTGATCCAAGTGATAATTTAAAAGGTATACCTAAAGTTGGCGATAAAACTGCAAAAAAATTAATTCTTGAATATGGCTCATTAGAAAATATCATTAAAAATGCTCCTAATTTTAATTCTAAAGTTGGAGAATCAATCATTGAACATCAAAAAAATGGACTACTTTGTAAGCATCTAGCTTTTATTAAAACTGATGATGATTTGCCAATAAAAATTAGTGATATTATTTATCATGGTTTTGATTTTAATAATATAAACGATTTTTCACATAAATATGATTTAAAAACACTAGTTAATAAACTTCCTCTTACTTTAAGGCAAACTAAACACACTGATAATAAAATTAGTTTTAAAGAAATTAATAGTGATGAAATTTCTAAGTTAGAAATTCAAAATGAAATTGGTATATCTATTGACGTGGATGATGATAACTATCATAATGCAAATTTATTAGGAATAATATTAACAATTAATAATGATAATTTTTATATTAATAATAAAGAAATTTATAACGATAATATTTTACAAGCTTTAAAAAATAAAAATATATATAAGTATTGCTTTGATTTTAAAAAAATTATGTATGTTTTAAATAAAAATAATATCGAAATTAATGGACTTTCTTTTGATTTATTACTTGCATCTTATTTATTAAATTCATCACTATCTCCTAATATAGAAAGCGTTCTTACGTATTTTGGAATTGACATTTCTTACGCAATAAATAACGACAATGCATTATTTAATAATTCTAATCCTTTATTATCAGCTATTGAGTCTTATTATAGTTTAAATTTATCTAAAGATGTAAAAACAAAATTAATAGAAAAAGAACAATATGATTTATTAATTAATATCGAAGAACCTTTAACTATTGTCTTAGAAAATATGGAATTTGAAGGCTTCCCTTTAGATAAAGATTATTTGGTGAAATTGGGTGAAGGTTATAAAAGCAAAATTAAACAACTTGAACAAGAAATTTATAATTTAGCTGGTGAAAATTTCAATATCTCTTCCCCTAAGCAAGTTAGTTTCATTCTCTTTGAAAAATTAAAACTAACAGCTAATAAAAAAGGATCAACATCAATCGATTTTTTAAAGGAAATCGTCAATGAACACCCAATTATTTCAAAAATTTTAGAATATAGGAAATACACAAAATTATTAACGACATATGTGGATGGTTTAATTCCTTTCATTCATAATGATGGAAAGGTTCACGCAACCTTTAATCAAGCTTTAACTTCGACTGGGAGACTATCAAGTAGCGAGCCTAATTTACAAAATATCAGCGTCAGAGATGAAGAATCTAAGCAAATTCGCAAAGCTTTTCATTATAATGAGGAAAATTTAAATATTTTATCATTAGATTACTCTCAAATTGAATTAAGAATACTTGCTCATTTATCTAACAGTCAAACACTAATAGATGTTTTTAATAACGATGAAGATATTCATGCTGCTACAGCAAGAAAAGTATTCAAGGTAAATGGTGAATTAGATTCTTCTTTAAGACGAAAAGCTAAAGCAGTAAATTTTGGAATAATATATGGCATTAGTGATTGGGGCTTAAGCGAACAATTGGATATTCCTATAAAAGAATCTAAAGAAATTATAAGTAGTTTTTATAATGAATTTCCAGAAATTAAGTCCTATTTAAATGGCCTAGTTGAAAGTGCTAAAGAAAAGGGATATGCAACAACAATGTTTAATAGACGTCGATATTTACCAGAATTAAATAGCTCTGAGTTTCAAAAAAGAGAATTTGCCAAAAGAGCAGCAATGAATGCTCCTATTCAAGGTAGTGCTGCTGATTTAATCAAAATTGCAATGATTAATGTCTCTAAAGTTTTAAAAGAAAATAACTTAAAAGCTAAAATTATCAATCAGATACATGATGAAATTATTTTAAAAGTTGAAGATAATGAAAAAGATATTGTATATAAATTAGTTAAGGATGCAATGGAGAATTGTGTTAAACTAAAAGTTAAATTAAAGGTTGATGGTGGTTATGGAAAAACATGGTTTGATGCTAAATAAGGAGGTTATGTTATGCCAGAATTACCTGAAGTAGAAACAGTAAAAAAAATATTAGAACCTTTAATAAAAAATAAAAAAATAGAAAAGGTTGAAGTTTTTTATGACCGCTTAGTTCAAAGCGATTTAACAAATTTTAAGCAAGAATTAGCTGGACAAACGATTTTATCTATGAATCGTTATGGTAAATATCTATTCTTTAATTTGACAAACGATTTGATATTAATTTCACATTTAAGAATGGAGGGTAAATTTCGTTATACAACTCATGATTTTAGAATAAAATCAACTAGTGCTGTATTTTATTTTACTGATTCTTCTGCTCTATCATATGATGATACTAGAAAATTTGGATTAATGTATCTAACAAATAAAAATGATATATATAAATTACCAATGCTTACAAAATTAGGTATCGAGGCTAATAATGTTTTAGTAAGTGACTTACCTATCCTTTATAAAAAATTTAATAGAAATAAAAAAATTAAAGAATTATTACTAGATCAAACAATATTAACTGGTATAGGAAACATTTATGCAGATGAAATATTATATGCCTCATATATTAATCCATTCACCATGGGTTCTGAATTAAATCAATTAGATATAAATAATATTGTAAGTAATGCCAAAATTATCTTAAATCAAGCAATAACAAAAGGCGGCTCTACTATTCATTCCTTCCATCCAAGTGAAGGCGTTGATGGTAAATTTCAAGTTCTATTAAAATGCTATGGAAAAGAGGGTAAACCATGTCCAAGATGCGGAACGCTTTTTCATAAAGATTTTATAGGAGGACGAGGAACAACTTTTTGTCCTAATTGTCAGATAAATAAACATTTAGAAAAAGCAATTGGAATTACTGGACCAGTTGGATCTGGAAAAACTCAAATATTAAATCATTTGAAAAAGAAAGGATATTTTACATTAAGTGCAGACGAAATCATTCATACACTTTATAAAGATGAATCAATAAGAGTTAAGATTTCTAAAATATTAAAAACTGATTTTAATGTCGATGATAATAAAAAGAGAGAGCTTGCACGAAGTATACTTATTAATAATCCAACTATAAAATCTGAAGTCGAAAACTTTATTTATCCAAAATTAGAACAAGCATTGTTATCTTCTTTAAATTCTTACGAAAAGGTCGCCTATGAAGTTCCATTACTTTTTAAAGCGCACTTTGAATATATGTTTAAAAAAATATTTGTTATTAAGTTAACCAAAGAAAAACAGCTCTTAAATTTAATTGCAAGGGGCGAAAAAAATAAAGAAAAATTATTAAAATTAAATAATGATTTTAAATATAATTCTACATCAAGTAAAATCGTACTTATAGAAAATAATGGGGATTTAGAAGACTTATTTAAGAAAATAGATAGCAATCTAGACTAATATTTTTGAAGAGTACTTACAACAATTTCTTCTTTAACTTTGCTAGAAAATAAATAAATAAGTTCGCTCACACCTAAATTAGAATTATTATTATTTTGATTGAATTCATACATTTTTATAACATCATTATACCTATATTGACTAGTAAAAACGGTAATTAAATTATCAAATTGACTTCTATAGATTAAAATAGGTTTTAAAATTAAATCTCTAATATAATTATTTTTATATTCACTACCAAAATTATCTAATACTAATAAATCTACTTTTTTTAAACCTTCAATTTTTTCATAAAACTCGTTACGATTTTTAAAATATAATCCAATTAGTTCATCGAATCTCGCTATAGTATTTATAAAAGCAACTTTATAATTTTCATGCTCTATTATTGAATTTACAAAAGAAATAGCTAGATAAGTTTTCCCGCTTCTAAATGGGCCATATAAATAAATCCAATATCTATTTTTATAACAATTTTGAATCAATTTCCCAGCTCTTTTATTATCAATACTTTTCATTTTTATATTATCAAAAGCATCATCGAAATCTTTATAAATAAAACGTGATGAATATTTTAAAAATTCTGCATAATATTTATTAGCTGAATAGACTTTATCAAAAGATATGCCGTTTCTAATAATTTTAAAATAAAAGAAATGATTATAATAATAGCAATCATTTAGTGAAGTAATGCGTCTATCGATATCACGATTTTCTTTTAAGTCATTAAAAAGTCCGATGTGATTATATATTTCTTCGTTTGAAAACCCATCATCAATTGCTTCTTTATATAATTCATCATCATTAATAAATTTTTTATACAATTCTTTTGCATAATCTTTATCATCATCAAAAGTTTCATTATTTAATACTTTATTTATTTTTTCCATAAATCGTCAAAATCCCAATCATCATCAACTTCTTCATCATTATTTTCTTTTACAAAATTCTCATTGTTAGTAACATTTACATTAGATACATTAGATCCATAATTTCTTTTATTATCATTATTCTTATACAAAATTTCCATAGCATCTAATGCAGTTTCACATTTTTTTCTTTTTAAACTAGCAGCGACTTTTTCAATATAAGCACGATTTAATTTATTGTCTAATCGCTTCAAAGTATAGTCAATAATAACGTTAATAACTGGAATAGGTAAATCCATATTTAACTCTAAATAATCAATTATGGATATATCACTTGCTACTGGTTCAACTCCGTTTTGCCTTTCCCTTAATAAAGCTCTAGGAGAAATAGTTTGATAATATTGAACATCCTTAGCAATGTCACTATTGCCAGAAACTATTGCATTATTATTTTTATAAATTTTTTTATTATAATGTTTTGCAGCAACAATTTCTTTTTTTGCTCTATCAAAAACCTTGCTAATATCAACTTTTTCTCCTATTTTTTTCTCTAAATCAATAGAATCAATTGTAATTTGAGCCATTATCTTTTCATTTAAATCGTAAATTACACCACAATTATGAATCTTTTTCAGCTCTTCTAAAGTAATAGCGCTAGGGTTAATATTAGACTTCTCTTTTAGATAATTAAAAAAAATACTATCACTAAAATCATCCTTAATTTGTGCCTTATTATTTGAAACTAATTTTATATCTTCACCAACTTTTAAACTATTATAATCAAAGTCAACTATAAAATTATCATTTATTGAACTAGAAATATTTTTATAAGTTGTTGTATCATCATCAATTTTATAATGTTCCATTAATGATAATACCTTATCTTCTCCTATTCTATTAATTAATAACCCCTTAAATATGTCATCATTAAAAAAATTTTTTGGACTATGAATTCCGTTAATGATAATCATATATTCTAAATCACTTTTTTTATAAAAGCTAATTAGAGAGATACTCTCTAAGACTTTTCTTTCAAAGAAAAAATCTTGAGTTGATAATGTTGTTTCTTTAATTAAATCATCTAAATAGATTTCCTTTATCCCATATTTAACCAAATTTATTAATAACTCATATAAAAAAACAGCTTTATAACCTATTAAAGGCAAATATAAAGTGTAAAGAAATTCGTTATAATCACTATTATTAATAAACGTTGTTGTTTTAATTTTATATCTACTTCTTAAATCTTCCATGTTTACTATTTTATCATTAGAATAAACTTATATAAATATTCAAACTTCAATTTGTTTGAATTTGTACATAAAGCCTTTCTATTCTATTTTTGACTAGTTTTCTCAAACTACTTAAGAGAGTGCAGACATTTCTATAATCTAAATTGTGGCATATTCACTATAATTAAAAAATTTGAAACTCTATTAAATGTATCGAACATTAATAACTTTTATGTGCGCAACTACCTACATGATAAAATTTGCATAAACTCTTTAAAAAGTGCGTACAGTCTAAAAAGAGCCCCTGCAGCAAATAGAAGGTCTATAACTGTTTTCATTACCAAATGTTGGTGCTAGCATTTTAACTGGTCCTAGTGCACTTCACTGCCAACGATTCAATCTCACGAGTAAATAATAGTCTATGAACTAAGCATTCTAGATTGCTTGCAAAAATTGAGCCATAAAAAGCTCAAAAAACTACATTTTTAACTGCAATTCCCTTGCTGTTTATGAGCCTAAATGTAATTGGTTTTATGTTTTTGATTTAATATTTAATTTTTCTTAAACTGACCAATTTTCTTATAAAAACATTGCCATATAAATCGGTATACAAAAAAGATCGCCATCTTTTCTTAAATCCTTTGTATACACTAAATATCGTTGTCCTGTTTTGCTTGAAAACTTGTTTACAAACGCATCGAGTGATGCATGTGTTTTATATCCTGATGACTTTACTTCGATAGGACAAACTTTGTTTCTTTTCGCAATCAAGAAATCAACTTCATAATTATGACTTGAATTTTCTTTAGAAAATGTATAGTAAAACAATTTATTCCCTGATGCATATAACATTTGAGCAACGATATTCTCATATATATACCCTAAATCGGTATCAAGTTTATCACTCAAAAGTTTTTCATAGATAATATTTTCGGTAAAGTCTTTATCCATAAATGCAAGTGTAGTAAATAAACCTGTATCGCCAAGAAACATTTTATATTTAGAAATGTCTTCATGAAGCGACATTCCTGCGCTTGGATCATTCGCATGATAAGCTAAATTAACAGTTAATGAATCTTTCATATCAGCAACAATTCCAAGCACTCTATCATGTTTCTCGTTAGGTATAACGCTTGACACTTGATACCTAGAAGAATTTTTGGTTAGTTCGGATGGAATTGCAGAAAACATTAACGATGCTCTACCTGTTGGGTCAATCTTTCTAAAATCATCTTGATAAAGTTCCAGAATAGAACGTTTTACCTGATCAACTTTGCTGAAATTATTAGTATCTATATATTCATTCACAACTTGTGGCATTCCGCCAACCAACATATATAATCGGAAATCTCGCATCATTCTACGATTTACATCATCGCCCAATGGTATTTTATTTTCAAACGCAGTTTTTAGTATAGGAATTGTGGCCTTATCGCCTAATGCCCAGCGAAACTCCTCATAGTCCATAGGAACCATTTCAAGACGTGTTTCTTCACTCGGAATAATAATGTTTTCAACGTTTTTCTTTATAGACAATAACGAGCCTGTTTCAATGTAATCATATCTACCGTCCTTTACTAAATGTTTTATTGCTTGTCTAGCAAGAGGCTCTCTTTGAACTTCATCAAAAATAATAACAGACTTTCTATTTTCTAAATTTATATGATAAATTAGTTGGAGACGCAAGAATAAATAATTCAGGTTAGATAAATCCCTAAATAAATCATGAATTTCTTTAGGCGCAATAGAGAAATCAATAAGAATATAACTAGAATACTCTTTTTGAGCAAATTCTCCTACTATTGTGGATTTTCCAACGCGTCTAGCTCCTTTTATCAAAAGTGCTGTTTTGCCATTGGAGTCTCTTTTCCAATTTAGCATTTTCTGGTATATTTTGCGTTCAAATATTCTTTCAGTCATTTTATGCCCCCAATTTTTACTTCATTATATGATGTCTTGCCGAAAATTTCAAATTTTGTAACAATAAATATGCCGAAAATTTCAAATTATTTTTAGAGCAATATGCCTAAAATTTCAATTTTTAGCCTTTTTATATTACATTAAGTAGGATATCATCAATGTAAACTTCTACCTTTGGTTTTGATATTCCATTATATTGCTTAAAAAACTTGACAATCTAAATATAAATCGACCTCAAATCTAACTATAAGGTGAAGTAAAAATAGAACAACAAGCACTATAATTATCGTTACAAAATTCAGGTTAAATACGTAATTTATCAGTTAGATATTATGCTGTTTTATAAGCTCCAAATACTACCTTAAAAAACGTATAATCGACTCGGTTGTATGTCTTGTAATCGCCTTGTAACATTAAAAGCCTGTGTTTCGTTTTGAATCTCCTATAGATAATCTCGTATATGAATCCTTAAATGGATAGGATAAAAAGGAATTATTTTTAGATTTCGATTTGGGTCATCCTTTAGATGTAATGCAATCTATTATCGGTTACGTTAATTACTATTACAATGAGCAACCTTCTCATTCATTACAATATAAAAACCAATTCAATGTAAATCTGAATTGGTATCAAATTAAGTTTAACACATGTCTACTTTTCTTGACTAGCGTAATTTGCATCAAACCTATTACTTCTTAATGGAGCTCCAGGCGGGAATCGAACCCGTATACCTAGCTTGGGAAGCTAGTGTTCTACCACTGAACTACTGAAGCGTGATTTTATTTTATCAAAAATAATTCAAAATAAAAAGAAAAAAGGCCAAAGCCTCATAGTACACATATGGTGGGCAGTATAGGGCTCGAACCTATGACCTTCTGTACGTCAAACAGATGCTCTCCCAGCTGAGCTAACTGCCCAAGTGCTTAATAATAATAGCAAACTATTCTTTATAAATCAACATTTATTTGTAATCATACCTTAAATCTGTGAATTCTTAAAGTAAATTCATTTTTTATTTAAAATCCTGCTTTTAGTCTAA
>ERZ808262.504-NODE-504-length-17770-cov-8.978493_pt1 | contig 17770 bp, 16 predicted proteins | sample MGYA00520895_ERZ808262 | MGnify/ENA primary metagenome ERZ808262 (study PRJEB31516, sample SAMN03275588) | gut metagenome | biome: mammalia-associated habitat; material: feces | host: Papio cynocephalus | place: Kenya | collected 2012-08-02 ... | reverse complement strand
GCACTTCCTTACTGTCGGCCACTCGTGTGTTGCACTATTAACTTGAATTGGCGAAACATTATTCCTGGTGAAGTTACGCTTTCTCATCTGGGAGTATTGTTCATCGATGAATTTAACCTTATGCCTAAATCCGTAATCGAAGCCCTACGAGCTCCTATGGAAGACAGGAAAGTCACAATATCCAGACTCCGTGGAAAAGTGGAATATCCTTCATCGTTCACACTAGTAGCTGCAGCTAATCCTTGTCCTTGTGGATACTACGGAGAAGGGGACAAGTGCACCTGCACTCCAGGACAAAGGCAGCAATATTTTTCTCGACTTAGCGGTCCAATAATGGACAGAATGGACCTACAAGTATGGATACACCCTCTACCACCTGCGGCATTGAGTAACAGAGTCCCCGCTGAGAATTCATTCTCTATAAGAAAAAGAGTTATGGAAGCAAGAAGAATCCAATCCGAAAGATTTCGTGGTAGTAATATACGTTGTAACGCCGAAATGACCAACAGGCAGATTGAAAAATACTGTAACCTTAATGAAGATGAAAAAAAATTAATGCAAACTCTTATGGAAACCCTGTCACTTTCTATGAGAGCTTATCACAGAATAATAAAGGTAGCAAGAACCATAGCAGATATAGATGGATGCCCTCTTATCGAAAATAGACACCTTATGGAAGCTGCCGGTTATAGAATTCTGGATAAAACACCTACAAATTAAATCTTACCCCTGCCTCGAAACTAAACATCAAAGGATGTTCTGTACGAATGCTTTTAGGCTGATGATCGGCGAAGTAATAACCAATATATGGATCAAAATAAATCGAAACCAGATTAGAAAGATTAAATGTGCCTCCACACCCAAACTTCAATCCGAACTGAAAAGAGTCGTCCTTTAAACTCGCTATCGGTGCCGTACTTTCTGAAAGGATATAGTACTTATTGCTTATACACTTTTCTATACTGCCTCCGCCAAAGACATATATTTGGAAACTCTTCTTCTGCAATACATTATAATATATATTGATAGGAATTCCTATATAATGAAGTGTATTGGATACCTCTCCAGAAGCCGTCTTATAAGAACCCTCAAAATAGCGATTTAGCATAGTCCATCCTAAACCGACACTCGCTGACAGGCTTTGTGTAAGTGAAAAACGAGCAGAGACAGCTAACGATACCGGAATACTGTAAGTGGAAATACTGTTTTCATTAACCCCCTCGCAGGAATACCCACTTGTCCACTTAGGATGGGAAGAATATCCAGATGAATGAGCGTCGTTTGTACCGACTACACCACCTACCTTTATTGAAGTCTTATCCTTATGTCGTGCTCTTAAATGCTCTTCTTGACCTATCATATCTGCAAATGGGTCAGTGTACTCGTCATGCTCCTCCTCCATTGGTTTCGAGTTAATCGATGGGGTCTCTTCATTTGTTTTAGGGACCTCTTTATACAAACATTCCTCTTTATCAATTTTCGTAATAACCTCACGAGAAGGCAAAGCAGAACGAAGATCCTCTATCTCGCCTCTTATTGCAGCGTCAAGCACTAAAGGGTTCCCAACAGCCGCGATTTTCATCGGCACCAACTGATTTTCTTTCACGCTCTGCTTATTAGGAGTAAAGAGCAACAATGCTGCCACTGAAGCGCATACAGTGCAAAAGCCAACCCATACGGGCCTTTCCCATCTTCGGCCCAGAAATCTAGGCTTTTGCTTACTTTCAAGACGAGACGAGATAGCCTCCCACGTTCCCTTAGGAGGTTTAATCTCAGCATCTAATAACTTAGACTTTATACTATTATCGAATGCTATTTCTTTTCTTTCGTCCATTACTTTTTATCATTTCTTGAAGCATCACCCGCGCTCTTTGAAGTTGAGACCTTGATGTAGCCTCTCCTATTCCCAACGCCTCGGCAATCTCCTTATGCGAGTAACCTTCTATCACATACATGTTGAACACTGTTCTAAACCCAGGAGGTAATTCTGACACTTTCCTCAGAAGCTCTTGATAACTTATCCGCTGAATAACACTCTCGCCTTCGTCAAAAAGGCCATAGGCCTTTTCTATATCGCCACTATCCCTCATCACATCGTGCTGCCTTAAAACCATTAATGCAGTATTAGTGAATATTCTTCGCGCCCACCCTTCAAAAGAGCCCTCTCCCGAGTATGTGGATAATTTATTAAACAATGTTACAAATCCATCCTGCAAAACATCTTGTGCCGCTTCCTTGTCTCCCATATACCGCAAACACACAGCATACATCTTAGCAGACAAATGCTCATAAATAGATCTTTGGGCACGGGAATCTCCGTTCTTCGCGTCCATAATCCATCTATCAAGATGCTCTTTTTTACTGAATAGTTGCATTATCTATTAAAATCCTTCCAAATTTACGCTTTACTTTACTTATTCCAATGTTTTTTGCCTATTTTTGGGGATATAAAATCGGATATGAAAATTAAACACTTCTTATTATCTATTTTCCTAGTACTGTCTGTATGGTCAAATGCAGATGCAGCTGACATTCATATAACGGATATCGCACTTTTAATCAGCAACGACAACTATTCTAAGGCAAAGCCACTTGCTCAAAAGCTCGTCAAAGCAGAGCCTGATAACGATGCTGGATGGTACTACCTGGGACGATGCCTATGGGTAGAGGGAAACTATAAAAAAGCTATAGGGTGCTTTCAAAGGTCCGTAAAATTAGATCCCACTAATGACAATTATTACCTTACTCTATACAACGCCATATCGCAATTCCCCGAAATGGAAGCACAAGCCGACTCAATCGCTTTACAGTTAATAAAACGATTTCCTAAAAAGTTCAATACACCTTTCACCCTCATGCTTCTGGCTGAAAATGAGTTAAAAGCAAAAAAGGATTCACTCGCTACCATTCACCTTCAGCAGGCGCTCGCCCTAGATCCCACTTATGCCCCAGCCGCACTTGAATTATCAGAAATATATAGAACGGAAGGTAACCTATCTGCCTATTTTGTAACTATACCTATTTTTTTAACAGACAGAGATTTACCGCCAACCAAAAAAGCCGATTATCTATGGAATGTGCTTGAGTTGACAGATGGCACATCGTATCGCATTTATGGCAAAAGACTTGACTCTCTTGTCGATACACTTTTAACGACTCATCCTAAAGACTCTTCTTGTATAAAATTAGCCGGAAATTGGGCGATATACACAAGTAGACCCGAATTGGCGAAAAAACATTTTGAAACTCTCACTGAATATTATCCTGAAACACTAACGGGATGGGGAGCTCTATCTTATCTCTCTATTGATGAAAAAGAAAAAATTTCTATATACGAAAAAGCCTTAAGCCATATTAAAGTAAACACCGATAGGGCTGCCCTTTATTCTATGATGGCAGATTCATATTATAGACTAGGTGAAAAGAAAAAAAGCTACCAATGTTTCGATAAAGCACTGAAGCTGTGTCCTAACGATGCTACCATTCTCAACAATTACGCATATAATCTATGCCTTGATGGTAAAAACCTAAAAAAAGCAGAAAAAATGAGTATGAAGGCAGTAAAAATGGAGCCGGAAAACGCATCGTTTCTAGATACTTACGGTTGGATACTATATCAAAAGAAAGACTACGAAAAAGCCAAATCCTACTTTAAAAAATGTATGGTATATGGTGGAAGTAACAGCAAAGAATCCTTATACCACTATTCTAAGACTCTAGAAGCCTTAGGAGAAAAAGACCTGGCAGATTTCTATATGAATATGTATAATTCGAAATGAGACGAAGGCTTTATATTATCCTGCTGCTACTAGGCATATCCATATATTCCAACGGGCAAAGTGCCCAAAAGCAAGAAATCGAGCGCCTAAGAAAGGAAATTTCCGAGATAGACAAGCAGTTAAAGGCCAATGAAGGCAAAAGTTCTGACGCCACGGCCCAATTGGCCTTAACAAGAAGAAAAATCGCGGTAAGCAAGTCGCTGGTGTCCGAATCGGAGAGAGAACTCGCTTCGATTAATCAAAAGATGCGCTCAAAATCTAAAGAAATCAAGCAAACTCAAGCACGATTAGATGATAATCTAAAGTACTATCAAAGCTTGATAAAAAGTGCTTATCTTAGTCGGGATCCTAAGTTACGATTCCTCTATGTGCTTTCTGGAGAAAATATTCAACAGGTTGTTCGGCGTTTCAACTACCTACGAGAAGCCTCCGATAACCTTCGCGACGAGGCCTATGCCATTAACAAGAAAAAAGAAAAACTTAATATTGAGATAGCTCAGTTAGATTCGCTTAAACAGATTAATGCCACTCTGTTGTCTCAAAGAAATTCCGAGTTGTCAAAATTAAAGTCAACAGAGAAAAAAGAGCAGCAGATAATAAACAAATTACAAAAAAATAAAACACACTACCTTAAAGAGAAAAAGAACAAACAGCAGCAGATCAACGCCCTGAATAAAAAGATTGCGCAAATGATTGCGCAACAGAACAAGAAATCTAAAAGTAGCCCACAAAAGCAAGTAGATATCAAACTTTCAAAGGAATTTGCCGCGAATAAAGGCAAACTTCCTTGGCCTGTTGATGGCACAATCATAGGGAAATACGGGAAACAAAAACACCCCGTTTATAAAAATATCGACCTCCCATTCAATAATGGGATAAATATTTCCACAGCATCGAATGCTCAAGTGCACGCTGTCTTTAACGGAATAGTATGTCAAGTAGTCGTGATGCCAGGATACAACCAATGCGTCCTTGTTCAGCATGGTGAATACTATACATTCTACTGCAGACTTAAACAAGTAAATGTAAAAGCTGGCGATAAAGTATCTTGCGGAGATGTGTTAGGAATCGTCGACACCATCGGAGGAGAAACTCAACTCCACTTCCAACTATGGAAAGGCACAAATTCTCAAAATCCGGAGCCTTGGCTTCTTTAACGAAGTTTTATAAGTTCCACAGCCCCTGGGCAAATGTCCTCTTCCTGTGGCGTTAAATATATGATACGCTGATTCGGCGAGCCTCTAAACAACAAGGTCACATCCCTTTGCTCGAGGATAAAAGGGCCGTCGACCAGAGTATCGATATACTCCAAAAGATGGTTTTTCTCCGGATCCTGCCTTATCTGCTCTATGGTGAAGCCTGTCCAGCACCATATATTCTTATTCGTTTCTGTCTTTATTCTTCGGGCCAATGCGGTAAATGCTTCAGCCTGATAAAAAGGATCGCCGCCAGTAAATGTAACATTTGATATGGTATCCGATACTATTATGTCAAATAATTCATCGACACTCATCCATTTGCCATTATTTATATTCCACGACTGAGGATTATGGCACCCAGGGCAATGATGCTCGCATCCTGCACAATAAATCGAAGTGCGCAGACCAGGGCCATCTGCCATAGTCTGCTGCACTATATCCAATACTGAGATTTTTAATTCTGATTCCACTATTTATGAACCACCCTATCCTTTAATTCGGCAAGTTTCCCACTATTCCATCTATTAGTAGTCCCTACCAGATAGCCTGTTATGCGCTGTAAAGTATCTATATTAGTAGAATGACAGTGAGGACATTCTTTCAAGTCCTCCGATGCATCCTCATATCCACAATCAAGGCATCTGTTTCTGTTATGATTTACAGAACCATAACCAATGTTATATTTGTCTATAAGATCTACTATATGCATTATAGCCTGTGGATTATGAGTAGCATCTCCATCTATTTCCACATAGAAAATATGTCCTGCGTTCTCATACTTATGATAAGGGCCCTCGATTTTAGCCTTGTGCTCTGGTGTACAATGAAAATAAACAGGAATATGGCTCGAATTCGTATAGTAGTCCTTATCCGTAACTCCCTTTATGACTCCGAATTGCTTTTTATCCATTCGGGTAAATTTACCTGAAAGTCCCTCCGCAGGAGTAGCAAAAAGACTGAAATTATGCTGATAACTTTCAGAGTATCCATTTATACGTTCGCGCATATGCTTTACTATCCTCAACCCCAATTCCTGAGCTTCCTCGCTTTCCCCATGATGATGGCCAATAAGCGCTATCAAACATTCGGCCAGGCCAATAAAGCCAATGGAGAGAGTCCCCTGATTTATAACACTTTCTATAGTATCATTCGGGCCAAGCTTCTCCGAACCCATCCACAACCCATTCATAAGCAGTGGAAACTGTTTTTTAAGTGCAGTTTTCTGGAAATTAAAACGGTCATTTAACTGTTTGGCTGAAATATCCAAAGCCCAATCGAGCCTACTCATAAATGTAGCTATCCTCTCCTCCTTATTTTCTATGCCCATACACTCTATTGCAAGCCTTACTATATTTATGGTAGTAAAACTTAGATTTCCACGGCCAATGGATGTTCTGGGGCCGAATTTATTATCAAACACTCTTGTTCGACACCCCATAGTAGCAACCTCATGAACATAACGTTTAGGGTCTTGTGGGTCCCAATCTGCATCTTGATTATAGGTAGCATCTAGATTTAGAAAATTCGGAAAGAACCTGCGCGCAGTAACCTTACATGCATATTTATAAAGGTCATAGTTAGGATCTTCTGGAAGATAACTGACTCCCCTCTTCTTTTTCCAAATCTGAATAGGGAAGATAGCCGTAGATCCATTTCCCACACCCTCATAAGTGGTGTTAAGGATTTCCCTGATTACGCAACGTCCCTCTGCAGAAGTATCTGTTCCATAATTTATAGAACTGAAAACCACCTGATTACCACCTCTTGAGTGAATAGTGTTCATATTATGAACAAATGCTTCCATTGACTGATGCACTCGTGACACCGTCTGATTCACGCATTGTTGAATTACTCTCTCATCTCCCACAAGCCCAGTCAGATCACGCTTTAGATAATCTGTCAGTTCAACATCGTTTAGGTAACTATAGTCGGTATTATCATACTCACCTAATTTACGAAGTTCCTCACGGAATGTCTTACGAACAAACGGAGCAAGATAAAAATCAAATGCTGGAATGGCCTGCCCTCCGTGCATTTCATTCTGTACAGTCTCCATAGAAATACAAGCCAACACGCTCGCTGTTTCGATACGCTTTGCAGGGCGACTTTCTCCATGTCCCGCCTTTAAACCATGCTCAAGCACCAAATCAAGTGGATGCTGAAGACAAGTAAGACTCTTGGTAGGATAATAATCCTTATCGTGAATATGGATATATCCCCCCACTACAGCTTCACGAACATCTTCTGCAAGCAAACACTCATCAACATAAGGTTTTGTAGCCTCAGATGCGAACTTCATCATCATACCTGCCGGCGTGTCTGCGTTCATATTGGCATTCTCTCGAGTAATATCATTAGCCTGAGCATCAATAATCTCTTGGAAAATCTCCGTGGTCTTAGCCTTACGAGCCAGATTCCTCTGATTTCTATATGCTATATAGCGTTTAGCGACTTCTTTACGAGGACTTTTCATCAACTCCATCTCTACACAATCCTGAATATCCTCTACACTCATCTCCTCACAATGTTTTCTGGAGATAGTGTCTGCTATCTTAGCGGCAAGGATTATATCCTCTCCGTCCTCTGTCACATTCATGGCTTTCAGTATGGCAGCAACTATCTTCTGATTATTGAACTCAACCTTCCGGCCATCCCTTTTAATTACATACTTAATCATAGATTTACATTTGTGGTGAAAAAAAACAACTCCCGTCCCGTGAGAGTTGACAAATACAAAGATAGAATTTTACTTGATACAATAGACAAAACTGTTCAAGTAAAGTTTTCCACAGGATAGCTATTTTATGTTAATTAGCTATCCTATAGATAATTATATTTTGAATTATTCTAAAATAGAGTTGTGCTTATAACAGATTTGTTACTACGCAGAGACGCAAACCAAAACGTGTCTATCGAATGTAAAATAATATAGCGTCAACTCCTGTTCATAGCCATCCTTATCGGTAAAAATAGCGCTCAATTCGCCTTCATCGCGGAATTTAAAGCCATCTATGTGTATCTGTTCTATGAAGTCCACGTCATACTGCGACGTTAACTTAAAAATGGCTTCTTTAGCACACCAATATATGGCTAGTTGCTCATTTTTTTGTTCATCGTCGAGATCCTCCAGCTCCTCTTTTGATAAAGCTTTTCTCTCCACTGCTGTAAAATCCCTATCGAGAGATTCACAGTCTATCCCCACTTCATCTTCATCGTTAAGTATCACAGCTACATAGCGATCAGTATGAGTGATGCTAATATTGATTGCATTATTCTCGATATAGGGTTTACCATTATCATGATGCGATAGATACACCTTATCTTCAAACATAGCATCCAACAAGGCCCTTACCGCAAGCCGCTGCTTACGAAGTGATTCACTTTTAATATACGAAATCTCCTCAAGTTCGTCTGAGGGTATGGACATCAGAGAGCGAAGCTCTTCCTCGCTTTCTGTAATTTTCCAGACTCCTACGCGCGAGTGCGCGGGGTCATCAAGATCCTTTGTAAGAAATAGTGCCATATAGTTTTTTTGACATCTGCAAATATAATGTTATTTCCTTGATTTTTGCTAAATTTGCCGAAAATTTGTTTTTCAGTAAGTTTTAAAAAATTGAATTGGTAGAAATTTAGAAATATTTATAAGGACAGGTTGCTTTGAGAAGAAGAAATGTGCCAGTCATGTAGCACACGACCGATGATAAATGCAATAAGACCATAAAGATTATCAATTAATTTTTAACGATTACTCAAGGCATTTATTAGAAACGCGATTTCTTTTATCTTTGAGTCTTTTTAAAAGAGGTAAACGAAGGCTCAAAGAGATGGGATGAATGATGAGTATTAATTGAATAAGCTTATAAACTCAAATATTTTTTGATATTATGAAGTATTTAACAAACGAAAAACTGACCATAGTAGGCGCCGGCGGAATGATCGGCTCCAATATGGCTCAAACAGCCCTTATGCTGGGACTTACACCTAACATCTGTCTTTATGATATATTCGAGCCAGGTGTTCACGGCGTAGCAGAAGAAATGTATCATTGCGGATTCGATGGTGCAAACATCACTTGGACCGTAAATCCTGAAGAGGCATTCACCGATGCAAAATACATCGTTTCATCAGGTGGCGCACCTCGTAAAGAAGGTATGACACGCGAAGACCTCTTAAAGGGTAACTGTCAGATAGCAGCACAATTCGGTGACTACATCAAAAAGTACTGCCCAGATGTAAAGCATGTAGTGGTTATCTTCAATCCTGCAGATGTTACAGCACTTACGGCTCTTATACATTCAGGGCTCAAGCCTAATCAGTTAACCTCTCTTGCAGCTCTTGATTCTACTCGTCTTCAGAGTAACCTTGCTCAGGAATTCGGAGTACCACAGAGCAGCGTAACAGGAGCTCATACTTATGGTGGACACGGAGAGCAGATGGCAGTATTTGCATCTCAAGTTAAGATTAACGGAAAGCCTCTTTCTGAAATGGGACTTTCAGCAGAAAAAATGGCTGAAATAAAGCAAAAGACAATACAGGGTGGCTCTGAAATAATCAAACTTCGTGGACGTTCATCCTTCCAAAGTCCTGCATATAACGCCATCAAAATGATAGAAGCCGCTATGGGTGGTGAGAAATTCACCTTGCCTGCTGGTTGCTATGTAAATTGCGACAAATGTGGTTTCAAAAATGTGATGATGGCTATGCCTACTACCATTGACGCTAGTGGAGTTCATTTCACAGAGCCAACGGGAACGCCAGAGGAGATGGCAGCTCTCAGGTCATCGTATGAACATCTTTGTAAAATGCGTGACGAGATTATAACTCTTGGAATCATTCCACCTGTAGAAAACTGGAAAGACGATAATCCAAATCTTTAGGATTACAACTTTTAAGTAACTTTCAAAAAATAACCTGCATCATCTTAGAAAATCTTTTTGGTCTATATTCCTTTTCTCATCAGTTATGTGCCACCGGCACACTCCTTTTTCGAAAAGAAATCTATCCTCGAAAATCTCATTCTAATCTGACGCAACTTATTTTTTTCACGTTACTAAATAATCGAAAGAGGGTGACTAAAAAGTCGAAGTACTGATAGTCATCTTCTTTTTTGTGTCATACTCCTACACCATCGTATAATCGCAAAAACGAAATGTGCAAAATTTGAAAACGAAACGAGCAAAACTTCTCTTTTTTCGCTTCCTTTTTTCTCTGTCCGTTTGTTGTCTGCTTAAACAAAAAACAAACGCTGATTAAAAGCCATTTTCAAGGTCTTTAATCAGCGTTGTTTCATTTCTTTCGCATGCCTGTTTACACGTTCAATTCAAACTTTACAGCTTCATTTCCTGCCAAAAGTTCGCGCGTCTTATCTGCATTGTTCGCGTAAATATGAACATTTCCAAGGTTCAGCGTTATTGACTTCAAAGGCAGTTCAATTTGTCGCGTTATCAAATACAAGTGGTAAATGTCAGCTGGCAAACCTAAGTTTGCATCGCTGCTTCTTTGATAGGCTGACAAAACCAATTCTCCGTCTTCAATCTGGAACTGAATAAGGCTTAAACAAGGCGCTTGATTGGTTTTCACTCCTGTTGAACCCAAGAACAGCACATAATTCTTGCTGTTGCGTTTCTCCCTGTTGATTTGGGCAATTAAAGCCGGCAACTTCTCGAAGTAAGTCGGATAACTGTTTATGAGGATTTGCCCGCAATAATCCCACCAGTTTATCCCTGCTTCTCTGTACTTGCTCAGGTCTCTTTCTCCCTGCATGAACAGGCTTAATTCACTGCGCAGCTTCTTGCGTGCTATGTTATGACCCTCAAAGATGTTCAAGAGGTCAGAAGGCGACAAACAGAGTTGCTCATTGAGAAGATAGATAATGTCGCCCTTTTTATTGCTCTGTTTCTTTCCACAGCGCAATATCTTGCCTAAGATGTTGTAATACTTGTTTTCCATTCGTAGGCGCAAAATTAGGCCGTTTATGAGCCTTACACAATGTTTTGCGCAATATCACACTGAAAAGGGTTTGCAGTCCTGACCAAACCGCTTTACAACGTCGTAAACGGTTCGCTCGCTCACTCCGTAGCGTTCTGCAAGAACAGCCACGATATAACCCACCTTTTCGCCTGTTTCCCTGGCTTTCCGGAAATCTTCATAAAGTGCAATATACTTGTAATCACCTGTTTTTATTCCGGCATTTGTAAGCCGTTCTAATGGTTCACCGATAAATTTCAGAAGCTCATATATCGTCATTCAGCAGTTTTTTGTACCTTTGCAACTCCTACCTCATACAGTTACACCCAAAGGGAAGACGAAGGCTTTTTGCCCCCGGCTGCTCCCTTTGGGTGTTTCTGTTTGTATGAGGTAGGATTCTGCAAACAAGCCGGGGGCTTTTTTATTGCCTCCGCCTGTGAATGAGGTTAGAGTTTTGTTATCATCATATCATTAAATTTTGCCTGGTAGTTAAGGGTGTTGGTCCGCACTTGCCTGTCTGCTCCATAAAGTGGCGCAGCTTCGCCGAACTCGCAGACCAGCCAGTTGCACAGTTCCGTTATCTGGGACTTGTCAGACGTGAAATAAATATACTTCGTGCCCTTTGTGAGCTTCAGCACGTCCAGATAATCGGTAAGCCTCCAGTAATTCTCATATTGTCCGACTTCGGTAGTTAGATACGGCGGATCCAGCACGAACAGCGCACGGTGGTTGTCCTTGTGCATGGCAAACAGTTCCCTATAATCCATGTGGGCCACTTCCAAGCCGTCAAGATAACCGGCACAGTCATAACCGCCAGGCTTCACACGGTTATACATCGTGTGCTTGCGCAGTTCGTCCAGGGACTTGACCCATTTGCCACTGAAAAGCACAGACCGCCCAATGGTCATTATATCTACATAGCCGGTTGCTTCGCACTTTTCAACAATAGCCAGCACATCGGCTCGCTGATCGTCGCTTAACCGGGCATTCGGCTGAACACCTTTTAACCGCTCTTTAATCAGCATTAAAATTTCATTCGTCTGCTCGATATGGGCGAGACGCTGCGTATAGCCGTCATAGTCGTTGTAAACGACACGGCAGCCCGGCAATACTGTTTTGGCGGTATAGCTCAGCAGACCACTGCCACCGAACAAATCAACCACCGTGTCGATTTTCCCCTCCACCGTTCCAAGCGTTTCTGCAAACGCCCGGACAAAATACCGCTTTTGCCCCATAAACGGAAGCGGCGCACTCTTATAAATCCTGCTCATTCAGCATAATTACCTCGTATTTTGTTTGTTGTATAGAAAAGAAGTCGTATCTTTGCACTATCTGTTAGAACTCCAGTAAAAGTCCGTTTGTAGCCCGATATGCACCGTTTAGAATTTTCGTTAAAAAACCTGTTTGTTAGCTTCGGCGACGTTCGGTTCCCCGCAACCGTAGGGAATTGAGAAATGCTTAACCAATTTCCCCGCAGTCTTTCTTTGGAAGACACTAAGGGAATAGCAAGATTTAACCCCGTCCCTTTGCTTCCTGTTTAATCCCGTGAAGCGAAACTGCTTCCAAAAAGTGTTAAACAGACCGGGTAGCAATAATGTGTTATTACTACTTTGACGTGCGTACATCGTGTTTCGACCGCAGGGACTTAAAAGTGAGGTTTTCCGCCCCACTTTTTTTATGCCCTTACGCTTGATTATCCAACGGAGAACGTTCTGCGGAACACATAGTTTACAGTGTTTTTCACCTTGACTTTCTGCTGTCTTATCCTGTATTTCATACATACTATTTCACCGCCGCTGTCCTTGCCTCCGACAGCATTAAGACGCGCTATCTGCAAGCCGATAGGCGCATATCCGGAATGCTGCATACCCTTTTTGTGGGGCGCATTTTTCAACACTATTTTCTTGCGAACACCCTGAATACGGCAAGAGCCGTCAGAAGCGACATAGAACAACGAAGCGCACAAGCCTGGCAGTTCCTTGCCTATGAGGTTGCTGTCTGTCTTATTGTCCGCCACGGCTATACATTTAGGCACATACCATTTGCCGGGCGTTCCCTTGCTTAACCGTATGCCCTTGAAATGCACATACTGCGTTTTGGCGGCTCTCTTTTTACGGATTCCCCTGTTCTTGCTATACGCCTTAACGCCGCCTGTGGCACGCCATGCACTGCGCTTCTTTTTACGCAGCAGCACAAGGTCGCAGTCCGTTCCAATGGCACCGTGCCGCACATATACTGTGGTGCCGACGATTTTAACGTCCAGGTGCATTGCCGTTTCCGTCTGGTGTTCCCATGCGCCCCAAGTGGCACGGTCGCCTGTACGGACATAACGCGCATTGTTGCCTTGTATCAGTTCCTGCCTTACGTTCTTGTTTCCCTGCTCGGTTATTACAAGCGTGTAGTCAGTAGCCCCGAAAAGGGCAACACTGTCCGAGCAGGACAACACGCAGGCTGTGCGAAGGCTGTTTATCTGCTCCTTGGTTACACCTTTCAGCGGTTTGCTCGTGAGTTTCTGCGCCAAAGTGTCCTTGAGGTAATCAAGAACGGTTACAGGCAGGTTCTTAATCTGCTCCGCCAAAACGGTGTTGCTTGGGAATGCACCAAGTGTCTTGCCCGACACATTGGCAAAAGTGTTGATGTCGTAACTTTCAGCCCCCATGGTCGTAGTGAACTGCGCCCTGCGGTATGTGCGTGCTTCCAGATACTTCTCATCGTCCGCCTGGATGTCCTCCTTTTCGGTTATCACCGTTACATATTTCACCGACTGGGAAAATGCCGGCTTCTGCATCAGTTCCAGAACCTCTGGCGTGCCGTTCTTCTGGGTAATGACAACTATGCCGCCGGTATCGGTCTGCAAAATGTAATTTTTGCCACCAATGCCGGCCAGACATTCAAGCAGCTTTATTTGTGATTGGATAAAGTCCAGCGTTTCGGTTGAAAGCGGATATTTGCCGACGCCACCGGTGGCCGTGGTCGTACTTGTATAACTTGCGGTATTCATTATTTTGTTGCAGTTAGTTTGTTAAACACATTCGGGGACCAGGTCGTTACAACCTCCAAACCCTGCTTGGCTGAATACAGGCTGTTGGTCTTGATGTAGTGCGCACGCTTGGTCACGAGTTTATATCTGTCCACCATTGCCTTTATTTCTTCCAGACGTGCCCAGTAGATGTCCGGAACAAATACCACAAAATCATTTTGAGCAGCGTTAAGCATCTGCTCACTGTATAACACCGGCACCCCCTTTCCCTCCTCGGTAGTTGCCAGTGTGATGTTTTCACCTGCTTCGGTAACGGCATACAGCCAGTCGCCCTCCCGTTTGATATTGCCTATTTTGAAGCCTGAGCCGAAACAATAATTTAACACGCCACGCAGATAACAGACTTGCCCGTTATGCGTCAGGCGGAAATTATGCTCCTTACGCGCCGCCATAAAATTCTTGTAAACCCGTTCCACCCCACTGACACCGGCACGCAGCACCCCGAATATAAGTGGACGGCGCAACGATATGGGAAGCAGAAGGGCGACAAGCCGCTTAAAGTCTATTTCAAACATCATTCAACGGCTTTATAAGGTTGATAGTCCACGGTAAGGCTGTTGATGCTGTAATAGCCGCTGTACGGCCTGTTAAAGCCCGTAACGGGTTCATACTCCTTTGCGTTGTGCGGTTTCACATGCACGCTCTTGATGTCTGCGACCTCGACGCATGGAAGGGCTTGCAGGGCTGCCATAAGGTCGCTTTTACGGAACACGCCATTAAACGGCAAACCTGTAATGACCGACTGCACGGCTTCACGCACAGGCTCGGAGCCGTCGGCAAGTATGCCTGCGCCGTTACCGTCAATGCTCAACAAAGTAGGGTCGTAGTAAATCACAAGTGAGATTTGCATATCGTCTGCCGGCTCATTACGCACCTGTACCGAAACACCGGCGTCCTTGATTTCGTCCAAATAGGCACGGAGACCGTCAAGCTGCGTGTCGGTCAGCTTCGCAGGGTTGCCGTCCGCGTCCTGCCTGGCAACCTTGATATATACCACGGTGTTGCTTTCGGTGGCAACGGCATATTTAACGACCTTGGCATCTTCTATGTCAGTGGCTGACATTCCGCTCGTGTCGTAATAGTCGGAGTCGGCAACAAGCTTGTGCCCCTGCATATAGGCTTTTGTCTTTGCCACATACCAGCGCAGTGTATGCGGTTCCAGTTCCTCAATGAGCTGCTCCACCTCCTGGCTGTGCATATCAAACAATGACTCAAGCGACCACACGGCAAAGGCAAAAACATAGAACATGATATTTTCAAGACTTGCCGCGCTGAAACAGTCCTTGAAAGTCTTTTTGCCGTCAAGCCCGTAGGCAGACATGACCGCCGGCTGCTTTATCCATTCAGCGGTCATGCCATTTTTTATGTCCTCTATTGTTCGCGCCATAGTCGGGGAAGGTTAGAGGGTCCGTGCCAGAAGTTCGTCCACCTCGTTTTTGCACCGGGCACGCAATGCGGAGAACTGCGCCAGTTCCGCAGCGTGTTCCGGTGTGTCCGCACCGTTGGCAAGCGTGGCGATTTGGGCGTCAATGTCGTAGTGGTAGCCGATAAGACCGGCAACGAACTTGTCGCGGCGGTTCTCATCAGTTACGCCGGTCGCCTCAATCAGCGTACCTCCGTCCGGTTGGTCGCCGGTGTAGGCAAAACCCGGCACGCTCTCGCCTGTCTCCTGGCTGGCAACTTCACCCGGCTGCTCATTCAGATAAAGCAGCACATGGCTTTCATCATACTTTACAAATTTTTTTCTTTCTGTGTAGGATGCTGTGTAGCTCATTGTTTGTTTGCTTTTTTAATCGTCCGGATCGACGATTTTATAAAAGCACCGATTCCGTTCGATTGGTTGTTTAATTATTTTAGCCCTGAGCGGTTCCGTTATCTCCACACCGTCCAGCTGGCGTATTAGCGCCTGGCTGCCCGTAAAGGTTATATGCTGCACCCAGCCTTTAACCGGGTTGCCCTGGTCGTCAATTACAGGGCGGTTCGTGCCGTCCGCCATTACTTCCATTAACGGCTCTTCAATCTCGTATTGAAGCGTCAGGCACGGTTCTGCATTGTGCTTTGACGGTGCAACCGTGTACCCGGTCAAATGGATTTCACGGTTCAGGATTGAGTCGATGTGGTACTTCGTACCTGTCAGGTTGCCGGTCTTTGCCGGCACAAGTTCACTGAATTTTTTCATACCAAGTATTTTTAATAGATGTTTGCTGTTGCAATGTACCATGAAGCCTACGCGCGAAGCTGTCCGCAACATGATCTCCGGTTCGGATACTCCCTTTTTCCTCAGCTTCGCCACCTCTCTGCACAGTCCCTGTTTGTTGCGCTTGCGTGCAAGGCTGTGGGTGTGGTAGGTGACATAGCCAACAAAATCAATTCCCCGGCTTTCCACCGGGAAAATCTGATAATTGCTTTTCATAGACAAATTGCGCTCGGTATTCAGGTAGTCATTTATGAACACGCGGACACCGTGCAAAGTCGCCTTGTCTCCTGCCAGCACCACAATATCGTCAGCGTAGCGGTAATAATAACGCACCCCGGCCACCTCTTTGATGCGGTGGTCAAGTTCTGACAAATAAAGATTGGCGAAGTATTGGGAAATGTAGTTGCCGATTGGGACGCCAGGGGCACTGTCTATGATGCCGTCAAGCAACAGAAGTACCGCAGGGTCTTTGATTTTACGGCGTATGACCACTTTAAGAATGTCATGGTCGATGCTCGGATAGAACTTGCGCACGTCCAACTTGAAGCAGTAGCGCGTACCCTCCGGGTCCTCCGCCAAGTCGTTACGCAGTTGTTTAAGCAGGGAATGAATGCCACGCCCCCTTATACAAGCATGGGTATCGGCCGTGAACTGCGGTGTCCATATCGGTTCAAGCACCAGCATAATTGCCCACTGCACGACCCTGTCCTTGAAAGGAAGCTTGTAAATCTCACGCCGTTTCGGCTCGTACTTTATAAAGACCTCATAAGGTGAAGTCCTGTAAGTCCGGCCAAGCAGTTCAGTGCGTATCTCTTGCAGGTTGTTTTCAAGGTCTGCAAAAAAAATCTGCACTTCATCGCGCCGGCGTTTGCCTTGTGCCGCATTATAGGCAGCAGCTCTGAGGTTGTCAAGCGAACAGATGCGCTCGAACAAATAGCCGTATCGTTTCATCGGGTCTTTGGGTCATTTTGTTGGGTCTTTGGGTTTTCGGGTCTGCTATGCACGCTTCGGGAACGGTCAATACCTGACGGCTTTTTGCCGTGGTCTTACTGGCACCCTCTGCATTCAAGTTATCTTTTGCCAAGCGGCACGGTCCAGCCCCTTTATCGCAATGTTGTTTTTTATTCGTGCAAGTATAGGGGCGACGAGTAGTTCGCATTCGCATTCGAAGCCGCATAGTTCGCATTCACGTAGAACGCGCCTGCATTCGCACCATTGTTAGCGTTACCGCCAGCCGCGCGGACACGAAGGCTCACTACTGCAAGGGCTGCAACCGATTACGCGGTGTTCCTCGTAACGGGTGCAAAATTAACAAATTTATACCACATAACAGCACACAACAGCTACTTTTCCGCTAAAATTCGCCCGCCTGCGGCGGGGTTTGGATTGCTCCGACCCGCCGCCATTCGGACGCCTTGGTATGTCAAAATTTCAAAGAACTATTTTTTGCCCGGCTTTCCCGGTGTTGTTTTCGCTTTTTCGCTTCGCTCCGTTTTCGTTTTATTTTATTTCCGGGTCTTCCGCAAAAAAGCAGAGGGGCGACGAGTAGTGCGCAGTCGCACTCGAAGCCGCACAGTCCGCAGACACT
>ERZ808262.503-NODE-503-length-17785-cov-10.267908_pt1 | contig 17785 bp, 12 predicted proteins | sample MGYA00520895_ERZ808262 | MGnify/ENA primary metagenome ERZ808262 (study PRJEB31516, sample SAMN03275588) | gut metagenome | biome: mammalia-associated habitat; material: feces | host: Papio cynocephalus | place: Kenya | collected 2012-08-02 ... | reverse complement strand
GCGGTAGGCGATACTGATAATTTTTTCGGGTATAAGGTGAATCAGATGGTACTGAATAATAGGACGAATACGAATAGCCCGTATGCACATTCAGGCTCTTTGACAAGAGAGCAGTTTCTGTTTTTTGAAATGCGGACGACGGCGAAATTGATGATAGAGGGATTGACGGACGAAGAAATATATGAGCGCATATACAGCGAGAATTTATTTCAGTTCCCCACAGAGAAGTCAATCAAGTTGATAACGTCAGGTTGTATCAGAAGATTAAGGGCATTAAATAATGAAAAACTTGTCGAAGCGTTAGCAACTCGTCCTACCGATGAAGCAAAACAGATTTGCTTATACGCAATGATGAAGCAAAGTCGCCTTGTTTGGGATTTTATGACTCAGGTAGTGGGAGAAAAGTTCAGATTAAAAGATATGTCGTTCGGAAAGATGGAAGCAAGCGTTTTTCTAATGCGGTTGCAGGAACAGGATGATTACGTTGCGTCTTGGTCGCCGTCAACCATCGACAAGATACGGCAGGTACTTATAAAAATATTGGTCGAAAACGAATATCTCGATAATACAAACTCAGACCATCTTAATCCGGTATTGATTTCAAGAGTATTGGAAGATGGGATCAGAGAGAACGGCGATGAAATCGCGTTCTCGGCTTTTAATTTCTTTGAATAGGAGTTGCATTATGGGCGACATAAATGAGAGATTGGATAGGTTAAAGCTAAAAATACAGACCGAAGATTTCCTTTGGGGCAAAGGATTAAGTAACGAGGTTAATATATGGATCTTTTGCTATGAGCCGACGGAAGAGATGACGGTACATAATTTTGTCGAAGGGCTTATAGTCGAACAAAACTTAAAGTGCCGCGTTCACAGTTTTAACCTTTACGAAGTGTTTTTAGATATATGCCGCAAGAAGAATATTCTTACCAAAATCCCCGCGATGGAAGAAAAGAAAGGGAAAGACTATCTGCTTCGCCAAATGCACTCGATCACAACCGAATCTGCGTTTATCAATCAAATGAATTTTGAACCGCAAACGCGCGGAACGGATATGATTCTTCTGTCGGGAGTAGGCGACGTATTCCCGTTTATGAGAGTTCATTCCTTATTGGAAGCAATGCAACCGCATTTTTCAAATATACCGATTCTTGTGTTGTATCCCGGAAAATTCGAGGACGCGCAACTGAAACTGTTCAATAAGTTGAAACCGAACTCGTATTACAGAGCGTTCAATATCATTTAGGAGGAGAAAACGATGATTATTCGCAACTTATTTCAAGAAGATATAAATCGTCAGATTAACGGCGTTATCAAGGTCGATCAGGATACGGCGGACGTTGCTCGTCAGGAAGTAAAAGAATACGTCATAACGAAAGAATTGAAAAAACACTTCATTCAGTTCTTTGATTATTACGACGAGGCTTTTTCGATGCCTACGGCAGATATTGGCGTATGGATTTCAGGCTTTTTCGGAAGTGGTAAATCGCACTTTCTGAAAATGCTTTCGTACATCTTGGAAAATAAAGAAATCGACGGAAAGAAAACCGTTGAGTATTTCCGCGATAAGTTTGCCGACGATCCGGCAACGTTTATGCTTATAGATAAAGCCACGCGTAATCAGACAGAAACAATTCTGTTCAACATTGATATTGAAGGCTCTATCAATAAGGATAAAACAGCCGTTTTGAAAGTGTTTGCGAAGATGTTTTACAATCATCTCGGCTTCTTCGGTGAAAATCTTAAAGTTGCGAAACTCGAACAATTTATTGATAAGCAAGGCAAGACGGAAAAATTCCGTCGCGTTTTCAAAGAAAAGAACGGCGACGAATGGCTCGAAGCAAGAGATTCGTTTGCATTCTTTGAAGATGATATAGTAGAAACGCTTGTAGAAGTTCTCGGAATGAGCGAAACTGCCGCTCATAATTGGTTTGACGGAACGGAAACGACGGAGATGAGCATTGCTCAACTTGTTTCCGAAATCAAAGATTATGTAAAAACAAAATCGAAGAATTTCAGATTGCTTTTTATGATCGACGAAGTCGGACAGTATATCGGAACGGATACCGATTTGCTTTTGAATTTGCAGTCGTTGGTCGAAAAAATCGGCAGCGAATGCGGCAGTAACGTGTGGGTAGTCTGCACAGGGCAGGAAGCAATAGATGAGATTATTCGTGTGAGAGAAAACGAGTTTTCCCGTATTCAGGCACGTTTCAAAAATCGTCTGTCGCTTACGTCATCTTCCGTAGATGAGGTTGTGCAAAAACGTATCTTAAAGAAGAAAGATTCGGTTGTCCCCGACCTTGAAGCACTTTATGCGAGAAACGATTCGGTACTTCGTAACCTTTTCACGTTTACGGATTCTATGCTCGACATTAAGGGGTATAGCGGAACGAACGACTTTGTTATAAATTATCCCTTCGTACCGTATCAATTCACTCTTATGCAGAGAGTGTTCAATGAAATCCGTAAGCACGGAAACGCAGGAAAACATCAATCGAACGGCGAACGTTCTATGCTTTCCGGTTTTCAGGAAACTGCTCAAAAAATTCAGGAAAAAGACGAAACGACGCTCGTTCCGTTTTATATGTTCTACGATACGCTTCATACGTTCCTTGACAGTTCTATTCGTCGAGTCATTGAACGTTGTCAGAGAGCCGCCGATAATAGCGACGGCATCGAACAGTATGACGTGTCGATTCTGAAACTGCTGTATCTTGTCAGATATATCAGCAACGATATTAAAGCAACCCTTGATAATATCGTTATTCTGATGGCGGATAACATCGGCGCAGATAAAATTGCGTTGCGCGAAAAAGTAAGAAATTCGCTTAACAGACTTCTCGGACAGAACTATATCGGCAGATCGGGCGACGTATATAACTTCCTTACCGATGAAGAACAGGATATACAGAGCGAAATAAAGAAAACGGTAGTGGATACGGCTACCATTGTAGAGAAAATCGCACATATCATTTTCGGGGATATTTACACCAATAAAAAGTTCCGTCACGATAAATACGATTTCTCTTTCGATCAAATGGTAGACGGCGTGAACGTAGGCGCGGTAAACGGCGGAATGAAACTGAAATTCTTGTCCGTTGCAACCGACGCCATAGATAAGAGCGAAATGCGCCTGATGACCGAATCGGCAGGGCAGATTATAGCAGTTCTCGGAGATACGCCGTATTATACATCGCTTGAACAGGCGATGAAAATTCGCAAATACATAAAGCAACGTAACGTTGCACAGCTTCCCAAGTCTGTGCAGGACATTATTCGCGCACAACAGGACGAAGCAACGGCTTATGAATCGGAAGCCGCAGAAGAACTTAAAAAGGCAATAGAAACCGCAGAGTTTTATGTCGCAGGCGAACATCTTTCGATAAAGGGCGGAGATGCCAAGTCAAGAATCGAACAGGCTCTCGAATACCTTGTAGCGCACGTTTACAGCGAATTGTCTTTGATAGAGCAGAATTATGAAAGCGACGCGGAAATAATGTCTGTTGCGCAGGGTTTAGTTCCGCATATCACGGGATTAGTGCCGAATCAGAACGCCGCCGCAAAGGTAGAAGAATATCTTGAAGTGCAATCTCGCAGACACTTACCGACTTCTATGGCAGACGTTCAGGCAAGGTATCAGGCGATTCCTTACGGTTGGCGAGAGATAGATATAGCCGGAGTTGTTGCAATACTGATTCACGATCAAAAAGTAACGCTCAAATATGCGGGAATGACCGTTCAACCCGATGACCGTCGTCTTGCGGATATGCTTCGCAAAAAATCGGAAGTCGGAAAAGTTCAGATTTCAAAACGTATCGTCGTTTCGGAAACAAAGATGAAACGCGCCAAAGAATTTTTGCGCGAGTATTTTGACGTGATGGACGTTCCCGACGATGAGGACGGGCTTGTAAGGTTTATCAAAGAGAAATTTGAAGCGCAAAGGGAACATTATCAGGAACTTTACAGCCGCTATGACAGCGAGCATAACTATCCCGATAAAAAACTTGTAGCAGACAGCGTTTCTTTAATGCAGGATATTCTGTCGCAAGCGAAAGACAACAGCGCGCTTATAGATAAACTTTTGGACAGAGATAACGATTTGCTTGACGATAAAGATGATATGCAAAACGTTGAATCGTTCTTCAAAAACCAAGTAACGGTATTCGACGCCGCAACGAAGTTTGAGGCGGATCTTCGCAACGACGTAGATTATATTTCCGCAAACGAAGAAGCGAACAAGGCGTTGAACCGTATCAGAGCAATCGTCAAAGTAAATCAGTCGGCAGAAAGCATTTACAGAAGCATTCCCGAACTTAACGGGTTGATTTCTACCGTAAAGAATGTTCACGACGAAATGCTTGAAGAAAAACGCGCGGAACTGATGGAAATCGTGCGGCTGTGTATGGCGGAAGTTCATCAACTTTCAAGCCATAATATCACGGTAAAGAATATAAGTGAAACCGCAGATACTTTCTTTACGCAGAGAAAGAACGAGATAGAAAGTTGCAAGAGCCTTGCACTTCTCGACGGTATGGTTCAGCGTATTCTGAAATATAAGGACGAAACCGTTTCAAGAATGGAAGCACTTTCTCGTCCGACTCCCGCAGAGCCGAAGCCGACTGTTCTTGACGCAAAGAAAAAGGTGTACAAGCCTGTTATGCGGCAGATTTTTTTCCCGGCAAAGAAACTTGAAACTCAGGCGGATATAGACGAATACGTCGCAAAAATAAAACAAAACCTTGAAAAACTTATCGTGGGTTGCGACGGCGTCGATATTAAGTAAGGAGAAACACAATGGATAAGAACGCGATTAAAAAATATGCGGTATGGGCAAGACGAGAACTGATTTCTCGTGTGTCGCAAAAGGCGTTGCAATATGGAATTGCCGAAAATGAGTACGCCGACAGAAATGCCGACAGCGTGAACGGCAAACTTCTTACGGCAGAAGAAAAACATCAGCGCGCCGCTCTTATCGAGCAGATAAACAAAAACGGATACGAGCAGGTAATGGAAGAGGTTGCCTATACTTGGTTTAACCGTTTTTGCGCTTTGCGTTTTATGGAAGTAAACGGATATTTGCCTACGCATATCCGCGTTTTTACCGACGACGATAATCATTTCAAACCGCAAATTCTCGACGAAGCGATCAATCTTAATTTGCCCGGATTGAAACTTGATAAGGTCTACGAGCTTAAAAACGAGAACAGGGAAGAAGAACTTTTCAAGTATCTTATCATCGTTCAATGCAATGCGCTTAACAGCGTATTGCCGGGTATGTTCCAAAGAATTTCGGACTACACCGAACTCTTGTTCCCGGATAATCTGTTACGGCAGGGAAGTGTTGTCGAACAGTTGGTATCGAGTATTCCCGAAGAAGATTGGAAAGACGCCGTTCAGATTATCGGGTGGCTTTATCAATTCTATAATATCGAGCCGAAAGATAAAGTTTTTGAGAACTTAAAGAAGAACATAAAAATCAGCAAAGATAACATTCCTGCGGCAACACAACTGTTTACCCCTGATTGGATTGTCCGCTATATGGTTGAAAATACGCTCGGTAAGATTTGGGTAGAAGGACATCCTGATTCAACGATAAAGGCAAATTGGAAATATTACGTTGACGATCCCAAACAAGAAGATAGTGTTCAAGGAAAACTCGCTAAAATTTATGCCGAGTATTCGACGATAGATCCGAAAGACTTAAAATGTATTGATCCTTGTATGGGTAGCGGACATATTCTTGTGTATATGTTCGATGTATTAGTGCAAATTTACGGTGATTTCGGATATAGCGTTCGCGACGCTGTGCAACTCATTGTAAGAAACAATATCTATGGTCTTGATCTTGATGAGCGTGCCGCGCAACTTGCGTATTTTGCTGTTATGATGAAAGCACGTCAGTACGACCGCCGATTCTTTGAACGTGGGGTTCAACCGCAAATATACGCGATTCAGGAGAGCAACGAACTCTCGCCCGAAGTTTTTGATTATATAGTAAAAGGCGATGAGAAGTTAAGGAATGAGTTGCAAAAGGTTGTTGACTCTTTCAGAGATGCCAAAGAGTATGGTTCAATTTTGCGAGTGCCGTCCGTTGACTTTGAATTGCTTTACAAGCGATTTGACGAAATAATTGATGACGTTAGTTTGTATCAGACCTTTGCATTGGATTACTATCTTCCCATTGTGAAGCAAGCGGAGGTTTTACATCAAAAATATGACGTTGTAGTAACTAATCCGCCTTATATGGGTTCGAGCGGAATGGACTCGAAACTATCGGACTTTGTTAAAAAGAATTTCCCTGATAGCAAGTCTGATTTGTTTGCTGTTTTTATCGAAGTTTGCGGTCGTATGGCGAAAAAAGATTCGCTCTATGGAATGATAACGCAACACGCGTGGATGTTCTTATCAAGTTACGAAAATCTGCGTAAGAAATTGTTGATGACGCAAGAAATTGTGAATATGGCACATCTCGGCGCAAGGGCATTCGAGGAAATCGGTGGCGAAGTTGTTCAGACCACTTCGTTTGTCATACGCAATGCAAATATTGGTGGCAACGGTGTGTATTTCCGCCTTGTGGACAGCAAAGATAAAGAGAAAGACTTTGTGGATAACCTGAAAAATTCGGGGGGGGGGCGACGCTTTGTAGCCAATAAAAATATATTTGAAACGCTTCCCGGAAACGCGTTTATCTATTGGTTAAGCGAAGCAATGTTTGCGGCATTTCAAAAAGGAACTTGCCTTTCTGAAATAGCAAATCCGAAACAAGGTCTTGCGACGGGGAAAAATGATCAATTTGTTCGCTTATGGTACGAAGTCAATCGCGAAAAGTCATTTTACACGGCAACCGATTCTATACAAGCATTTTATACGGGAAAGAAATGGTTTCCGTACAATAAAGGCGGCAGTTTTAGAAAATGGTACGGTAACAATGATTGTGTTGTAAATTGGGAAAATAACGGAAAAGAAATTTGTAACAATAAAGACGGAAATGGAAAACTATTATCAAGACCGCAGAATACAAATTACTATTTCTTTGAGTCTATAACGTGGTCAAAAGTTGCAAGTGGTCCGATTGCTTTTCGATATAAGCCGAGCGGTCATATATTTGACGTAGCGGGGTGTAGTATATTTTGCGAACACGATCAATTACTATATTTACTTGGTGCAGTTAATTCCAAAGTTGTTATGGAGTTGATTAAAGCGGTTGCCCCTACATTGAATTATGAAGTAGGTCAAGTTGCCGGCGTGCCTATCATAGTTGATACAACCGAAAATGTAAAAAAGGTTGTTATAAAGAATATTGATATAAGTAAACAAGAATGGGATAGTTTTGAGGAGTCTTGGGATTTCAAAAAGCATCCGCTAATCTAATTTGCAGGAAGTATCTTCCTGCATAGGAGGATATATGAATACTGCAACAGCAGAAAAACAAAACAAGATTATGTACATATCGCAGGCAGAAAATTTCTCTAAAATTCCCGGTAGTCAAATTGCCTATTGGGCATCATCTGCCAAAATTGCTTGTTTTGGCAATGGAATTAAAATTGATAATATAGCACAAGCGAGACAAGGAATTATACCTGGCAATGTGGATGCCTTTTTAAGACTTTGGCAAGAGGTTAATATCAATAAGGTAGGGTTTAATCACATAGATTATTCTGATATTGTAAAGTTTAAGAAAAAGTGGTTCCCGTATAACAAAGGGGGATCATTCAGACGTTGGTATGGAAACCTTGAATATTTAATAAATATGGAAAATAATGGCTATGACATTAAGTATTCCGGACTAAACAATAATTATAGATTACGAGAACCAGAGTTGTATTTCAAGGAAAGTATATCTTGGTCAAAAATATCAAGTGGCTTGTTTTCTATGAGATATATGCCTAAAGGAACACTATTTGATATAGCCGGATGCTGTGTGTTTGGCTTGAATGATAACGAGAAATATGTATTAGCATTAGCAAATTCGATTGTGGTTTTGTCTTTGATGGAATTTTTGGGTGCCACGTTGAATTATGAAGTAGATCAAATTAAAAAAATACCTATAATCTTTAACAAGGAAAACAAGGAAACAATTGAAATGCTAACCGATGAAAATATTGTAGTTAGCAAATCTGATTGGGATTTGTTTGAAACGTCGTGGGATTTCAAAAAGCACCCGCTGATATAAAAAGGGGCTATTATGGCAAAAGAATGGGAACTTGCGAAGTTAATAATAGACGCAAAAAAGAACGTTGACAGTATGTGGTATATAGCCGAAAACGTTCCGATTATTGCTAATATCAATTTACGAGATAGGGAATATTCTATCCTGCAAAATTTCTATGTTAATTGTTGTGCGGTTCTCGACAAATCTTTTCCGAAACAAAAAAAGAAGCTATGCGCCGAAGATGAAGTAATAGATCGGATTTATTATGAGCGAGATAAAAAATATGCTCATAAGGACGACGATTACGAGCCTGTTCCATTTCAAAGTTTATTGGAATTGACTGAACGATTAAAAAGTCAACTGATTTACGTTCGAGAAAAATGCGCGACTTATTTACCCAAAGAACTTACTCTTGACTTTGTGCCGCACGACAAAGAATTGTTTCGTTTGATAAACGGGCTAACCGCAGATAAAGAGGAAGAAATAAAACGCAAAAAATACATAGGGTACGGTCAGACGATTCCGGAGGGAAATGACACTTTAACATTTAAGCCGTTATATGATACCGATGATTTGAAACGGTTGCCGGAAGAAGAACGGAAAAAGTATTGCGTTATAATAGAGAACGGCTTAAATTCCTATGAGGGACTACAAAATAGGCAAGATTCCTGCATTAGGGTAAATCTTCTATTTGGAGAAAAGACGTGGGTAACGCCGAATGCAGACGCATTAAAAATGGTGCAAGAGTTAAAACGATATGGCTTTATGGATCAATATGAAATCTTGCAAGTAGACAAATTAAACGATGAAAAAGGGATAGCTCTTTTTAATACAATAATCAATACGGGAGTAAAGTAAATGGGCAGATTGATTGCAGATAAATATAAAGAATGGGAAGCAGAGTGCAACGAGAGATTTAACACGCTCAAAGCGAACGAAGAAGAACTTAACCGTATCTTTATTGATATTTACGGACTGCAGGACGAGCTTACCCCGGAAGTCGAAGATAAAGACGTTACGGTAAGAAAGGCGGACTTAACAAGAGAAATTAAGTCGCTGATTTCTTATGCCGTCGGTTGTATGTTCGGCAGATACAGCCTTGACGTAGAAGGGCTTGTTTATGCGGGCGGAGAATGGGATAGCAGTAAGTATTCAACCTATATTCCCGATGCCGACAACATTATCCCTATATGCGACGACGAATATTTTGCAGACGATATTGTAGGCAAGTTCGTTAAGTTTGTCGAAGTGGTTTACGGTGCAGATACGCTCGAAGAGAATTTGAGATTTATTGCAGGCGCACTCGGTGGGAAAGGACTTCCGCGCGACGTTATTCGTGATTATTTCTTAAACGGATTTTATGCGGATCATCTCAAAGTATATCAGAAACGTCCTATCTATTGGCTATTCGATAGCGGCAAAAAGAACGGGTTTAAGGCACTTATCTATATGCACCGTTATCAGCCGGACACGCTTGCAAGAATGAGAACGGATTATGTTCACGAACAACAAGCACGTTATCGCACTGCAATAGACGACTGCAATCAAAGACTTCTGAATGCGAGCGGATCGGACAGGGTAACGCTTTCTAAAAAGTTGCAGACTCTTACGGCGCAAGCGGAGGAAATAGGCAAGTTTGAAGAAAAAGTACATCACCTTGCCGATATGATGATTTCTATTGACCTTGACGACGGTGTAAAGCATAACTACGAGATATTTAAGGACGTATTAGCACCGATAAAGTAACTTAGGAGGACGTATGGATACAGAGAAAGTTTTGGCTGACTTGAATCGAAGGTTCGCCGCGCCATTGCCTGAATTTTATAAACGCAGAATCATCTTTTGGAAAGATGAGGACAGAGAGTTTGAAGATAAACTCGACGAAATTACTCTGACCAATGCAAAGTTGATTGTTCTTACAGGCAAAAATAACTTTGAAATAAAGAAGCTGTTGACCGTTGATGATACCGTCAGCAATTTTCTCGTATATAATCCGTTTTCCTATACGGATAACCTTGAAAACGATTGGCTTTTGAACATAGAACTTTACAGCGAAGAGTTTTATGCCGATCTTAATTCCATTTGGATGGACGAAATGGGGCTTCCCGTTTCCCCGATTATCAGAAGCTCGGTGCGCGGCTATCATAAGTTCTTTAACAATAAAGAACGCCGTGCGAAAGTTGCGAGTATCAGCAAAAATATTACGACTGCGCCACAGTTACATTTGGCTGTTTTATCGGTTATTTGCGGCGCAAAAGATACCACGCCGAATGCGATTGTCCGAGCGGTGCTTTCCGCAGGACTTGATAATGAAAGCAACGAAATTTACCGTAGTATAACGAGCTTTAATGCGGCAAAAGCGTTTTGGCTTTTGGTCGGACAAGCAACAGGGTATACGAGCGACGAGCCGAAGCTATCCGATCTTGCTTCGCACATAATGCTTACCGCGTTATCGAGGACGATACGAGAAGAAAAGTTTGCGGCACTCGGCGCGTTCGTATCTGTACCGCATCAGGCATACTGCTACGATTTCGTGTCGGAGTGGCTACATAGCGTTTATAACGACGGCTTGAAGCAGGTGGCAGAACAGATAGAAGAAAAACATCAACTCTATCGTCGGTTAAGTCAACTTTCTATCGAAGAATTGTTCGGTACGGAGATATTCCCGTGCATAGACGAGTGTATTCTTTTCAAATTGATGACTGAAATAAAGGACGATTTCATTCGCACGGACGTCATAAGAAGAGTTGTGGAAACACGCAGAACAACCGTTTGGTATCATTTTGCAGAGAACTATTATGAAGCAATCTATCAGGTTGCCGAAATGCAGGATTTCTATATCAAGCACTCGACGGGTTTTCACGCTGTTTCGGCAAAAGAAATATGGAATCTCTATACGTCAGAGTATTATAAAATGGATTCGTATTATCGGCAATTCAACCTGTTCTTTACGAATTGCTTAAAGGAATCGAACCCCGTCCTTGACGATATGATAAAGTCTGTCGCGGATAAAATTGAAGGCTTATATTCCGTTTGGTTCTTGGGTGAACTCGGCAATAATTGGTCGGATATGTGCGCCGAAGAACTGCGTGATTACGGACAGATTCAAGGCGTAATGCGGCAGGAAGATTTCTACGCTAATAAAATCAACCGCGCGGATAGCCGAGTCTTTGTAATAATATCCGACGCAATGCGTTATGCGGTAGGAGTAAGCCTTGCGGAGCAATTAAAGATAGAAACGCAAAGCAAAGTTGACGTTTCGTCTTGTCAGGCGGTATTTCCGAGCATTACAAAATTCGGAATGGCAGCATTGCTTCCGCATAAAAAACTATCGGTTGTAGAGAAGAACGGTAGTGTTTCTGTGCTTGCCGACGGCGAACCGACGGATAGTATATATCGAGATAAGATATTAAAAGAAGCAAACAGAAACAGTGTTGCGGTAAAATACAGGGATATTATCGAGATGAAGCGTGCCGACAGGCAAGAGCTTATTAAGGGTATGGATGTGGTTTATATCTATCACGATAAGATAGACGAAACGGCGCATACTTCCGAAAAACTTGTATTTACGGCGTGCGACGAAGCTATTTCCGAAATAAAGAATATGGTGAGGATAATATGCAATGAGTTCCGTGGCACACGAGTTCTGATTACGGCGGATCACGGCTTCTTGTATACGGCAAAACCGCTTCTTGAAAGCGATAAGGTTGACCGTTCGGATTTCGGCGGTAAAGAAGTAGAATATGCTCGTCGCTATGCCATTATGGAAAAGGGCGCAACGCCTGAATACCTGATGCCCGTGAAGTTTTTGGACGGAACGCAATATGACGGCTTTGCACCGAGAGAAAATATTCGCATAAAGATGAACGGCGGCGGTCTAAACTTCGTCCACGGCGGAATCAGTTTGCAAGAGTTGGTCGTTCCTATCATCGACTATCGGTTTGTCAGAAGCACAAGCGCAGAGTATCAGAAGAACCGTGATAAATTCGATACAAAACCCGTAGAAATAGGGTTGCTTTCGGCAAGCAGAAAGATTTGCAATATGATATTCTCGCTCAACTTCTATCAGAAAGAAGTGGTGGGCGGTATCAAGGTTCCCGAAACGTATGTGCTGTTCTTTACCGATGAAAACGGAACGCAGGTAAGCGACGTGGCAAAGATTATTGCAAATAAAACAAGCGAAAACGAGCAGGACAGAACGTTCAGATGTACGTTCAATCTGAAACCTATCAACTATAATAATCGAGCGAAGTATTATCTTGTGATGAAAGACGAAGCAGGATTACAAACGCCACAGAAAGAAGAATTTCAAATCGACATAGCCTTTTCTGTCGGGGAATTCAGTTTTTTCGGTGACGAGAACTGACGGAGGGTATGGTGATGGAAGAAGCAATGAAAAGCAATCGGGAAGAAATAAAGGAAAAACTTCGGGAAACCTTTGACGGGAAGATTGTCCGCAAAGATCTTACGAAACAAATAAAAGAAGGCGCAAACGTACCCGTTTATGTGTTGGAGTTTTTGCTCGGACAATATTGCAGTTCCGACGATCCTGCAATTATCGAAGAGGGCGTTCAAAAGGTTAAACGTATTTTGGCGGATAATTTCGTTCGCCCGGACGAAGCGCAAAAAATCCTGTCAGTTCTGCGTAAAAACGGAAGCCACACGGTAATAGATATGATTACGGTCGAACTCAATATCAGAGATGACCGTTTCTATGCGACGTTTTCTAATTTAGGACTGCGCGGTATCCCTATTGCGGACGAATATCCCGAAAAGCACGACAGATTGCTTTGCGGCGGTATTTGGTGTATCGTACAACTCGAATACGAATACATAGAAGAAGAGAAGAACGATTGCCCTATACACATCAGAAAACTTACGCCGATTCAAATGCCGCACGTTGACTTGGACGAGTTGAAACGCGGCAGAAAGAATTTCACAAAAGACGAGTGGATAGACGTTTTGTTGCGTTCTATCGGAATGGAGCCGGACACGCTTTCTTATAGGGAAAAGTGGCTCTTAATAACAAGAATGTTGCCCCTTGTCGAAAACAATTTCAATTTATGCGAACTCGGACCGAGAAGCACGGGTAAGTCGCATTTATATAAGGAAATATCGCCTAACAGTATTCTTGTTTCGGGCGGGCAGACAACGGTTGCGAACTTGTTTTACAATATGAGCAGAAAGTCCGTAGGACTTGTCGGATTGTGGGACTGCGTTGCGTTCGATGAAGTTGCGGGTATCAGATTTAAGGACAAAGACGGCATACAGATAATGAAAGACTATATGGCGTCAGGATCGTTTGCTCGTGGCAAAGAAGAAAAAGCGGCTTCGGCGTCTATGGTGTTTGTCGGCAATATCAATCAGAGCGTTGACGTATTGTTGAAAACGTCAAGCCTGTTTGATCCTTTCCCGCCCGAAATGGGTACGGATACCGCATTTTTAGACCGTATGCACTGTTATCTTCCCGGTTGGGAAGTTCCGAAATTCCGTCCCGAACACTTTACGAACGATTACGGCTTTATAACCGATTACCTTGCCGAGTTTATCAGGGAATTGCGAAAAGAACAATATGGCGACGCATTGGACAGATATTTCCGTCTTGGAAAGAATCTGAATCAGCGCGATACCATTGCCGTTCGCAAGATGATAGACGGATATTTGAAACTGTTGTATCCTGACGGAGAGTTTTCAAAGGATGATTTGGAAGAAGTCGTTAAGATTTCCCTTGAAATGCGTCGCAGAGTAAAAGAACAACTCAAAAAACTCGGCGGAATGGAATTCTACGACGTTAATTTCTCTTATATAGACAACGAAACCTTTGAAGAAAAGTACGTTGCCGTTCCCGAACAGGGCGGCGGAAAACTGATTCCCGACGGAATATGCAATCCGGGACAAGTATATACCGTTTCGCGCGGAAAATCGGGAATGATTGGTCTTTTCAGACTTGAAAGTCAGATGTTACCCGGTAACGGAAAGTTTGAAAGAACGGGACTCGGCGCAGACAGAGATGCGAAAGAGGCAACAAATACCGCATTCAATTTTTTAAAAGCAAACAGCAACAGAATCAGCGGCTCAATCAGCACAACTACGAAAGACTATATTATCAACTATCAAGACCTTCAAGGCATAGGAATTACAGGCAAACTTGCTTTGCCTACGTTGATTTCGTTGTGTTCTATTGCTCTCGGAAGATCCACTCTTGCAAATCTTGTAGTAATCGGGGATATTTCAATCAGCGGAACGCTTATTAAAGCCGATGAGCTTGCAAACGTTTTGCAGGTTTGTCTTGATTCGGGCGCGAAAAAGGTGTTGTTGCCAAGCACGTCGTTCGTAGATTTTGCCACCGTTCCGGCAGACTTGATGAGTGCGTTTCAGTTGATTCCTTATACTTCGGCAGAAGATGCCGTATATAAAGCACTCGGTGTCGAGTAATATTCTTATAATTTTAATGTAAAAATGATTTGAGAAATGACAAGTCGGGATAGGATAACCTGTTCCGACTTGTCTTTTACCACGCAGAACAGATTGAAAAAATCGGAAAAATATGCTATAATATAAGAAACCGAAAGGGGTGAGAATTATGGCAAACGAAGCACATAAAATCAAATTGCTTGTTTTATGTATGGGATATTCTCTGTAAAAACACAGATGAAAACCACGCCTTAAATACCGACGAATTATCCGAGCTTCTTGCCTTGCGCGGATTGAATGTGTCGCGTAAAATTCTCGTTCAGGATATAGCGACTTTGTGCGACAACGGTTATGAGGTTCTTTCCTACAAAAAGAAATACCATTACTATTATGTAGTCAATCGGTCGCTTGGAACGGCAGAAGTGGTTATGCTTGCGGACGTTATCAATGCGTCGAAACTTCCCGTTGCACAAAAGAAAGCACTTGTCGGCAGACTTGCGGAAACGCTTTGTACTCACCAAGCGGAGGGCATTTCAAAGCACATTATTTCTCTTGATAAAGGCAGAAAAGGGAGCAGTTCGTTTATCTATAACGTGGACGCTATCGAACACGCGATAAACGAGAACAAGCAAATATCGTTCTTTTACTTCAATTACGACGACAAGCATAAAAAGGTTTATCGGAAGAACGGCAACCGTTATACCGTAAGTCCTGCGTTTATGGTATGGAACAAGGACAATTATTACTTGTTGTGTTTCTCGAAAGGATACGACGATATAGTTACATATCGGCTCGATAAAATGGAAAGCGTAAAAGTGGAAGAGCTTGAGCGCGAGCCGTACCCCGAATACGAGCTGTTCAACACGGAAGAATACAGGAAGCAAGTATTCTCGATGTTCGGAGGAGAAAGTCAGAACGTTACGTTGCTGTTTACGGCTAATATCTTGTCGGATATGTTTGACCGCTTCGGAGATGACATACGCATAAAGAAAGCAGACGAAGAAACCTATTTGGTTGACGTAACGGTGCAGATTTCAAAAACGTTCTTTGCGTGGCTCGTCGGAACACAGGGTAAAGTGAAAATTAAATCGCCGCGAAAAGTGATTGACGAGTTCAATGAGTTTGTCGCTAAAATAAAAGAGGAATACTGACAAGGAAACTGTCGTTTATGGAAGTAAAGATGAAAAGCAAAAGACAGCAAAAACTATACGACCATTATAAAACCGTTTTCGGGGAAGAGCCGATTTTCAGCTTGAAACTGAAAAAGAACGTTCTGCCGACGGATATGAAGCCGATTACGACGCTTGTTTTCAAACCGACGGACGAAATGCCGTTTTGGAAACTGTGTACAATCGGTGCAAGCGATTACCTGATGCCCGAACGCGATATAGGTTGGGGAAGAAAGGCGAACCGACGCAACGAATATATGATGCTGATTGCACCGGAAGTGGAAGTAAGCGAGGATTCAACCGAGTGGCTTTTCTTAAATTCATTGCTTTGGTCTACCGCGGAATATGCTTTTAACGAACAGGATAATCTCACCGTTTCGGACACGATAGATATGGGACTTGACGGGAAGTATTGCGGAACGGTTCTCTTATTACCCGAAGTATTCAAATCGCCGAGTATCGTAAAATGCTATGTTTCCGAGCATAAATACATCAGTATATTTCAAGTAATGCCGATAACGAGAGAGTTGCTTACAAAGAAACTCAGGAAGAAAGCCAATGGTATTTATTGGCTTATGGAACAGTTTTACACGCACGATGACGATTACAAACTTATATCGTCCAAACCGTTTGCAACGTTATAAAACTCAATGGAGCGCGAGGGCGTAATATGTCAAACACCATTTCAATAGACGAATTGATAGAACAGGAATATGAGCAACACTATTTTGAAGAGTGCAAATTCATATGGCAAAACTTTGTCCCTAAAAGAGGACAAGCCCGAAGTTTGCAAGGAGAATTGTTGCGAGAAATCGAGAATATTCGTTGTGAGGCACAAGATAACGGAAATGTTAATTGGGACGACGATTTTACTTATTTTTGTGAATTTATAAAGCAATCATTGATTGAACAACCGATTTTTTCTGAAACCGAAAAAGAAAAAATATGTGTCATAATGAATTATCTCGAAGAATGCGGTGTCTACGCTCAAAGATTCAACAATGGGAAAATTTTGGATAACGATGTTCTTCCTGAAAAACTTGCGTATACAAAAGACAATCTATATGATATTATTTGTGATTTTATAGGCAGATTACAAAACAAGCACCCTGAACCTATCAAATACAGCATAAATAAATCAATAAAGAGATAATATGGGTATGATACAGTTTTACACGCACGACGGCGATTACAAACTTATATCGTCCAAACCGTTTGCAACATTATAGACGTAGGAGAACAATATGGAAAAACCGACCGAAGAATATTTACAGGAACTGATATCAAACGCACGAAAAAATTTCGATGAGTTTTCATATTGTTTTGCGGATATTCCAAACGCAAAAATAACATATGTGAACACACAAAAGAGAAACCTGACGGGGATGGCAAAAGGGCTTCGCGGGCTTGCAGAAATGAAAGCGCATAATACGAAAGAATCATTGAAAATCAGTCCGAACTCCAAAAACTACAATAAGCTTTATAGGTCGGGCGAAAAAGTGATAAAAGTCGAGTGTTTCGTAGGCGGGCATAACGATTTGGACGTGATATACGTCGCGCAATACGACGGTGAACGACGCTATCTTTTCCCTTTTTTTGAGGATAAGAGCAAAGCCGTCGGATATCCGATTCTCGTGACGAATTTTGAAAATGGTAAAGTCACCGAAGAATACAGAGTGGACGGAAATAAGATTCTTTATGAAAAGTATGATTATTCCTTAAAAGATACGGTCGGATATTATTGCATAAACTTTGTTCCGACGGGAATTTGTCCGGTTTTGGGCGAAGAAGAAGGATATTTTAACATAAATTCGCTTGAATACAGACAGACGAAAAACGAAGTCTGGTGTCAAAAACAATAAAGGTGAAACTATGGAAAAAGTTTACGATAAAATTCAAAAATATAAGAAACTCGCGGTAAAAAAGCCGAAGTATTACGCGCTTATCGGCGATTTATATTCCGATGACGGCGATTTCAAAACCGCAACGACGTACTATCAAAAAGCCGTCGACAACGGCGTTTTGGCATATACTGTTCTTGGCGACA
>ERZ808262.502-NODE-502-length-17806-cov-3.488423_pt1 | contig 17806 bp, 18 predicted proteins | sample MGYA00520895_ERZ808262 | MGnify/ENA primary metagenome ERZ808262 (study PRJEB31516, sample SAMN03275588) | gut metagenome | biome: mammalia-associated habitat; material: feces | host: Papio cynocephalus | place: Kenya | collected 2012-08-02 ... | reverse complement strand
CGGGGCTTTCGCTCCAGCTGCTTGATCTGGCCGCCGATTCCCGCGCCGCCGTAGAGCACCGCCACCCGGATGCCCTGGTAGTAGGTGAGTAAGCCACGCAACTCATCGCCGATCTGAATGGCCAGCTCCCGTGTTGGGGCTAAAATCAAACCCTGAACGCCCTCATTTTCCGTGTCGATATGCTCGATCATGGGAATGCCGAAGGCAAAGGTCTTGCCGGTGCCGGTGGGCGCCTTGGCAATGACATCCTTCCACTGCATGAAGTAAGGAATGGCCTCGGCCTGGATGGTGGTGGGATAGCCGTAGCCCTTGGCTTCCAGGGCTTTCAGCATTGCCGGGCTTAAGCCCAGGCTTTCAAATGTAGCTTCCATTTTTCTCGTTCCTTCTATACATAGTTTTGTTCATTGTACCACCTTTTCCCGGGGTTTGCAACTGGTACATGGTCATAAGTTTCACGGAAAATTCAGATTTGTCCCAGGCGGAACCGGTGGACAAAGGGGGAAAATTATGATATAGTGTAGGCTACAGCATTGTGTCTATGCCATAAGGAGAGACAATATGGGTAAACTGATAGTCATTGAGGGAACGGACGGCTCCGGAAAGTCCACCCAGTTCCGTCTGCTCACGGATCGCTTGGAGGCCGAACAGGTGAAATTTCAGAAGCTGGTGTTCCCCCAGTATTCCGAGCCCAGCTCCGCGCTGATCCGGATGTACCTGGGCGGAGAGTTCGGAAGCAAGCCGGAGGATGTGAACGCCTACGCCGCTTCCGCCTTCTATTCCGTTGACCGCTACGCTTCCTATCGGAAGGTCTGGGGAAAATGGTACGAAAATGGCGGTCTGGTGGTTTCCGACCGGTACACCACCTCCAACGCCGTTCACCAGACCTCCAAGGAGCCGGAGGACAAGCGGGAGGATTTTCTCAACTGGCTCTATGATTTTGAGTACGGCAAGCTGGGCCTTCCCAGGCCTGACCTGGTCATTTACCTGGACGTGCCCACGGATTTCACCGAAAAAATGCTTCGCCGCCGGGAAACCGAGACCAACACCCACGCGGACATTCACGAGCAGGACACACAGTATCTTGCCACCTGCCGCCGGATGGGTCGGGCTGCGGCGGCGCACTACGGCTGGACGGTGATCCGGTGCGTCCGGGACGGAGCCATGCGCTCCATGGAAGACATTCACGAAGAAATTTACCGCCATGTGGCGGCCTGTCTGGAGGACTGAATGATGATTTATCTGCTGCTTGGTACGGGCTTTGAGGTAACGGAAGCGATGGTTCCCCTGGTGATGATGCGCCGGGCGGGCATCGACGTGTGTACCGTTGGTATTAACGGCAAGACGGTGGTCGGCAGCCGGGACATTCCCATTGTGGCCGACATCACCATCGATGAAATGGACTTGACCAATCTGGAGGGCATTGTGCTTCCCGGCGGTCTGGGCGGCGTGGCCTCCATTAAGGCCAGCTCCCCTGCTCTGGATGCCATCCGCTTTGCCTGGGAGAACGGCAAGCTGGTGGCGGCCATTTGCGCCGCCCCCACGGTGCTGGCCATGCTGCACATCACCGACGGCAAGAAGGCCACCTGCTATCCCGGTTGTGAAGCCCAGATGGGCGATGCGGTGATGGTGCCGGATGCCGCCGCGGTGGTGGACGGGACCGTGATCACCGGCACCTCCGCCGGCTGCGCCGTGCCCTTTGCCCTGAAGCTGATCACCGCCCTGCGGGGCGAGAAGGCCGCCGAGGATGTGACCCGGCAGGTCGTGATCCGCTGAAATCCGGAGGACTTGCATGGACGAGAAACATGAAAAAAAGCCTGCCTTCCTGGAAGGCGGGATCCCCGATCAGGAGCCGGAGGCAGAGGAAATTCCGCTGTTCGAGGCTCTGAGCTTCTCCAGCGAAGTACCGGAGGACACCCCGGAGCCGCCGGAACCGGCTGCGGAGGAAATTCCCCTGGATTTCCAGACCCCGGAGACGGAACCTGAGGAACCGGCAGAAGAAATCCCCTCCGTTTCTGAAGAACCGGAAGTACCCGCGGAACCGGAAGCTCCCGAAATGCCCGCGGAAGCACCGGCGGAGACTGCCGAGGAGACTGAGACCGAAGCGTCTGATGGCGAAGCGGCTTTGCCGGAAAATCCGGAAGCCCCGGAGGGGGCTCCGGACGAAACGCCTGCGGTGCCCTCTGAGCCTTCCGAAGAACCGGCCATCCCGGAGCTGGCGGAGGACGAAGCGCAAACCCAGGAAGAACCGCCCCATGACCTGGACTTCCGGGAGGAAGACGAGGACTTTGCCCAGATGCTGGACGCGCCAGACCCGGAGGAAGCCAGAAAGGACGCGCCTCCCAAGGCTCACGAACCCAAGAAAGGTCGTCCCAAGCGGCGCAAAGGGGAAGGCTTGCTTGGCATTCCCAACATGCTGGCGACGGTGGTGTGGCTGGGGCTGATCCTCGCCATCGGCATCACCGCCGGGCGGATGCTCTGGGTCTGCGCCGCCGACGTGCTGGCCTTCGGCCGGGAGGATCGGCCTGTGACCGTCACCGTGTATGAATCCGACGACCTGGATTCCATTGTGGAAAAGCTCTACAGCAACGGTCTCATCCGCTACCGGAGCCTGTTCCGGCTCTACGCCGGAATCTCCCATGCGGAGGAGGACATTGATCCGGGCATATACGACCTGAACGCAAAATATGACTATCACGCACTGGTGAAGATGATGTCCGCCAGCTCCACCCGGACGGTTGTGAAGGGCGTGCTGATCCCAGAAGGCTACACCTGCCGCCAGATCTTCAATCTGCTGGAGGAAAAGCGGATCTGCACCGCTCAGGATCTGGAGGAATACGCCGCCAGCGGCGAGCTGAACGACTACTGGTTCCTGGAAAATGTGGAGCGGGGCACGAAATACTGCCTGGAGGGCTACCTGTTCCCGGATACCTACGATTTCTACCGGAATTCTACCCCCCGGGAGGTGCTGGAGAAGCTGCTGGACAACTTCAACACCCGCTTTGACGATGAGATGAAGGCGCAGCTGGAGAAGCTGAACACCACCGTAGTCACCGGCGGCGGCTACACCGTGAAGGAAGTCACCATCATCGCCTCCATGATTGAAAAGGAAGCGGCGGCTCCCGCCGAGGCACCCAACATCGCCGGCGTCATCTACAACCGTCTGTTCCGCTGGGGCAATAACCCTGCCTACCTGAACATCGATGCTTCCATTGTCTACGCCCTGGACGGCAAGAGCGAGCTGACCCGGGAGGATCTGCAGATCGACAGCCCCTACAACACCTACACCCATGTGGGTCTGACCCCCACGCCCATCTCCAATCCGGGTCTTTCCAGCCTGCAGGCGGCTCTGAATCCCGCGTCCCACAATTACTACTACTATGTGCTCAACCCCAGCACCGGTATGCACACCTTCTCCACCACCTATGAGGAGCACTCCGGTTATGTGGCGGCCTACGCGGAGGGTCAATGAGAAAGTTAGAGCTGCTCAGTCCCGCCGGGGATATGGAACGGCTGAAAATGGCCATTCTCTACGGCGCGGACGCGGTCTATCTGGCAGGCACCAGCTTTGGGATGCGCTCCTTCGCGGGAAATTTTTCCCCGGAGGAGCTGCCCCAGGCGGTGAAATTCGCCCATGACCACGGCGTCAAGTGCCACGTCACCGTGAACACCATGCCCCGCAACGACGAAATTGCCCGGCTGCCAGCTTACTTAGAGCAGCTGGACAGTGCCGGGGTGGATGCCCTGATCGTGGCGGATTTGGGAGCCTTCATGCTGGCGGGAAAATACGCCCCCCACTGTGAGCGGCACATTTCCACCCAGCAGTCCGTCGCCAACTACGCCTGCGCCCAGAGCTGGTTTGACCTGGGGGCAAAACGGGTGGTGCTGGCACGAGAATGCTCTCTGGAGGAAATCCGCACCATCCGTCAAAGAGTCGACCCGAAGCTGGAAATCGAAACCTTCGGCCACGGGGCCATGTGCGTCAGCTATTCCGGCCGGTGCCTGCTCAGCAACTACATGACCGGCCGGGACTCCAACCGGGGCGCCTGCGCCCAGCCCTGCCGGTATCAGTACGCCCTGATGGAGGAAAAGCGACCCGGAGAGTATTTCCCGGTTTTCGAGGACGAAAAGGGTACCTACATTCTCAATTCCCGGGATATGTGTACCATCGACCATCTGAAGGATCTGATGGAGGCCGGCATTGACTGCATCAAAATCGAGGGCCGGGCGAAATCCGCCTACTATGCCGCCATCGTCACCGGTGCCTACCGGCACTGCATTGACGACGTGGCCGCCGGCCGGGAAATTGACCCCATCTGGCGGGACGAGGTGGAGCATGTATCTCACCGTGTTTACTCCACCGGCTTCTACTACGGCCAGCCGGGTCAGTATGTGGAAAATTCCCGGTACATCCGCCAATGGCAGATCGTAGCCAGGGTGGAGCAGTGCGATGAAACCGGGCTGGCTCTTTGCAGCCTGAACAACAAGTTTTCCGCCGGGGATGCCCTGGAGGTGGTTGGCCCGGATGTGCGTCCCTTTGCCATCACCGCCGAAGGAATGCGGGACGAAGAGGGAACGCCGCTTGACGAGGTCAGGACACCTCAATCCCGGTTTACCTTGCAGCTGCCGAAAGCCGTGCCGCCCATGTCCCTGCTTCGCAGAAGCGTGGATCTGTCCGCAAAATGAAGAAAAACCTTCCATAGAATCTGTAGGGGCGGCCAATGGCCGCCCACATCAAATTTACATTTTCATAAGAAAACGGGCGGCCATTGGCCGCCCCTACACCCTACAAATATAGAATTTCGCATAATTTGGGGCTATTGCAAGTGTCTGCAATAGCCCCATCATTTTAATCTTTTATTTCTTCCGTTTCATACAGGAAGGACACGCTGCCCTTCTGACCCTGAGCAAGGCCGGAGAAGCTGGTGTAGTCCTCCCCTGCCCGCTTCATGGCTTTCAATGTGTCCATGATCTCCTGGAGCTTGTCCGCGTCCCGGGACAGCTTCTTCAGGTCGCCGGAGCCGTTGTCCCGGAAGTCCGAAATGCCGTTGCGGAATTTTTCCACGCCCTTGCGCATTTCCTGCATGGCGTCCTTCAGCTTGGTGCCGCCCTCGGCACCGCCGGAAACATAGGCGGAAGCCACCTGGTTTTCCTCCATGATCTTGCCAAGAAGGCCACTGCTGTCGCATATCTGGGCAATCATTTTCTGGGCTTCCTCCAGATGGCACTGCGCCTCCGTATCCCCGGCTTCCATGGCTGCGTCCAGTGCGGCCTGAACGCGGCCGGCCAGGGTGGCCAGGGATTCGTCCACGTCCGGCGTCGACGGATTGTCCACAGGCACCTGGAACTGGGCGTACAGCCGCCCTAAATTCGCGTTCTGGGCGGACAGGGTCTCCACACCGGTATTCAGTGCCGCCACGATGGAGCCGATACCCTTATCCAGCTGATCCACCGCGCTTTTCAGGGTGTCCACCCCGTCAAACATAGCGTCAACAGCCCGGTCGATATCGTCGCTGGTGCCGCTGATCTCATCGTTCTTGTCCAGGTCTTCCTCATCCAGATCCTCCAGCAATCCGGCTGAAACCATGGTCGCCGTGAAATCCAGAGCAAAGTCTGTTACGTCCGCGGAAATCTCAAAATATTCCGGGATATCCACATCCTCGGTATAGCTCAGGGACTTGAGATCCAGAGCCTCACCGAAGCCGGGCAGTACCATGCCGAAGGCCAGGCTGCTGTCGTCCATGCTTAAGATTTTTCCGTTCGTCACCTTCACATTGGAGAACACATCCTCGTCCAGAGGTATCAGGGTCATGGCCATCAAAGGCACCGGCACCGTGTAGGACTTTTTATCCACCTCCACCGTCCGCGCCAGCCGGTTCTTGTAGTCAAAGCGCATGGTAAGGTGTCCGGACTTTCCCGCCAGAGCCTCAGGGGCAATCTCCGCCCCGTCCAGGGTGTAGGTGACGGTGATCTGTATGGGCAGGGTCTCGGGCGCCGCGTTTCCCTTGTAGTGGATGTCCTCCCCCTGGTTGTCCCAGGACAGGGTGCCGTCGGAGAGCTTCGTGTATTCCTCGTCACCTTCCGTATTGCGGATATCCGTCAGATTGGACTTGTCCCGGATGGCCGCTGTGCCGTCCCGTCGGAGAACTACCTCCACCTCCACCTCCTTGGCCTTTCCGGTGGCGGCCGCCGTCACATGGACAGTTTCCTGCTTGTCCCAGTCCTCCTCCGAAACGGTTTCCGCTTTGACAGGAAGGACAACACTTCCAATCGTCAAGACCCCGGCAAGCAGGGTCGCCATCACTCTCACTCTACGCATTTCAACGCCTCCGATTCCGGTATCTTTCCGATCCGCCCCAGCTCCATAGCCGCCACCACGGCGTAGGCGGCAAAGCCATATGCCGCCATTTTTTCATAAAGCCCCGGCTCAATGTACATGGGAATCCAGCCGCTCATGGAGGTGAGCATAACCTCCCGGAACAGCACATCCATGATTTCCCCCTCAATGGGCAGGCTCAGCAGAATAAAGCCAACCGTGACCAGAGTGGTGGGCAAAACATACAACAAGAAAATTTCCAGCCTGGTATAGCCCAGGATCTTCACCATGGAAATGGACACCGCGTTTTTCTCGATGATCATCTTGCTGAGAAGATACACCAGCACAAAGAACAATCCGACAGAGAAGGCATTCACCAGATCCATCATGCCGCCCATGGAGCGCATGAGCTGGCGGCTGACCTTGGTCATGGCCGTTACATCCAGTACGTTTCCGATGTATTTTTCGTCGATGTCCTCAATGGGTTCCTGAGAAAAATAGCCGCAGAAATAGCTTTTCCCCAGATCAAAGGTCTCGTTCAGAGTCTGCCGGGGCAGGAACAGAGCCACCGCCCCCGCGTAGTCATACTCCCCCGTCACCGTGAAGGAATAGGTGGTGTCCTCATATTCCTCCTTCAGCGTCACCGTGTCCCCGACCTGAACGCCGAACTTCTCCCGATAGGCGGTAGAGACCAGCACCGTGTCCTTCCCGGAAAAATCCCCGTGGATATAGGCACTGTCCGGCTCCACGCCGTAAAGGGTGACGGTCTCGCTCTTATACTTTCCAGGAAGGGTCTTGAGACTGTAGGCACTGAATTTCTCCGCCCCGGGCTGCTCCGTCTGCGCATCGTTCTGGAACTCCAGCATATGGATCAGGCTCTGGAGCTTCCGCTTCTCGTTGACGGCGTTGGCCGGAACGGAAAGCATGGTGGTATACTTGGAGAGCATATTATCCGGCATGGTGTCCTGATAGTGCTGCAAGGCACTGGGAAAAAGCAGGCCAAACATGAGAAGAAGGTTCGCGAACAGAATGCCCACAAACAAAATCGCGTAGCTGCCCAGATTCTGGAAAATCACCCGCAGCTGGAACCGGGCCAGAAAGGGCAGTGCCTTCGGCAGAGGAAACACCCGTGCCCGGGAATTTTTCCGCAGATCCCGCCGGAGGAATTTCAGAGGCGACAGGCTCAGCTTCTTGCGAAGTGTCCACCAGGTGATGACCGTCATCATCAGCACCGGCACCACCGTGGTCAGAAGGAACGCTTCCCCGTTCCAGATCGTCACATACGTTGTCAGGCTGTAGCTGCCATAGTACATGGCGGCGCAGACGTTCTTCATGACCGTATAGCCCAGGATATTGCCGATGAGAGCACTCACCAGGCACACCAGAATGGGAGCGGTCATATAATGGCGGATCAGCTCATTTTTCGTGTAGCCGCTGGCGAGCAAGGTGCCGATAACGTTGGCCTCCTTGGTGATGGTCGCGCCGATGGTCACGGAAAACACAAAGGCCATAATGGCGATGACAATATACAGGAACATAATAATCATGGCCTTGTCGCCGCCCATATCGTCGCCGGTAAACCGGATGGCCTGGTTCAGATACCGGGGTATAAAGCTTTCCAGAGAGGCCTCCTGATTGACGGTTGTCATCACGTCCTCCGCCATGTCCTTTTCCTGGGTCTCGTCCGCCGGCGGTGTGTCATAGAGCCAGCTGTAGCAGTAGAACAGCGTATCCTTGTCAAAAGCAGCAAAGCCCTCCTGGGACACAATCGCTACACCGAACTGGATAGAATCGAACATGGTGTCGTTGTTGTCCTGAAACAGAGCACTGTAGTCCGGCAGTGCAATCAGGCCGGATATGATCCAGCTTCTTTCCCCGGAGGTCAGTCGGTCGCCGACGGCAAGACGGTTATTGTCGGCATACATCCGGTCGATGGCGATTTCGTCGGCACTTTCCGGCAGGCTGCCGGACATGAGGCAGGGAAGATTCACCTGCTGCCGGTTCTGAAAAACGCGCACCGTGGTGCCGTTGTCCATGGGCACTTCCACATAGAAGTTATCGTACAGGGTAATGCCCACCTGGCTGATGTACTTCACCTGAGCCTTGTTCAGCTTCTTTTCCACCCGGAAATTGCCGTACTCCACATTGTATTTTTCAAAGCTTTCGTTATAGGCAGTGATCATACTGCCATCGGCCACCAGGAAGCCGGAGACCAGGGAGATGGTCATGGCAAGCAGCAGGAAAATCACGATATATTTTCCCGCCTCGCCGCGCAGCTCCCGGAAGATCCGTTTGCGCAGAGGATTCTTTACCATTCCAGTTCCTCCGCGCCCACGGGAGCCTCGTTGCGGTAGGCCTTACGCACCACGCCGTCCCGGAATTTCACCACCAGGGTTGCCATGAGCCGGATGGCATCGTTGTGGGTCACCATAATGACGGTATTGCCATACTTTTTATTCACGGTTTCAATGAGCTTCAGAATTTCCTTGCTGGTCTGGTAGTCCAGGGCACCGGTGGGCTCGTCGCACAGGAGAATGTCCGGGTTTTTCACAATGGCCCGGCCGATGGCGGTTCTCTGCTGCTGACCGCCGGAGAGCTGATTGGGCAGCTTGTTCCGGTGCTCCCAGAGACCCAGGGTATGCAGCAGTTCGTCCACGTCCAGAGGCTTCTTGCTTAAGTACGCCCCCACCTCGATATTCTCCCGGACTGTCAGGTTTGGGATCAGGTTGTACATCTGGAACACATAGCCCAGGTGATCCCGCCGATAGGAAACCAGCTTTTTCGGGTTCATTTTCCCCAGCCTGGTCTTTCCGATGATGATCTCCCCGGCATCCGCCGTGTCGATGCCGCCAATGATGTTCAGCAGGGTGCTTTTGCCGCTGCCGCTGGGGCCAAGCAGCACGCAGAAATCCCCCTTGTCCACCTGCATATTCACGCCCTTAAGCACCTGAACCCGGCTGTCGTTCTGGCCGAAGCTCTTCTGGACATCCCGTATCTCCAAAAACATGAAACCGCCTCTTCTCTTTGAGTAATGCGAGTATATCATATTTTTCAGTTAGCGTCAACTAACTCCAACGCCTTTTTCAAACAAATTTCAGGAAAAGAAAGGTTTTCAAATCGTGCAGATTGGCAAAAAGAAAAGGATTCCGGCGAAAATGGCCGCCGGATTTGCAGCATTTTCCAAAAACGCAAAAAATACCGCACAATTTGGCGTGGTTTCGCCAAATTGTGCGGTATGCTCATATGTAATTTCGTAAACGTTCTCGTCAGGCCACAATGGCGGCAATCACGCAGAAAACCGCCAGGCACACCACCGTCATCACCGAGCAAACCCCGGAGGCCAGGGTGTAATCTCTGGGATTTCTGCCCATGCCCGGAGCCAGGTAGCTGGCGGGAAGCACGCAGTACAGCAGTGCCGCCCAGCGAGTGGCGGCATCCACATTGGGAACCAGAGTCAGCACGCCCTGCATGACCGCCCCGAACAGAACATACAGCCCCAACAGAATGGCCGCAACCTCCAAAACCCCTCGGCGGCTCTGGGGATCCAGGGAAAAATTGTAGCCCACATAAAAAATAATCAACGCACTTACCGGCTGGGTCAGAAAATCCGTGGTTTCCGTGAGGATTCCCAGAACGCCCAGGCAGTCCAGCCAGCCGCCCACGCCGGACAGATTCAAAAACAGACCCAGCAGGCTCATTTTCACCATGGAGGAGGCAAAAATGCTCTTGAGGATGCTGCCCGGAGTGGGATTTTCCCCGGTGTCGGCGGTGAGCAGAGCGATGACCGTAAAGGCAACCGGAGCCTGAGCCAGGTCAAGCACCCCCATCCGGAAGGCCTGATCCTCGCCAAAGAGAATCATGTACAGAGGGATGCCCAGCATTCCGCTTTCCTTGGCCACGAAGAGCATGGGAAGATTGTGGTAGGGATACCGTTTTTTCAGCACCGTGAAGGCCAGGATGGTGGAAAGCAGCCCTGCCCCAAACACCATGGCCATGCTGTTTAAGGATTCCGCGCCCATGTCCGCCGTCAGGCAGGAGCGAAACACGATACAGGGCACGCCGTAGCGCACCACGAACTGATTCAGGCCGTCCATCTGCTCCTGAGAAAACGTACTTTTCCGCTTTGCCAGCACACCCAGCAGCACCGTCACAAAAATCGGGACAATCACCTGCGCTACCGTGATTATTTTCTCCATTGTCTGTTACCCCTTATCTGCGGCATCCTCCGCATCCATTTCCTTCAAGAGCTTCTGATCCTGCTTGGAGGATAAGTCCAGCTTTTCATACATATCCGGCCTGCGGCTGCGGGTGCGCCGCAGAGACTGCTTCCTGCGCCACTGGCGCACCTTCTCATGATTGCCGGAGGTAAGAATCTCCGGAATGCCCCGTCCATGCCACACCGCCGGGCGGGTATACTGGGGATATTCCAGCAGGCCATTAAAGTGGCTTTCCTCTTCAAAGCACTCCGGGTCTGCCAGAACCCCCGGCACCATCCGGCACACCGCGTCAGTCACCGCCATGGCGGCGATCTCCCCGCCGGTGAGGACGAAATCTCCCAGGGAAATTTCCTCGTCCACGCATTCGTCGATAAATCGCTGATCAATGCCCTCGTAGTGGCCGCAGACCAGGATGAGATTGTCCAGCTTGCTCAGCCGAATGGCATCGGCCTGACGGAAGGTGTGGCCGCAAGGGGACAGGTAGACAGTATGCACCGACCCCCCGGCCTCGTCGCACACCGCCTCCCAGCAGCGATACAGAGGGTCTGCCGCCATGACGGCACCCCGACCTCCGCCGTAGGGGTAATCGTCCACCTGATTCTGCTTGTTTGCCGTGTAGTCCCGAATCTGGTGGGTGTCGATGGTGATATACCCCCGCTCCTGGGCCCGACCCAGGATGCTCTCGGACAGCACATCCCCCAGCGTCTCCGGAAACAGGGTCAGGATGTCAATTCTCATCGCTGCGCATTCCTTCCAGCAGGTATACCCGCATCTCGTTTTTCTCCATGTCCGTGGACAGAATAAACTGCTTCACCGCGGGGATCAGGTACTCGTGCTCCCCCCGCACCACATAGACGCTGTTTCCGGGATAGTCCAGCACCTCCCGGATGGTGCCGATGGGGGTTTCGTCCGCGATGACCTCCATGCCGACCAGCTCCGCGGCGAAAATCACCGCATCGTCAATGTCCTCCCGAAATAGCTCCAGCACCTTGCCCCGGAGCTTTCTGGCCTCCTCCGGGGTATCCACCCCGGAAAGCTTCACCAGGTTGCAGGTTTTGTGTGCCCGGACGGTATCCATGTGATATTCCCGACCGCCGATGCGGCAGCGGTCAAACGCGCAGAGCATTTCCGGGTCGTCCAGCCAGCACAGCACCTTCACCTCCCCACGGATGCCGTGGGTGTTGACGATCTCACCGGCTTCAATAAATTTCAATTTCATGTCCAATTCTCCTAATGGGTAACGGGATTCACACTCGGGGAAGCTCTGATGAAACCGGCAAGAGCTGACGGCGAGGAATTTTGTTTCCTGGCAAGGTACGGAAAATGAGGGAATACTGGATGTATTTTCCATTTTTCGTACCGCGGCCAGGGGACAAAAGGCCCGCCGCTCAGCCGTAGACGGTTTCATCAGAGTTTCCCCCAACAATGGAGACGAAAAATGCGTGACATACGTCACGCATCCTCGCTTTCATCCACGATTTCGACCGTGACCTTCTCGCCAGTGCGCTGGGCTACAGTCTTAATGATGGTACGGATCTCCTTCGCGATCCGTCCCTGGCGGCCGATCACCTTGCCCATGTCGCCCTCGGCGACACGCAGCTCCAGCACCTTGCCGTCCTCGCCATCGATTTCGGTTACGGTGACTGCCTCAGGATCATCCACCAGATTTTTTGCCATGTACAGCAAAAGTTCTTTCATTCGGGATTCTCCTTTGGGATCTTACAGAACGCCAGCACTCTTCAGCAGGCCACGGACGGTGTCGGTGGGCTGTGCGCCATTCTTGATCCAGTTCTGAGCCTTCTCAGCGTCCACAGTGATGGTAGCGGGCTGGGTCAGGGGATTGTAAGTGCCGATCTCCTCAATGCAGCGGCCATCCCGGGGAGAGCGGGAATCCGCAACCACGATACGGTAGTAAGGAGCCTTCTTGGCGCCCATTCTTCTCAGTCTGATCTTAACCATGAGAGTTCACCTCCAAAAAAATTGTAAAAGAATATATCGCAAAGCAATTTGCTTTCAGCGAACGATGAATTTTGGGTCTTAGAACCCAGGGAAGCCGCCGAAACCGCCGAAGCGACCCATGCGCTTGAGCTTCTTTCCGGCACCGGGGCCGGAGAACTGCTTGATGAGCTTTCGCATCTGCTCGAAGGATTTGAGCAGCTTGTTCACATCCTCCACCCGGACACCGGCACCGGCGGCAATCCGCTTTTTCCGGCTGGCGCCGATGATTTCGGGCTTTTCCCGCTCCTTGGGGGTCATGGATAGGATAATGGCCTCGGTGTGTGCCATGGCCTTCTCGTCCAGCTTCACGCCCTTTAAGTTCGCCCCGCCGGGCATCTGAGCCAGGATCTCCTCCATGGAGCCCATGGACTTCATCTGCACCATCTGGTCATAGAAGTCCTGGAGGGTGAATTTATTGGTCTTGAGCTTCTTCTCCATCTCGGCGGCCTTTTTGGCATCGTAAGCCTTTTCCGCCTTCTCGATGAGGGTCAGCACATCGCCCATGCCGAGGATCCGGCTGGCCATCCGGTCCGGATGGAATGGCTCGATGTCCTCCAGCTTTTCGCCGGTACCGGCGAACTTGATGGGCTTGCCGGTAATGGCCTTGACGGACAGAGCCGCGCCGCCTCTGGCATCGCCGTCCAGCTTGGAGAGCATGACGGAGTCGATGTCCAGCCACTCGTTGAAGCTCTGGGCCGCGTTCACCGCGTCCTGGCCGGTCATGGCATCCACCACCAGCATGATTTCGTCGGGCTTCACGGCGGCCTTGATGTTTTTCAGCTCGTTCATCAGTGCCTCGTCCACATGGAGCCGGCCGGCGGTGTCCAGGAACACCATGTCGTAGCCCCGCTGACGGGCGTAGAGCACCGCTTCCTTGGCGGTTTTCACCGGATCCTGGGTGCCCTTCTCGAAGACGGGAATGCCCAGCTTCTCGCCGCAGACCTTCAGCTGCTGGATGGCCGCGGGCCGGTAGATATCGCAGGCCACGAGCAAGGGGTTTCTTCCCTGCCGCTTCTGAAGACCTGCCAGCTTGGAGCCGTTGGTGGTCTTGCCTGCGCCCTGAAGGCCCACCAGCATGATCACCGTGGGGCCGTTGGGATTGATATTCAGATGCTTGGTGTCGCTGCCCATGAGCTTGCACAGCTCCTCGTTGACGATCTTCACGATCATCTGGGCAGGGGTGAGAGATTCCAGCACGTCGGTGCCGACGCAGCGCTCCGTGACCGCCTTGGTGAAGTCCTTGACCACCTTATAGCTCACGTCCGCTTCCAGCAGTGCCATACGGATCTCCCGCATAGCCTCCTTCACATCCGCTTCCTTCAGGCGACCCTTGCCGCGAAGCTTCTTGAAGGTGGCAGAGATTTTTTCCGTTAAGCCTTCAAACGCCATAGCTTACTCCTTCAGTGCCTGGGTAGCCGCCACGATCTGCCGAGCCAGACCCACCGTTTCGGGGTCGGAGGAATGTTCCAGCTTTTCCGCCGCGGTAAGAATCTCCTGAGCGGCGTTGCGCACTACCCGATCCCTGCGGACGCAGCCGATATTCTCCTCCATCCGGCGAAGCAGGGCTTCCGTCCGGGTCAGGTTGTCGCACACCGCCTGACGGCTGACACCCAGTGCCTCCCCGATCTCACCAAGGGAAAGATCCTGATTGTGACGCATGTCGAAGCAGTCTCTCTGCTTGCGTGTAAGCATACCGCCGTAATAATCCAGCAGCAGCGTCATTTCCAGCGCGTCCATGGGAACCTCCTCGTGTCAAGGCATTCTCCTTGACCTTGGGCATTATAGCACAGCTCAGGCGGCATGTCAAGTATTTTTCCAGAGCAGAGAAAACATTTTACCCCACCCGATACCACCGGATAATCTCCTTCGTGGGAAGAAAGCCCAGCTTTGCGTACAGGCGCAGTGCCTTTTCGTTGGTGGAGGCCACCTCCAGCCGGAGGGTTTCCCCCGGGCAGGCGGACAGTAGCGTCCGCGCCACCCGCTCCCCTGCCCCGGGCTTCACGGAGGCTACCGCCCGAAGCATGCCTTCCTCCAGCCAGCCGATGCCCAGCAGCTCTCCGTTTTCATGGACAAAATAGGTGCCGCCAGAGAGGATTTCCTTTTCCTGGCGAGCTTCCAGGGTACCCGCGTTGTCAACATCCGCCATCCGCTGGTTGTAAAGCTCCCGCCACCGGGATACGGTCTGCTCCGTCACCGGGAAGAGACTGGCAAGCTTCCCTTCCTCAAAACCGGGTCTGCCGGTCATTTCCACCACAGCGGTATAGAGTGGGTAGCCTTCCAGCCCCTCATGCCCCGCGGCGAAGACCCGCTCCGCTCCCACCGCCCGGTAAAAGCCCACGCACTCCCGCAGGTGCGCTTCCAGCCCATCCGGCTCCACGTCCCGGACGTGGATATAGGCCGCACCCCGATAAGGCACCTCCTTCAGAACCAGGCTGGATACCCCGGTTTCCGTGTCAAATACTGGGAAATCCCGCATTTTCCGTCCCTCCTTTGAGTTATCATACCACCGTTTCCCCAAAAGCACAATGAGAAAGCGAAAAAAACGTCTCATTTCTTTGTGCATCTTGCACACTCTTTTCCACCGCGTAACGGGTTTCAAACTGAGATATCCGCCAAATTTTAGAAAAATGTTCTGTTATTCCTTTTTTCGCTATTGATTTACGGACATAAAAGTGTATAATTATAACCATCCAGAAGATTACGCATGAAAGGAGGTTCATTCCATGAAGAAGATCATCAGCAAGAAGGTGTATGACACCGAGACTGCTACCCTGGTTCAGAAGTATACCAGCGGCAGCCTGGGCGATCCCGCCGGCTATGAGGAGGATCTGTTCCAGACTCCCGAAGGTCTGTACTTCGTGTACGGCGTTGGCGGCGAGACCTCCAAGTATCCCACTGAGGATATTCAGAGACTTGCCAAAACCAAGGTCAAGGACTGGATGGAGAACCACTGATTCAGCATACATAGCGGAAAGGGAGCCTGCGGAGCAGACTCCCTTTTTCTTGACAGCTATGGTAGAATAAAAGCAGTATACGTCTATCCGGAAAGGAATCTGGTTCCATGAAGTCTTTGAAAGCTTTGCTGGTGACTCTGCTGGCAGCGGTGCCGCTTTTGGGCTGTACTCCAAAAACAGACTATGCCCCTATCGCCGCCACCACCCTGCCCGTCTGGGACTTTACCGCCCGGCTGTGCCAGGACACGCCCCTGACCGTGACCCGGCTGGTGACGGAGCAGGTCAGCTGCCTGCACGACTATTCCCTGAATGTCCGCCAGGTCAAGGCGGCGGAAGCCGCCCAGGTGGTGGTCATCTCCGGAGCAGGGCTGGAGGACTTCCTGGACGATCTGCTGCTGGACGTGCCCACCATTGACGCATCCCAGGGAATTTCCCTGCTGCACAGCGACGAGGCGCGTGAGGAAGAGGAACACACCCACGAGGAACACAGCCATCATCACGAGGACGACCCGCACATCTGGCTGTCCCCGGAGAATGCCATGGTCATGTGCCGGAACATCTGCGAGGGCCTTTCCCGTCAGTATCCGGCCTATGCGGACACCTTCCGGGTCAATCTGGAGGATTTGATTTCTCAGTTGACCGCGCTGCAAGCTTACGGCGAGGAACAGTTATCTGACCTGCAATGCCGGGAGCTGATTCCCTTCCACGATGGCTTTTCCTACTTTGCCCAGGCCTTTGACCTGAAAATTCTGGAAGCCGTGGAAGAGGAATCCGGCAGCGAGGCCTCGGCCAAGGACTTGATTCACCTGACGAAGCTGGTGCGGGAGCATAACCTTCCCGCCATCTTCACAGAGACCAGCGGCAGCGATTCCGCTGCGGGGATCATCGCCCGGGAAACGGGCTGCAAGGTTTACGCTCTGGACATGGCCATGTCCGGCGACAGCTATTTTGCGGCCATGTATCACAACATCGACACCATTCGGGAGGCATTGGGATGAATCTGGACATTCACGGCGGCTCCTGCGGGCACTCCTGCTGCCTGCGGGTGGAAAATTTAACGGTCAGAATCGGAAACGAGCCGATTTTGTCGGACGTGAACCTTCACGTCCACTGCGGCCAGATGGTAGCCCTCATCGGCCCCAACGGCGCGGGTAAATCCACCTTGCTGAAGGCCATTCTGGGTCAGCGGGAATATGAGGGTGTCATCGCCTTCTCCCAGCCCGGCCACCGGAGCCAGAAGCCACGGATCGGCTATGTACCCCAAAGTCCGGCCTTTGACCCCAGCGACCCGGTAAGCGTTTCCGATCTCTTCGCCTGCTGTCTGGGCAAACGCCCCGCCTTTTTAGGCCTGGGCAAGCCCATGCGCGCTCTGGTGAAGGAATGTCTGGAACGGGTGCATGGAGTGGATTTAATCGACAAGCGGATCGGTGCCCTGTCCGGCGGCGAATTGCAGCGGGTGCTGCTGGCTCTGGCGTTGGAGCCTGTGCCAAACATTCTGATCCTGGACGAGCCTCTGTCCGGCGTGGACGTGGAAGGCATGGAGACCCTGATGGATATGCTGGACGAAATCCGAAAGACCTACGACCTGTCCATCCTCATGACCACCCACGACTTTTCCATGCTTCCCAGGTACGCCAATCAGGTGGTGCTCATTGACCGGGGCGTAAAAATTCAGGGCACCGCCCAGGAAGTTCTCAGCTCCCCGGAATTTGCCCAGGCCTTCCACATGAAAGGAGGAAATCCATGAGCGTCTGGTATTGGCTCTGTGAGCATCTGCCCATTGAAATGCTCCAGTGGGACTTTATGAAAAACGCCTTTCTTGCCATGATTCTGATGGCTCCCCTGTTCGGTCTTCTGTCCACCATGATCGTCACCGGCCGGATGAGCTTCTTCTCTGACGCTCTGGGGCACTCAGCCTTTACAGGCATTGCCATTGGAGCCATCTGCGGCATGGCTACCCCCACATGGGCGGCGGTGGGCTTCAGCGTATGCTTCGCATTGGTGTTTTCCTATGCGCGCAGCCGCTCCAATCAGGCGGCGGACACCCTCATCGGCGTATTTTCCAGCACGGCGGTGGCTCTGGGCATTTTTGTGGCCACCCTGGGCGGCGGCAGCTTCACTAAGTATAATCAATATCTCATCGGCGACGTACTCTCCGTCACCCCGGCGGAGATCGGAATGCTGGCACTGGTGCTGCTGGCGGTGGCCGTTTTCTGGCTGGTCTACGCCAACCGGCTGACGCTCACCGCCATTCACCCTCAGCTGGCTGCCTCCCGTGGCATCCGCGTGGGAAAATCCCAGACCCTTTTCACCGTGGCCATCGC
>ERZ808262.499-NODE-499-length-17870-cov-3.481617_pt1 | contig 17870 bp, 14 predicted proteins | sample MGYA00520895_ERZ808262 | MGnify/ENA primary metagenome ERZ808262 (study PRJEB31516, sample SAMN03275588) | gut metagenome | biome: mammalia-associated habitat; material: feces | host: Papio cynocephalus | place: Kenya | collected 2012-08-02 ... | reverse complement strand
GTCGCTGTTTGGCGCGATAAACGGGCTGGCGGAGAAGTACGATATGCCGATACTATATTCCTGCCATCCGCGCTCGGCAAAGCGCCTCGCGGCGAGCGGCTTCGCGCTTGACAGGCGCGTCATCCGGCATGAGCCGCTCGGCTTTTTCGACTATAACGCTTTGCAGATGAACGCCTACGCCGTCGTTTCCGACAGCGGCACGCTGCCGGAGGAGAGCAGCTTTTTCCTCTCCGTGGGGCATCCGTTCCCCGCCGTATGCATCCGCACGAGCACCGAGCGCCCGGAAGCGCTGGACAAGGGCTGCTTTGTGCTGGCGGGTATTGACGAAAAATCGCTTCTGCAGGCGGTGGACACTGCCGTCGCCATGAATAAAAACGGCGATCTCGGCGTTCCCGTGCCTGATTATACGGAGGAGAACGTCTCCTCCAAGGTCGTGAAGCTCATCCAGTCCTACACGGGCGTGGTGAACAAAATGGTGTGGAGAAAATTCTGATCATGCGCGTGCTGTATATCGACTCGGTCTGCAAGTCCGGCAGCACCGGAAAGATCGTCTATAAGCTCTATACCGAGGTCAGAGCGCACGGGGACGAGGCGGCTGTGTGCTACGGTCGCGGGAAGAATATTGAAGAGGAAAACATCCTCAAGTTCGGGCTCGACTGGGAAACGGCGCTTCACGCCGCGCTCACGCGCGTGACGGGGCTGACCGGGTGTTATTCCTTCTTCTCCACGCGGCGGCTGCTGCGTTTTATGGACGGCTTCAAGCCGGACATCGTCCACCTGCATGAGCCGCATGCCTATTTTGTCAACCTCAAGCCGCTTTTTGAGTATATCCGCGCGAAAAAAATCCCGCTGGTGTACACGTTCCACTGCGAGTTTGCCTATACCGGCAAGTGCGGCTTTGCAAATTCCTGCGACCGCTGGCAGACCGGCTGCGGCAGGTGCCCGCAGCTTGGGGAGTATCCCAAAACCATGTTCTTTGACTTCACGGCGAGAATGTGGCGCGAAAAGCGCGCACTGCTCACGGGGCAGCATATGCTCGTCTGCACGCCGTCGGAGTGGCTGGCGGCTCGGGTGCGCCGGTCATTTCTGGGGGGCGAGTACGATGTGCGCGTCGTGCCCAACGGTATTGACACCGAGCTTTTCCGCCCGCGCGATTTCGCGCATCTGAGGGCGCGGCATTCTCTCACGGATGAGAAGGTCGTGCTCGCCGTCGCGCCGTACATGATGGAAGCGCGTAAGGGCGGGCGGGACGTGCTGCGCCTCGCGGAGAGCATGAGAAACGAGCGGGTGAAGTTCATCCTCATCGGCGTGGACGATCTCACGGAGAAATTCCCGCCGAACGTCATTGCCATGGGACGCACCGAGAACCAGCAGGAGCTGGCTGAGTATTACACGATGGCGGACGTATTTGTGATATGCTCTGCGATGGAGAATCTCCCGACGACATGCCTTGAGGCGGTGTGCTGCGGCACGCCGGTGGCGGGCTTTGCCGCGGGCGGCACGGCGGAGACCGCGCCCGTCCCCGTCGGGCGCTTCACCGCGCCCGGAGACATCGCGGCGCTGCGTGAAAGCGTCAGGGGCTTTCTCGCCGCCCCTCCCGCTCCGGAGGAATTTACGCCGCTGCGCGAGCGCTTCTCCGGGGAGCGTATGTATGAGCGATACAGCGGGATCTACCGCGAAATGATATGATTGGAAGTGCAAATAATGAGCAACATAAGAAATGAGCGCAAATTCCAGCGCTGCACGAGCTGCGTCATGGACACCACCGACAGCAAGATCGTCTTTGACGAAAACGGCGTGTGCGACTACTGCAATGACTACCATAAAAACATCTACCCCGCATGGCGGGCGAAGCTTGAGGACAAGACGCTTCTGCAGCGCACGGCGGAGGAGATAAAGCGCAATACCGCCGGGCAGAAGTATAACTGCATCATCGGGCTCTCCGGCGGTGTGGACAGCTCGTACCTCTGCTATGTCGCAAAGGAGCTTATGGGGCTCAATCCCCTGTGCTACGTGTGCGACACGGGATGGAACCTCAAGGTCGCTGACGATAATATCAGGCGCATCACCGAGGGGCTTGGTCTGGATGTTTACACCGAGGTCGTCGACTGGGACGAGATGCGCGATCTGCAGATCGCGTTCTTCAAGTCGCAGGTGCCGTATCAGGATCTGCCGCAGGATCACGCCATTTTCGCGGGGCTTTATAACTATGCCGTCAGCCACGGCATAAAATATGTGCTCACCGGCGCAAACAGTGCCACCGAGTGCATCCGCCCGCCGATAGAGTGGGTGTATCAGAACGATCTGCGCCTTATAAAGGACATTCATCGCCGCTTCGGCACGGTGAAGCTTGAGAAATTCCCCATGTGCAGCATGATAAAATACCGCCTTTATTACCCCGTCTTCAAGGGCATGAAGCGCGTCGCACCGCTGGACATGGTGGAGTATGACAAGGAGAAGGTCAAAGCCTTCCTCACGGAGCGCTTCGGCTGGGAGGCTTATGCCAACAAGCACTATGAGGACGTGTTCACCCGCTTCTACGAGGGGTATTATCTGCCGCATAAGTTCGGTTACGACAAGCGCAAGTGCTATCTCTCCAATGAGATACTCGTCGGCACAAAGACGCGCGACGAGGCGCTGCGCGAGCTGGAAACGCCCGGCTACGACACGCAGACCATGCGCGCCGACCTTGAGTATATCGCGCAGAAGCTCGGCATGAGCGCAGAGGAGCTGCAAACGCTCATCGACGGCGAGAACAAAACCTTTGCCGATTATAAGAACAGCTGGGGCATCATTCAGCTCGGCACGGTGGTGCTGCGCGCCCTGGGCATAGAGAAAAAGAAATTCCGCTGAGCGGGGGCAAAATATGAAGATCGTACAGCTTGAGGATTTCTTTCATCCCGACGCGGGGTACAAGATAAATATCCTCTCCAAATACTTTGCCCGCATGGGGCACGAGACGGTTATCCTCACCGCCGAGCTTGACCGCATGCCCGATTATCTCACCGGCTTCTTCGGGCGCGACAATATCGCCGCGCGCGACCGGGAATATTCCGAGCGCTACGGCGTGCAGATCATCCGCCGACCCATCCGGGCATATATCAGCGGGCGCGCGATATTCAAGGATAACCTTGCAAAGCTCGTCAACTCCCTGCACCCGGACGTGCTGTATGTCCACGGCAACGACACCGCCGCCGGCATGTGGATACTGCGCCATCTCAAGGCGTTTGACTGCCCTGTCGTCATGGATAACCACATGGTCGAGATGGCGTCGCAGAACCCTCTGAGAAAGCTCTACCGCGCTTACTATAAGCGCTGTATCGCGCCCATCATCATCAAAAACAAAATACCCGTCATCCGCGCCATGGATGACGATTATGTCGAGCGCTGCCTTGGCGTGCCGCTCTCGCTCGCGCCGTGGATCTCATACGGCTCGGATATGCTGCTGTTCCACCCGGATAAGGCGGCGGGCGCGGCGTTCCGGCGCGAAAACGGCATTGCGGAGGATGCATTCGTCGTGCTCTTCGCGGGTAAGCTTGATGAATCCAAGGGCGGCATGCTGCTTGCGGAGCTTATCAACCGCAGGCTTGACACCGCGCGTGAGGTCGTCTATCTCATCATCGGCAACGCCACCGGCGAGTACGGCGAGCGGGTCGAGGCGCGCATGGCGGAGAGCCCTTACCGCGTCCTGCGCTTCCCGACGCAGAAATATTCCCAGCTTGCACGCTTTTATCAGGCGGCGGACGCGGGGCTTATCGCCAGGCAGGCGAGCCTCAACTTCTTTGACATGGAGGCCTGCGGCGTGCCGGTGCTGTCGGAGGACAACAATCTCAACGCCGCGCGCTCGAACGAGGGCAACGGCTGGCTCTTCGCGCCGGACAACGTGGATGACTTTGCCGCGAAGCTTTCGCAGATCATAAATCTTCCGCCGGAGGAGCTTGAAAAAGCCTCTCGAAACGCTGTGGACTTCGTGGCAAAATACTACGATTACAGCAAAAAAGCGGAGGAATATATGGCGATAATAGAGGACGTGTACAAAAGAGGGAAGAGCTGATGTATATTCTCGAGGTCTCCTACGGCTGCCCGTCGGAGAAATACCCCAGTAACGGCAATTTCCAGCTCGACCAGGCTAAGGCGCTTTCCGGCTTCGGTAACAGGGTCGTTTTCGCGGCGCTGGATATGCGCTCGTTCCGCCGCTGGCGCAAATGGGGGCTGTGCTGCCGCACGCTGGACGGTATTTGCGCGTATGAATATAATTTCCCGATGGGACCGTTTGCGGAGACTCTGCGCCGCAGGCTTGCCGCGCGCGGCTTTGAAAAGCTCCTCGCGCGCGTAATTAGAGAGCGCGGACGACCGGATATTGTGCATGTCCATTTCGCGGACACTGCCGCCGCCGTCGTTGAAGCGTGCAGGCGGCGCGGCATCCCTTTCGCCGTAACTGAGCACGCATCCAGCCTCATGGACGACGCGACAGCCGCACCGCAGAAGGCGCTTATGGAATATGTGTATAAAAACGCGGCGTGCGTCATAGCCGTCAGCCCGGCGCTCGCGGCGCAGATAAAGAAGTACACCGGCGTTGAAGCCGTGGTGGTGGACGATATTGCAGACACGGACATATTCCGTTTCGAGCCTGCGCCGAGGGCGGACGGCGCGCCGATCCGCTTTGTCTCCGCCGGGCACGCCGAGCGCCGCAAGGGCTTTGACGTGCTTGTTGAAGCGTTTGGGCGCGTGTGCGCCGCGAGGGGCGACTGCGAGCTTACCATTATGGGCGACGGGGCGGAGTTGGAGAACATAAAGCGCCGTATTCAAGAGCTTGGATTGGCGGATAAGGTCCGCTGCACCGGGTATTTCCGACGCAGTGAGTTTGCCCGGAGGCTCAATGAGAGCGACTGCTTCGTCCTTGCCAGCCGGCATGAGACGTTCGGCGTTGTGTATGCCGAGGCGATGTGCTGCGGCGTACCCGTGATCGCCACACGCTGCGGCGGCACGGAGGGCTTTATCGGCGCAGAGGACGGTCTCATGGTCGCTGTGGATGATATCGACGGACTTGCCGCGGCAATGCTGGACATCTGCAAGGATGTGCAGAAGTATGATAAAGCCGCGATAGCGCGCCGCGCACGCGAGCGCTTTTCGCCGGACGCCGTCGGCGCGAAGATCGCAAAAGTGATGGAAAGCGCTTTGTAAGGCTATATAGGTTGTACAGGAGAATGCACGTTGAAGTTCGCTGAAAACGTAAAAAACAGAATAGCGCCGCTGATACAAAACGGTTTTTTGTGGATATTCGGCGGGAATTTTGCAGCACAGTTTTTTGGCTTTATTTCATCTGTTGTTGTAATAAGAAATCTGTCAAAGACGGATTACGGCGTATATGTCGATGCGAGCAATATCTACTCCTACATGGCGATATTTATCGGCATGGGTATGATAAGTGCGATATTGCAGTTTTGCAGCGAGAACGTGACGCAGGAACGAAAAATCTCAATATATCGGTTCGCTTTTTCCATGGGCTCTCTCTTCAACATTTTCTTGGCGCTTTTTATATTTGCAGTCGGCAGTATCTATAAACCTGACGGTGCGGGTTTGTACTTGCGGATGATGTGCGGCTATCCCATTGTGATTTACACGAATAATTATCTGCAAATGACGTTGCGCGTAAAACGGAAAAACCGCGAATTCGGGCTGGTGTATATCGTGTATGCGGTCACGATATGCGCGGGGAATATTGTTTTTACGTTGTGGTGGGGTATAGCCGGACTTATCATATCGTCTTATTTTACCCAGATAGTTTCCGCGCTGATGGCATTTCGTTTCTTAAAGAAAGCCGGTTTCTTCGAGGAGCTGGCAATGCCGGCTCCAAAGCTTGCGACCGATGGAAAGAGAGAAATATCCGGATACTGCATGCTGTGCATCGCAACGGATTTTGTCACAACTGCACTTGTATTGCTGGATATAACATGCCTGAACTATGTGCTTGGAGATGCGGAGATACTGGCTGACTACAAGGTCGCATCTGCGATACCCAGCGCAATGATGTTTGTTCCAACAAGCTTGGTCACGTATTTTTATCCGCTTATGGTAGAGGGGTACAGTCAAAATCCAGGGCGGTTTGCAAATCAATTAAAAGAATATGTCCGCGTTTTTGTCGGTGTAGCATTACTGCTTTTGATAATTATGTTTGCGTTTGCACCGATTATAATCTATATTGTATACGGCGAAAAGTATATAGGGGTAGTGCCTATATTCAGGATTCTCTGTGTTAACTTCTTCGTGAACGCGGGAATAAGAAAACTTTTAACAAATGCAATATATGTCATGAAGCGCGTGAAAATAAACCTGATGTTGGCATCCTTGGCAGGCGTGCTGAATATTGTGCTTGATCTTATACTGATAGGGAAGCTTGGTTCACAGGGGGCGGCAATTGCAACCGTCGCTGTGACGGTGTTTATTTCCGTGCTTGAAGCTGCCTATGTGATGCATTATCTGCGCGGTAAAGGCACTGCCGATGAGCTGAAGACGGAGTAAATACACAGGGACTATAAACTGAACTGCAAAGGAGAACATTATGAGAGTTTGTGTTGTCGGAACTGGATATATCGGGCTGCCCACAGCGCTGATGCTGGCGTCGCACGGTGTGCACGTAGAGGCTGTCGGACACAGGCAGGAGACCGTGGACAAGCTGCGCCGCGGGGATGTGACCTTTGAGGAAAAGGGTCTGCCGGAGCTTTTTTCCGCCGCACGCGAGAGCGGGAACATCAACTTCCGCTGCGACTACCCCACGGAGGATTTTTACATCATCACCGTGCCCACACCCTATCTTGCCGACAGCAAGAAGGTTGACGCAACGGCGATAGTCGATGCGCTGCGCCATGTACTCGCCCACTGTGCCGACAACGCCGTCATCGTGGTGGAGTCAACCATCTCCCCGGGCACGATCGACCGCGAGGTGCGCCCGGTCGTCGCCGAGAGCGGCAAGCGCGTGCGCCTTGCCCACGCGCCGGAGCGCATCATCCCCGGCAACATGCTCAACGAGCTTATACATAATTCCCGCACCATCGGCTGTGACGATGCCGCCACGGGCGAGGAGATAAAAAACCTGTACCTCTCGTTCTGCCAGGGCGATATAGTCATAACCGACATAAAGACCGCCGAAATGACCAAGGTCGTGGAGAACACCTTCCGCGACATCAATATAGCCTTCGCCAACGAGCTGGCGAAGATATGCCGCCGCGGCGGCATGGATGTGAGCGAGGTTATACGCATCGCCAACAAGCACCCGCGCGTCAATATCCTCCAGCCGGGTCCCGGCGTCGGCGGACACTGCATATCCATTGACCCGTGGTTTCTTGTTGGCGACTTCCCGGAGGAGGCGCGCCTTATCCGCACGGCGCGCGAGATAAACTCCAGCATGCCGGCATATGTGCTCGACCGTATTGAGACCATCATGCGCGAACGCGCGCTGACAGACTGGACGCGCGTCGGACTTTACGGGCTGACCTACAAGGAGAATGTGGACGACACGCGCGAGAGCCCGACGCTGCAGCTGCTGGACGTTATGAAAAAGCGCGGCGTTCCCGCACCGCTCGTGTACGACCCGATGGTCAGCGTACACAAGGCGGAGCGCCAGTGCGCAAGCTTTGAAGAGTTTTTGCAGGGGTCGGACGTCGTCGTGCTCCTCGTCGGGCACAGCCAGATACGCCGGTCGCTTCCCGCACTTGCGGGCAAGATCGTGCTGGACACGCGCGGCATCGTCACCGACGGCAGCGCCTACACGCTTTGAACGCCATGAAAAAGATAATGCTGGTTTTCGGGACAAGACCCGAAGCGATAAAGATGTGCCCGCTCGTCAACGAGCTGAAAAAAAGAGCGGGCGCGCAGATAACCGTGTGCGTCACGGGGCAGCACCGCCAGATGCTCGACCAGGTGCTCAAGGCGTTTTCCGTCACACCGGACTACGACCTTGCCATCATGAAAGAGCGGCAGAACCTCTTTGACATAACGACGAATATCCTTGAGCGCATCCGCGCCGTGCTGGAGGAGGTCAGACCCGACGTCGTTCTTGTCCACGGCGACACGTCCACGACCTTTGCCACGGCGCTGGCGTGCTTTTATCTTCAGATCCCCGTGGGGCACGTGGAGGCGGGGCTGCGCACGTATGATATTTACTCTCCCTACCCGGAGGAGTTCAACCGGCAGGCGGTTGGAATAATCGCCGAATACAATTTTGCCCCCACGGAGACGGCAAAGCAAAACCTCCTGCGCGAGGGGAAAAAGCCGGAGAGCATTTATGTCACGGGCAACACCGCCATCGACGCGCTCAAAACCACCGTGCGCGAGGACTACTCTCATCCGGAGCTTGACTGGGCGGCCGGCAGCCGCCTCATCGTCATCACGGCGCACCGGCGGGAGAACCTCGGCGAGCCGATGCACCACATGTTCCGCGCCATCCGCCGCATCATGGACGAGCACCCGGACGTGAAAGCCGTCTATCCCATCCATATGAACCCCATTGTGCGCCGCGCTGCGGAGGAGGAGCTGGGCGGCTGCGACCGTGTTCATATTATCGAGCCTCTGGATGTGCTGGATTTTCACAACTTCATGGCGCGCTGCTGCCTTATACTGACTGACAGCGGCGGCATACAGGAGGAAGCGCCCGCGCTCGGCAAGCCCGTGCTCGTCATGCGCGACACGACCGAGCGCCCGGAGGGAATTGCCGCGGGCACATTGAAGCTCGTCGGCACTGATGAGGAGACAATTTATAAAGAATTTGACCGCCTGCTCACGGATGAGGCGGAGTACCGCGCGATGTCCGTCGCGGCGAACCCTTATGGCGACGGTCACGCCTGCGAGCGCATCGCGGATATTTTATTGGCGGATTGAGCGCTTCGACGCAGGGAGAGGAACGGATAATGGCAGAAAAACTGACTGCCGGGGGCGCTGCGCTGCGCCTGCCGGAGAAGCCGACGGCGCTGGGAAAAATCACAGAGACTGCGGTGTACATTCTGCTTGCAGTGTTTTTTGTCAACGTCGCCGCGTTCACCGCGGCAAACCTTCAAAGCGGTTGGAAGGCAGTGCTGAACGCTGCGGTGCTTGTACTTGCACTTCTTGCTGCTTCTCTGGCGGAGCGGCGGGCGAAGCTCGCGCTCTTCATGATACTCGCCCTCGCCGCCGTGCTGCGCATTGTGTACATCTTCGCCGTTCCCACGCAGCCCGTGAGCGATTTTGCCCTGCTCTACAGCACGGCGCAGTCCGCCGCCGCGGGTGATATGAGCTGGGCGGACGCAACGGAGGGGTATTTCTCCTGGTGGCAGTACCAGGTTCCCTTTGTGCTGTACGAAGCCGCGATACTGCGCCTTGTGCCGAGCGCCGCCGTGCTGAAAATGATGAACGTTGTGTGGGGCGTGGGGAGCGTGTATCTCATATGGCGCATTGCGTCGCGCTTCATGCCCGGGCGCTGCGCGCTCGCAGCAGCTTTTATGATGGCGGTGTATCCCGCGCAGATAATGTATTCCTCCGTGCTGACCAATCAGCATATCTCGCTCTTTTTCGCACTGCTCGCCATCGCAGTGCTGGCGGAAAGCTCGTCGCCGTGGGGCTGTGCGCTCGCGGGGGCGGCGCTCGCTGCGAGCGACCTGATGCGCCCGGAGGGGATGATCGTCCTTGCGGCGGTTTTCTGCTGTGCGCTCTGCGCCGCCATTGAGCAGCCGAAAAGAAAGCGCATAGCGTCGCTCCTTATAACGCTTGCGGCTTTTACGCTGGCGTATTTCGCGGTGAAATGGGCGGCGGGCTTTGTGCTCGGCGCGCTTGGGCTTGCCCCACAGGGGATAGGCAACTCCGTGCCGGAATGGAAGCTCGTCGTCGGGCTTGACCGCGAAAACGGCGGCACGGTATCCGATAAGTACGTATACATTCTGAAACTCACCGATCCCGCTGCGCGGCGCGCGGCAGGGCGGGAAATAATCGCGCAGCATCTTGCACAGCGCGGCGGCTGGGCGGCGTTTTTCCTCGCAAAGCTCAGATATTTCTGGGCAAGCCCGGAGGATCTGACGTTCACGCTTGGCGGCGTGAACGTCTGTGAGAGCAGCGCCATTGGCGGCATGAGCATGGAGAATATGGCATATGCCATGTCTGGCGTGGAGTACATCTGGCGCATTGTCATTTTTGCATTTGCGGCGCTCGGGTGCGCAAAGCTCGCAATCGACGCCGTGCACGGCGAGGGGCGCAATACCTCCGCAGCGCCGCTGCTCATCGCGGCGCTGCTCTGCGGAACGGTGCTGGCGTATCTTTTGATAGAGATACAGCCGCGCTACAGATTCTTTGCCATGCCGTTCGTGTTCATGCTCGCCTCCGTGCCTCTTGCATGGGTGCGCAGAAAACAGAAATAAAATCAAAAGCGAAATGAATTTACACTCATTTCGCTTTTTGCCGTCTGTATGCCCTTGCAAATTTGAACAGATATGGTAGAATGTTTTCAAATTTAAAAGTTGTGGAAGAAGTATGGAAAAGATAACGTCACGCAAAAATGAATATATCCGCGCCCTGCGTCTGCTCGCGTCCGATACAGACTATCGCAGAGCGCGGGGGGAGTACGTCTGCGATGGGATGAAGCCCCTGCGCGAGGCGCTTTCCTTCGGCGCTGCGGTCACGAGTGTGCTGTGGAAAGAGCGCGCGCAGGAGCTTTCGGGGCTTGAGCGCGCGGCGCAGTATCTCGCCGGGGCGGAGCTTTTTGACTATGCTTCTCCAATGAAGAACAGCCCCGGACCTGTGTTCACCGTGCGTATACCGGCGGAGGACGCCGCCGCGCCGATAAGAAATGCCCTCGTGCTCGAAACAGTGCAGGATCCCGGCAATGTCGGCACTGTGATACGCACTGCAAGCGCCTTCGACATTGACGCGGTGATACTCACCGGTGACTGCGCGGATCTCTATAACCCGAAGACCGTGCGCGCCACGATGGGCGCCATATTCCGCCAGAGGGTGCTGTGCTGCCCGCTGACCGGTCTTGCGGCGCTGATGGAGGAGAACGCTCTCGCGCTCTACGGCGCAGCGCTCTCGCCGCGCGCGGCGGATATACGGACGCTTGAGCTGAAAAATGCTGCCGTCGCCGTCGGCAGCGAGGGACGCGGATTGAGCCGGGAGCTGCTGGATATGTGCGCGGGAGAGCTTATCATACCTATGCAGCCGTGCAGCGAATCGCTCAACGCCGCCGTCGCCGCGTCGCTTGTAATGTGGGAAATGGCGCGCGGGCGGGAGATGCCTTAATAGTAAGAGAGAAAGGGGAGCGGGACATGGCGGCGCTGAAATACTGGATATGGCTTTCTGATGCGGACGTGAGCACACGTGCAAGGGCGGAGATACTGCGCCGTTATGGAGACGCGGAGCAGGCGTTTTTTGCGCCCACAGGCGAGCTTGCCGCGCTGGAAAATGTCCGCCGGGAGGATGCCGCAGTGCTGGAGCGGCGCGACCTTGAGCGCGCAGAGCGCGTGATGGATGAATGCCAGAGGCAGAAGCTCGGCATCATCACCTATGACGACCGTGACTATCCCGCAAGACTGAAGAATATATTTGCTCCGCCGGTTGTGCTGTATGTGCGCGGAGCGCTGCCACGCGTGGACGATAACGCCGTCATCGCCGTTGTCGGCACGCGGCGGGCGACGGATTACGGCGTGAGGATGGCGCGCGCCATCGCCGGGGAGATCGTCCGCTGCGGCGGTATCGTTGCCTCCGGGCTGACTGCGGGCATTGACGCGGCGGGCGCCGTCGGCGCGCTCGGCGCGGGCGGAACGTGCATAGGCGTGCTCGGCACGGCGCATGAGCTTTCGGAGGGAAGGCTTGCCGAGGAGGTGGCGGAATACGGCGCGCTCGTGAGCGAGTATGCGCCCGGAAGCGAGCAGCGCCGCAGCTTCTTCCGCGACAGAAACCGCGTGACGGCGGGGCTGTCCGTCGGCGCGGTGGCCGTAGAAGCGCCGGAGCGCAGCGGCACGCGTCTTTTCATCGAGGAGGCGGCGGAGCAGGGCAAGGAGATATTCGCCGTGCCCGCGAACGCCGACGCTGCCATGAGCGCGGGTACGCTCGGCTATCTCAAGGATGGGGCGAAGCTCGTGACGCGCGGCTGGGACGTGATGAGCGAATTCGAATGGCGCTTTCCGGGGCGTGTACATCGCCCTGAAATATGCGCGGAGCGCCCGGAGATCGCGGCGCTTGCCGGCGGCGGCAGAGCGCAGAAGAGGGCGGCTCGCCGAAATAAAACAAAAAAAGTCATTGACAAGGAAAACGACAGGCGCTACATTGACTTGAAAGACCAGCTGGGTCAGCTCAGTGAGCCGCAGCTGAAGATAGTGAACGCTATCGCGCCAGGCGGCTCCCATATAGACGATATAATAGAAGCCACAGGGCTTACCACCGCCGCAGTGCTCGCCCAGCTTACGGTTTTGGAGATAAAGGGCTTTGTGCGCCGCGAGGCGGGCAGACGCATTATGTTGAATACAGCGAAGAAATGAGGAACGGTAATGGCAAAAGCAAAGGAACTCGTCATAGTGGAGTCCCCGGCAAAGGCTAAGACAATAGAGAAATATCTGGGCAGCGGGTACAAGGTCACCGCGTCAATGGGGCATCTGCGCGATTTGCCCAAGAGCAGGATGGGCGTGGATATAGAGCACGGCTTTGAGCCGCAGTATATCCCCGTCAAGGACAAGCGCGAGCTTATAAACGAACTGAAGAAGGAGTCCAGGGCGGCCTCAACAGTGTATCTCGCGACCGACCCTGACCGCGAGGGAGAGGCAATATCCTGGCATCTCAAGGAGCTTCTGGAGCTCGACGACGAGAAGGCAAAGCGCGTGACCTTCAACGAGATAACAAAAAAGGTCGTCACGGAGAGCATAAAAAAACCGCGCGCTATCGATCAGGATCTTGTGGACGCGCAGCAGGCGCGCCGCATCCTTGACCGCATAGTCGGGTACGAGCTGTCGCCGCTGCTGTGGCGCAAGATAAAAAAGGGGCTGTCTGCCGGGCGCGTGCAGTCTGTGGCGACGCGCATGGTCGTTGACCGCGAGGAGGAGATCGCGGCATTCGTCAGCGAAGAATACTGGCTGCTTGACGCACACCTCAACTGCGGCACGCCGGAGGCAAGCTTCACCGCGCGCTACCACGGCACGGCGGACAAAAAAAGAGAGCTGAAAAACGAGGCGGAGGTCAACGCCGTTATCGCGGACGTGACCCATGCGCCGTTTATAATAAAAACCGTCAAGCGCGGCGAAAAGCAGAAATCCCCCGCGCCGCCGTTTATCACCTCCACGCTTCAGCAGGAGGCGTCGCGCCGCCTTGGCATGACGCCGCGCCGCACCATGTCCATTGCCCAGCAGCTCTATGAGGGCGTGGAAATATCCGGGCAGGGCAGCATAGGACTTATCACCTATATGCGTACCGACTCTCTGCGCCTTTCCGACGAGGCGCTCGCCGCGGCGCGCGCATATATCACAGATCGCTACGGTGCCGAGTATTGCCCCGCGCAGCCGCGCCGCTTTAAAACCAAGGCCGGCGCGCAGGACGCGCACGAGGCGATACGCCCCACGGACATCAACCTTACGCCGGAAATGGTGCGCAAGGATCTCACGCAGGAGCAGTACCGGCTCTACCGGCTCATCTGGGGGCGCTTCACCGCATGCCAGATGGCGAACGCCGTATACGATAATGTCTCTGTTGACACCGAAAGCGCAGGGCACATGTTCCGTGCAAACTACTCAGAAATGAAGTTTCCCGGCTATACCGCCGTGTACGAGGAAACGCGCGACGAGGAGAGCGCGGAGCTTGCCAATCCGCTGCCCAGCCTCAGCGAGGGGCAGCAGGTATATCTCGACAAAATGATACCCGACCAGCAGTTTACCCAGCCGCCTGCGCGCTATACCGAGGCCACGCTCATCCGCGCAATGGAGGAAAAGGGCATCGGCCGCCCGTCCACCTATGCGCCCACCATATCCACCATAACCTCCCATGACTATGTCATAAAAGAGGGCAAATATCTGCGCCCCACGCCGCTGGGCGAGGTTGTGACAAAGCTGATGCGCGAGCATTTTGCCGATATTGTCGATCTGAAGTTTACAAACCACATGGAGGCGGAGCTTGACGAGATAGAAAACGGCAAGGCAAAGTGGCGGGATGTTCTCGCGGATTTCTACAAGGATTTCAGCGCCGAGATGAACGAAGCGGAGAAGGAGCTCGACGGCGTGCGCATAAAGGTGCCGGATGTATTGAGCGATGAATACTGCGACGTCTGCGGCCGGCAGATGGTCGTCAAAAAGGGCAGGTACGGGTACTTTCTAGCGTGCCCCGGCTTCCCCGAATGCACGTTTACAAAGCCCATCGTCGTTGTAATGCCGGGCAAGTGCCCCAAGTGCGGCGGCAGGATACTAAAGCGCACATCCAAAAAGGGATACGTCTACTATGCCTGTGAACGAGGCACGGACTGCGGCTTCATAACCTGGGACGTTCCGACGAAGGACTTCTGCCCCGCCTGCGGAAAGACGATGTTCAAGCGCAGCGGCAGAGGACACACCAGGAGCTTCTGCGAAAACCCGGAGTGCGTCAACTTTGTGCCGGAGGATCAGCGCGGCTACAGGAGAAGAACCGCCGCACCGGCTGAGGGCGCGGAGAGCGCGGCTGCTGCTGCGGCGGAAGAGACTGCAAAGCCTGCGGCAAAGAAAGCGCCGGCAAAAAAGACCGCCTCGGCAAAAAAGACCGCCTCGGCAGGAAAGACTGCCGCGGCGAAGAAGGCCGTCACGGGCAAGAAAACTGCCACGGCGAAGAGGACGTCTGCCAGAAAAACGACAAAGAAAGATACTAAGGAAGAGTAATGGAAAAAGTGACTGTCCTTGGCGCGGGGCTTGCCGGGAGCGAGTGCGCATGGCAGCTTGCCAGGCGCGGTGTCGGCGTGCGCCTTGTGGAGATGAAGCCCGCGAAGATGACCCCGGCGCATACATCCGAATATTTTGCGGAGCTTGTCTGCTCCAACTCCCTGCGCAGCGACGAGCTGACGAACGCGGTGGGGCTGCTGAAGGAGGAGATGCGCCGTCTCGGCTCGCTCATCATGGAGAGCGCCGACGCAAACCGCGTCGCGGCGGGCGGTGCGCTCGCTGTGGACAGAGAGGGCTTTTCGAGATATGTCACCGATAAGCTGAAAGCATGCGAAAATGTTGAGCTTATATCCGCAGAAGCGACGGAGATCCCCGAAGGTACGGTCGTCATTGCGACAGGTCCGCTTTCAAGCGATGCTATCGCGGAGAAGATCGCCGCGCTCTGCCCGGAGAGCGATCTGCATTTTTACGATGCCGTCGCGCCAATCGTTACGCTGGAGAGCGTGGATATGTCCAGCGCGTTTTTTGCCTCGCGCTATGACAAGGGTACGGCGGACTACGTCAACTGTCCGATGGATAAAGACGAATATCTCGCCTTCGTGGACGAGCTTGTGCACGCGAAGGAGGCGGAGGTTCACGGCTTTGACGATGCGGGCGTGTTCGAAGGCTGCATGCCGGTGGAGGTCATGGCGCGCCGCGGGGTGGACACGCTGCGTTACGGTCCGCTCAAGCCCGTCGGGCTTATCGACCCGCGCACGGGCAGGGAGAATTACGCCGTGGTGCAGCTGCGGCGCGACAACGCCGAGGGAACGATATATAACATCGTCGGCTTCCAGACGCACCTCACCTGGGGCGAGCAGAGGCGCGTTTTCTCCATGATCCCCGCGCTGCACGACGCGGAATTTGTCCGCTACGGCGTGATGCACCGCAACACATATCTGAACAGTCCCAAGCTCCTAGACAGGTATTACCGCCTGCGCGGCGATGAGCGTATAAGCTTTGCCGGGCAGATGACCGGCGTTGAGGGCTATGTGGAGTCGGCAGCGTCGGGTATGCTCGTCGGGATAGAGACCGCCGCGCGCGTGCTTGGCATGGAGAGCGTGGACTTTCCGCAGGAGACCGCGATAGGCGCGCTGGCGGAGTACATTTCCGGCGGCAGCGTGGGCGATTTCCAGCCGATGAACATCAACTTCGGCATTATCACGCCGCTGGGGTACAGAGTAAAGGGAAAGAGAAACAAAAACGCCGAGATCTCCCGGCGTTCGCTGGAGATAATAGACAAACTGCTGACCAAGGAGGTATTCAGGCTGTGAGGATAATAATCGACGCAATGGGCGGCGACAACGCCCCGGAAGAGATCGTTAAGGGCGCGGTGCGCGCAAAGCGCGAGCTGGGCGTGGACATCACGCTTGTCGGCATCGAGCGGCGCGTGCGCGAGTGCCTTGCCGCCGAGGGGTGCGATGATATAGACGTCGTCAATGCGTCGGAGATCGTCACCATGGAGGACGACCCCAGCACCGCCGTCCGCCGCAAGAAGGACTCGTCCATGGCGGTGGCGCTCAACCTCCTGCGCGACGGTGCGGGGGATGCCGTTGTCTCTGCGGGCAGCACCGGCGCGCTTCTGACCGGCGCAACGCTCACCGTCAAGCGCATCCGCGGCATACGCCGCGCGGCGCTCGCACCGGTCCTCCCCGCAGGAGAGCACGGCGTCATGCTCATCGACTGCGGCGCGAATGTGGAGTGCACGGCGGAGTATCTGCTGCAATTCGCGTTTATGGGCAGCTTTTACGCGCGCAGGCTCATGCGCTGCGAAGCGCCGCGCGTCGGGCTTCTCAATGTCGGCACGGAGGACACCAAGGGCGGTGCGCTGCAGCATCAGGCGTTTGCCCTGCTGAAAAAGGCGGGCGACGAGGGAAGAATAAACTTTATTGGCAACGTCGAGGGCACGGACGTGTTCGCGGGCAGGGCGGAGGTCGTCGTGACGGACGGGTTCACGGGCAATGTCCTGCTGAAAACGACGGAGGGCGTGATAAAATTCATGATGGGCGCGCTCAAGGGCGTTTTCTACAAGAACACCGTCAACAAGCTCGCCGCCGCCATTCTGAAGGGCGACCTGAAGGAAATGAAGAAATCAATGGACGTCAACGAGGTCGGCGGCACGGCGCTCATCGGCATATCCAAGCCCGTTGTGAAGGCTCACGGGTCGTCCAATGCGGCGTGCATCTTTGCCGCCGTGCGTCAGGCGATCGCCTTTGCCGAATCCGGACTTATCGCTGACATAAACGCGAATATCGAATACATGAAGATCAAGGGCGAAGAGGAAAATGGACAAGCTTGAAGCCGGAATAGGCTATACTTTTAAAAATAAAGCGCTGCTCACCACCGCGCTCACGCACAGCTCGTATGCCAACGAGCGACACGGCGGCGCGGAGAGCTATGAGCGGCTTGAGTTTCTGGGCGATTCGATCCTCGGCGTTATAACGGCGGATTTTCTTTTCCGGCACGAGCCGAAGCTTCCCGAGGGACGCATGACGCGATTGAGGGCGGAGCTTGTGTGCGAGGCGAGTCTGCACCGCGTGGCGCTTGAGCTGGGACTGGGACAGTATATGCGCCTTGGGCGCGGGGAGGAGCACACCGGCGGGCGTGAGCGCGCCTCCATCCTCGCCGATATGGTGGAGTCCATAATCGCCGCGATGTATATCGACACCGGCAGCATGACCGAGTCCCGGCGCTTTATCATGGAGAAGATACTCTCCCGCGCGGAGCTTGGGGAGCAGCACTGCTCGGACGATTATAAGACGCGGCTGCAGGAGCTGGTGCAGCGCAGGCGCGATCAGCGCATCAGCTATGAGCTTATCGGGGAGAGCGGTCCCGACCACTGCAAGACGTTCCGCTTCGGCGTTTATATCAACGGCGTCGCCGCGGGCGAAGGCAGCGGGAAAACGAAGAAAGAAGCGGAGCAGATGGCAGCGCGTCAGGCGCTTGAGGGAATGAAGGCATGAGCGCGCGGGAGAGTATAATCCC
>ERZ808262.494-NODE-494-length-18026-cov-8.297145_pt1 | contig 18026 bp, 13 predicted proteins | sample MGYA00520895_ERZ808262 | MGnify/ENA primary metagenome ERZ808262 (study PRJEB31516, sample SAMN03275588) | gut metagenome | biome: mammalia-associated habitat; material: feces | host: Papio cynocephalus | place: Kenya | collected 2012-08-02 ... | reverse complement strand
TGCCAAGATAATAAAATTCTTTTGATTCTTTGTCGTCTTTGTTTTTGCGGACAAAAAGATACATACTTACGCCGAGCCTTTCACTGTTTACCGCAGTTTTGACATCTTCTGATGTCACTTTCTTGTTGCTCTTGGAGATAGCGATAAGAGTGGATTGGTCAATGAAATGATCCTCGTACTTTGTTGTAGCACTGATGTCTGATGGCTTTTCATAGTTGATGAACACCGGGTAGGTGGCCGTTCGTTTATCGTATCTGTAGCCGCCAACATTCAGCGCGACAGCGTTCTTCTCCCAGTCCAGAAGCCTGAACACGTCCTCATAGGTGTATTTCCGGCCTATGGCGAACTGGTCGCCTGATTTGTAGAACCTGTCATAACGGCTTCTCGCAAACGCAATCACCGATTTCAGTTCCGACACGAATTCCGGATTGCGAATGGCATTAGCGAACATGCAGGAGATACTCCACCCCGTGGCGGTATTTTCTATCAGTTTACAGTTCGAGAATCTCTTCCCTGCAGAGCCGCAATCATAATACACTCCTGACATGATGTTTACGATATTCTCTTTTGCCCGACAGCTGCATTGCAGTCCGCTTAGCTGCATTTCTTTCTCCCAGCCGTCAAGCACGTCAGCGGTGCCACACATCATGACTTCCAGCATCAGGATTTCGTTCAGTCTCTTGCCGGAAGCGAATTTCTGCGAAATGAATTCAAGAATGTGATTTTCAACTGGAGACAGTTTTTCCTCCAACCCGTCCAATGCCACAAGGAAACCATGATAAGAGCATATCCCACGCTTCTTGTAATCCGATATGCTGTCCATATATGCAACAATGCGTAGCGGATCCATCTCCCCGTATTTGTCAAAATCCTGCATGTCCGGCCTGCGGCCCAGTTTTGCCTTGAGACGTCCGTAAGCCTCAAGGATGGACTTTCTTTTGTTCATCTTCGCAGCATCGATGGAATCGAATATCCTCTTCCTGCTCACGGCGTCAAAATAAATTGTAGAAGCACCCTCGATGACATTGTTGCCCTCCATAAGATACCTGCGGATGTTGTCTTTGTTTCCGGTCCGGTCTCCAGAGAGTGCCACGGGGATAAGGTAGTTGTTGTCGTAGTTTGCTATGAAATCAAGCACCACTACATATTCCTTGCCTTCTGATTTCCGCAGGCCGCGTCCCAACTGCTGCACGAATATGATCGGGGATTGCGTAGGCCGAAGCATCACTACCTGGTTGATTTCAGGTATGTCCACTCCTTCGTTGAAGATGTCAACGGTAAATATATAGTCAAGTATTTCGCCCGTGGTATCAGATTCTCTGGCGAGCATCTCCACTGCTGCCTGGCGGTCCTTCTCGTTGTCCGCTCCAGACAGGGCTACAGTCCTGTAATTGCGGCCGGCAGCTTTGTTCGGTGTATTGTTGAATGCTTCTGACAGGGAAGCGGCTTCATCGGTACGGCTGCAGAACACAAGGCCTTTGACGCGCTTGCCACTGAAGCCGTAGTACTCAAGCGTCTCTATGATGTTCTTTACCCGCGCTTCGGATGTCAGGTCTCTGAAATCATTGACATCCACCTGTTTGCCGTCTATCCTGAGGTCCTGTATCCCGAAATAGTGGAATGGACACAGTAGGTCGTTTTCAAGAGCTGTCTGGAGCCTTATTTCACATGCGATATTGTGGTCGAAGAGCTCATAGATATCGAAGCCATCGGTCCTGTCCGGAGAGGCTGACATCCCGAGAAGGAACTGCGGCTTAAAGTAATTGATGATATCTTGATATCCTGCGGCCCCGGTTCTGTGACATTCGTCCAGGATAATGATAGAAAACTCATCCGGTCTGAAGTTTTTTTCACGGAATTCGTTTTTGGCCATCATGTTCATAGTTGAAAACAGGATGTCAGCCCGTTTAATTTCCCCCATATCCCGGCTGCCTCCGGAAAGCCTTGCCGTCCTGAAGGCACTTCCGAGTACCCTCACATAACTCTTTTCGGCCTGTGCATTTATCATCTCGCGATGTGAGAGGAACAGGACTTTTTTCTTGTGTATCAGTTGATTGGCAAACAGGCCGCGGAGAGCGAATGCTGAGGCGTAGGTTTTGCCTGTGCCGGTAGCCGAGATTAGCAGCGCCCTTTGCTGCCCATCTTTTACGAGCCGAGAAACTTCAGACATGAACTCTTTCTGCATCCCGTTCGGACTGATGACTTTGTTGCGTGACAGGTCGAGCGAGGATACGGCGTTGTTCAGTTTGGCCTTTGCGGATTGTGCTTCAGCATATTGCTTTGCGTACTCATCACGACAGATGCCATAGTCGACGGAACTCTCCCAGACAGAATTGAATTCCGTTTCGATGTCATGGGCGTACTGTCCCCCGGATGTGGAAATGATCTTCGTGTTCCACTCGAAATTGCGCGTCATTGCATCCTGGGTCAGATTGGAGCTGCCCACGATTATCCTGATGTCATCCCTGTTATGGAAAAGGTAGCCTTTGGTATGGAATCCGACTCCGGAAGTCCTGAACATCCGCACCTCAAGATTCTTCAACCCTGACAGGGCATCAAGGGCAGCCGGTTCGCTGAACATCAGGTAGTCGGTGGTGAGTATGCGGCCTCGCACATTCCTTTCCTCCATTTCTTTGAGAACGCCTTTGAGGTGCTGAATGCCTCCACTTGTAATGAACGCTACAGACATGAACATCTTGTCGCAATCTCGGAGTTCGTTTTCAATCTGTGTCAAGACTTTGTTGCCTTTGTGGTTGGAGACGAACTGAGGGGTGCAAGCCGGTTCGGCGTCAACGGAGGCGTCGATGAATGCGCGTCTATAGCCATCGACGAGTTTTGAATGTTCAGACATGATGTTTGCGGAAATTGAGAGTATTGTTTAATTTTGGGCTTTGCAATGTGCGAAAGAACGAGGGGATATGAACTATGGATACATCAGAGTGAGCAGTGACAAGCAGACCGTGGAGAACCAAAGATTTGAGATCCGCAGGTTCTGCGAGGCTCAGGGCATCACCGTAGACGGCTGGATTGAGGAGACGATAAGCGGCACCCGTGATTATTCTGTCCGAAGGCTCGGCAGACTTCTCAAGAAGGTCGGGAACGGAGACCTCATAATCTGCTCCGAACTTTCCAGACTCGGCCGCAACCTTTTCATGATCATGGAGATCCTCAACATCTGCATGAACAAAGGCTGTCGGGTCTGGACGATCAAGGACAACTACAGGCTTGGGGATGACATTCCGAGCAAGGTTTTGGCTTTCGCCTTCGGGCTTTCCGCCGAGATTGAGCGCAACCTCATCAGTCAGCGCACAAAGGAAGCCCTTGCTCGCCGAAAGGCGGAAGGGGTGGTGCTCGGGCGTCCGAAAGGTTCCGCCAGTCAGATGGAAAAACTCAAACTTTTCCATAAAAAAGAGTTGGTACAATCAATGCTTGCTGAAGGCGTCTCGCTTAACAAAATCGCCTCTGAGTGCCACGTGGACAGGAAGACGCTTTCCCGTTTCCTCGCCCGCATGCGCTGGACAGAAAAGGGTCGATAAATGTCAGCTGTTTATTTGGCATATCCTATACTCATTTAAAAACGCGTAAAGATACTCGATTTTTTCCGAGAAACGAAATTTTGTTCTGGCTACCAAGATTCAGGCTGGTCTTGAGGTTCGTTTTTTGAGCAGTAATGCTCGCCGTACAGCATGGGGTATGTTTTCTGTACAGCACGTTCATTTTGAGGCCTCCCGTACAGAAAGGGCCCCGTTTTTTGTACGGCGCGTTAAATCTCGAAGAGCGGACGCAACCGGATTTCAGCCTAATTGACCTGGCTATAGCGTAGAGCGGAACTGAAAAAAAGCCGCGCACACGGGACAGAGGTGGCCGGGGCGATGCTTTTGTGTTGAGCCCCAGCCACCTCCGTCCCGGTGCTAGTATAGTTTTAAGTGAATACAACAGGCCGGAAGAACAAGCCGGACCCTGTCCCTATTTATCGACCTATTTGCCGGGATAGGAGGGTTTCACCAGGCAATGACGGCTCTAGGCGGCAAATGCCTTTTTGCTAGCGATATTGATGAGAACTGCCGCAAAACATATGAAATCAACTACGGCATTAAACCAGCAGGTGACATCACAAAAATTAAAGCTTCTGAAATACCTGCACACGATGTCTTATGTGCAGGCTTCCCTTGTCAGTCATTCTCAAAAGCCGGGAAAAGGCTAGGTTTTGAAGATGATACAAAGGGAACGCTGTTCTTTGATGTTTGCAGAATCTTGGAATACCATCATCCAAAATTTGCAATCTTGGAAAATGTAAGGAATCTTGCATCACACGACCATGGACACACATGGCAAGTGATACACGATAAGTTGTCCTCCCTTGGTTACAATTTATTGCCTGATCCTGTCATTTTCAGTCCTCACTATATTGGTATACCGCAGCATAGAGAACGAGTATACATAATGTGCATCAGGAAAGACATTGGCACAATTAAACCGTTTCAATTTGATAATTCCAGCATTATGCCGTGCTGTATAGATTCTATTCTTGAAGATGATAATTGCATAAAGGACATAGAAGAATACAGAATTTCACTTGATATGATTGCTCTTATAGATCTTTGGAATGAACTTTTGCAGAACCTTAAAGTTCAAAGATTACCAGGATTTCCAATATGGTCAGACAGATTAGGTGATTTAGATGCAAACGAGGATCTATCTCAGTATCCTTGTTGGAAGCGGAATATCATAATGAAAAACAATGAATTATATATTAATAACCGAAATTATATTGACAACTGGCTGATGAAAGCAAAAAAGAATCCATTGTTTTTTGGAGCTAAGGCTAAACTTGAATGGCAAGCCGGGCAAACAGAAAAGCCAAACATTTGGGAACAGATATTTCAACTCCGTCCATCTGGAATAAGAGTAAAAACCAATTCCTACTTCCCAGCTCTTGTCGCTATTGTTCAGACTTCCATCATCGGTTCTCGCAAGCGATATCTTACGCCAAGAGAATGTGCTAGACTTCAGTGCTTCCCGGAAAGTTTTATCCCTGACAAAAAAAAGGTCCAGGCTTATAGACAGTTTGGGAATGCGGTAAATGTAAAGTGCGCAAAATTATTGATTGAACACATGATAGGTTAACGTATGATCCCATTCAAAGAGACAATCACCTCAAAAGATGAATTAATAAATGCCTGCAGAGAAGGATATCAAGATTTCGTCGATGGCAAGATATCAAAAAACGATTTTTGCATGTTTTTTGGTTTCACTCACGGGGAAGCTATAACAAAATTCTATGATGGTCAATATGGACAACTTCTCATTGATGGAGGCTTTAATTCTGGAAGTGAGGCATACTTCCATGGAGGCATCAATGCGTGGAGAAATCTGAGAGATGGGAAATACACCTTTCCTCCGATAAAGGAGTTGAGCACTAATGATTCAGACAATGACTCCCCTGCCAAGCAAACCATCTTCTTCGGTTCCCCAGGGACTGGGAAATCGCATAAAGTGAAGCAGCTTCTTAAGGACATACCTGAGGACAGGGTTTTCCGCACTACGTTCCACCCGGATTGCGACTACTCAACATTCGTGGGTTGCTATAAACCCTCTATGGACGGAGACAAGATCAGATATGAGTTTGAGCCTCAGGTTTTCACCAAAGCATACATCGCCGCCTGGAACGACTCAACTAAGCCAGTTTTCATGGTAATTGAAGAAATAAACCGCGGTAACTGCGCGCAGATATTCGGCGACCTGTTCCAATTGTTGGACAGGGACAAGGCCGGTTATTCGGAATATCCTGTACAAGCAGACGAAGCACTGAAACAGTATCTTATAGAAAATGCCTCTGGCAGCATCACTAACGGCCAACTACGCCTACCGCCGAACTTCAATATCCTCGCCACCATGAACACCTCCGACCAGTCTCTGTTTCCGATGGACAGCGCGTTCAAGCGGCGCTGGGCCTGGGAATATGTTCCGATAGACCCGGATTGCCCTGATTCGCAGTTCAAGATCACTATCGGGGACAAGTCCTACAAGTGGTCATCATTTCTTGTCAAGGTCAACGAGCGTATCCACAACCTTTCAGACTCGGAAGACAAGCAACTTGGCAATTTCTTCATCAAGAGCGACATAGACGTAGAAGAATTCAAGAGCAAAATCATGTTTTACCTCTGGAGTGAAGTCTGCAAGGAATACGAAAAGTCCGGGTCGTTCTTTAAGGACGAAAAAGAGGTTGAGTTCACATTCAACAGTCTATTCCCTACAAATGAAGAGACAGACAGACGGCTTCAGGGCTTCATGTCGTATCTTGGTGTAGAAGAAGCCTGAGACTTACTATGCGGATTCTCTTTGAGGGACAGCACTATAGCCCCGAAATTCTGGAGAGTTTCGGCCTGGATTCCTACACCTTTACCTCCAGAGACCGCAGCGATAGCGTGCTGCCGTATGTCGGGTACATCTACTCGCCCAAGATAAATGATGCTGTTTTCATACTTCCAAAGGTGTTCCTGTTCGAAGGAAGTGGCAAAATCGACAAAGAAAACAACCTGTTCCCGATAGCATTCGGAAAGTATGGGATCGAAGATGTGATGATTGTAGATCCTATACACTGTCCTCTCAAAGCGGACGGGCTTGACAGGGTTCTGTTCGGCCTTTCCACTTGGATATATAGGGCCATAGACAAATACTCACAACGACATCCTCACAGCGAGATTATCAAAAGAACCGACATCCGCAGAGTCGTTTCAAACAATGGCGAAGATAATCAGACTCTTTTGGACACGATTCTATCTCTCATAGCTTTTCATAAAGATCACGCTGCTCTTTTTACATACATATCGATAATCAACTCTAGCGGCAAAAACAAAATTCACTGGGGTAAGACCATCAGCAAGATTCAGCCGGTAATCCAGAACGGCGAACCGCTTTATTCCGAGTTCCGAAACAGGAGCAAATCCGTCAACTACGATGAGGAACTCATAGTTCTCTTCTATTCTGTCATCGAATATCTCCGAATTCGCTATTTCTTTCCAATCCGTGCGGACCTCCATTACGAACTGATCAAACCCTCAAAGATCGATGCGATGATTGAGTCAAGAATGGGGACACGCAGGTTGCGTACCATCCGCCGCAAGTACTTCAAGGATGAGCTTGTCCAACTCTGGAGACTTTTGTACATGTTCTTCGACAAGTCTGAAGCTGTCCGCTCAGGGAAAAGCCATGGGGAAGCTCTGCTTGCCAGTAAATTCGACAGGGTGTTTGAGGATATGGTGGACAATCTGATAAGTGATGACTTATTCGCAGACTTAAAAAATAATGAGGATGGCAAAGAAATTGATCATATCTATAAGGATAGATCCCTTGTGGATGGCAGTCAAATTTATTTCATCGGTGACAGCAAGTACTACTTCTTCGGATCGGATCTAGAAAATAAGTCCATCTATAAGCAGTTTACCTATGCAAAGAACATCATTCAACTCAATATCAACATATTCAATACTCCTGCCAGTGACCGCAATAAAAAAGAGCGTGAGATTATTGACAAGGTTCGATATCGTGACCCATTGACAGAAGGTTACAATCCGACTCCAAATTTCTTTATCCGCGGGAACATAAAGCCTGATGATTTGACGGATGGGCACGCGTGCTGCACAGAGGACCGACTTTGTCAGAACGACCAGATTATTCCAGTGAACACGCATTTTCCAAACCGCCCATTTGACAGAGACACACTTGTCCTTCAGGCCTACAATATCAATTTTCTGTTTGTCCTCGCTTCTTATGTTTCAAATTCGGATAATTCAGACACGAAGAGGCGCATACACGACAGATTCCGCATGGATCTGCTGAAAGTCTATAACTCCAGATTCGACTTCTTCCGCGTTACGCCAATCGGGGATATGAGAGATTTCGTAAATACTCATTTTGAAGAATATATAGGGAACATGTACCATCCCGAAGGTGCAGCATTCATCTGGTTCGCGTTCGACAAAGGGGCGGTATCGCTAGATCGACTTCAGCATGTATTCTCTGGTGCAGCCACGGTCGAAAACTCAGCATTGGAATAACCTGCAAGTATAAGTGGCCTTGTTTTCCTAAGTAGGATTCTCGTACAAAACCAGGGCCTCTGGTGTACGGAAGGCTTTCAATTGTTCGTTTGGTACAGAAAAGGCGGTTCTGGTGTACCGTATGTCAATAATAAATATCTTTGCAGCGTTATAAAAAGTACTAACATGAAGACGTGGAAAAATATTTATACTCTCATCGCTGTAGCGGCGGCGGTTGTGTCCTGCCGGGATGTCGGCGGCTGGACGAAGGCTGAAAGAGACCTCATCTCCGCTGAGGGTGAGACGATGCGAGTGCTCACTGTCTGCGACAGGACAGACTCTTTGACATTACGTGCCGAGTGCTCTGAAATCAATATGGAGGAGCTTCGGAGCGATGAATGCAAGATATTGGCGGAGAAGATGGTGGCTACGGTCACTTCCCCGCAGGAAGACGGAGTCGGCATCGCCGGACCTCAAGTAGGTATATTGCGGCGGATTGTGGCGGTACAGAGGTTTGACAAAGACGGCGAGCCGTTTGAAGTCTATCCGAATATCCGGATAACTTCCTGCAGAGGCGAAAAGAAAGCCGGGCAGGAAGGATGCCTCAGCATTCCCGGGAAACGCGGGAATGTCGAACGATATCAGGACATCGACATCCGCTACACTTCACTCAAGACATTGCATGATACAACCGAAACCGTCAAAGGATTCACGGCGGTGATTTTTCAGCACGAATGTGACCATCTGGACGGAATCCTCTACACGGACTATCTTAATGACGGCACAGACTACCGGACAAAATGAAGATCATCCATACATCAGACTGGCATCCGGGGCATGCCCTCTACAATTTCAGCCATGTCGAGGAACTCAAAGAGCAGATCCGTCCGCAACGAAGTGGAGCCGGCGGGCAACGGGCTGAGCCGGGTAAATGACCCGGAATAAGGCGTCACGGCAGCAATTTTCGCTTAAAGCCTGAATGAGAGGCCGGCTGAGACATAGCCGGTGTCGTGGCCGCCTTCAATCCACAGGCCGGCTTTCTCGCTGAAATACCAGCGCAGCCCCGCCGTAGCTATGAAGCCCATCTTGGTGTCCATCTTGTTGAAGGTGGAACTGGCCTCTTCCCCGCTTTCATGCTCGGTGGTGTGCTCTCCGATGATCCCGGCATCGATCATAGCACGCGCATAGAGTTCGAGGCGGCGGCAGAGTGTCAGATGATAACTCAGACCCGCAGCAAGATCTATACGGTTGCAGAAGGTGTCCATCTGCTCATCACCGTAGCCGTTGTCAAGCATCCAGTTGTATCCATAACGCGTGAACTCTCCCCCGACAGTCCATCCCAGACTGCCGAAACGCCCGAAATCCATGAAGCAGATATCGGAATACACCATCACAGGGGGCACCACCATCTTGAAAGAAGACGCGTCTCCGTCTCCGGCATGCTTCATCACCCTTGCCCAAGGGGCGACAACCGGTGAGACCCCGACCTGGAGGGTCCGTGTGTATTTCGGGAAAACAATTTCAGTGGAAGTACGTTTCCAGTCCACATCCTTGAGAGCATCTGCAGCGGCAATCCCCGACTGTACGGAAATCTGGTCAGCCTTGAACTTCCCCTCCACGCGGCGGGCGGTGCCAGCATAAGAAGCTTCCCATGCATGGATGACATCCATGAAAGTGTCGAACTCCCCCGCTTTTATCCTTGCGGCGAACTCCGGATAGTCATAGATTTCTCCGAAGTACTCCTTCAGCATCGCGGCTGCCATGGATGGTTCCGTCCTGTCGAAGATGTTGTCACGTGTGTCGGTGCCCATCATTATCGCCATGTCGTCTGCGATGCTCAGATACCATCCGCGCAGCGGACGCACGATCGTCACGTTATTGATTTTCTCCGATTCGACCGTGAAAAGAGAATACAGGTCAATGCCCCCGCCTCTGTATTCCTCCCGGACCCATTCCACGGACGGGGCCCCTCCGAGAAAACCGTAGACCTTGAGCAGCCTCTTCACATACTTGTCGCTACCCTTCAGGAGGAGAGAGTCGACGTCCTCGTTGAGGTATCTTGTCCTTTCGCCATCCGGAGTCAGGCTGAATTCAATATGGTCTGGCCTGTTTACCAGAGCCGAACGCAGATAGCCGTCAAGCACGCGATTCTCACCTTTGTTGAGCCAGATACGCGCCTGCACGTCAGAGTCGGACTGTGCAAACGCACTGGCCCCGGCAAGCAAAAGAGCCGCCGAGGCCAGAAAAAACTTCATCGCCTTCATCGCCTATTTCTTGTCTGCGGAGAAGCTGAGGGCGAAATTGCCGCCTGAGAACGCGCCTGTGAAAGCATAGACCATGTCTCCGACCGTCTTGCGATATATGTGTGAGCTCTCGCTTTTGGTGAAGCCGGCAGGGCCGAACTTGGCGTAATATGTGGTTGACACGGATTCCTCGCATTTGTAGTCGAAGAACGTCACCGTCTCCATGCCGCTGAGTTCACGGTATTGGCAATTCTCTATCTCCCCGTCAAAAGTCGGGAAATTGGAGAGGAACGGGTACTCTTTGACAAGTGATGCCCAGGTGACCTTGTCTCCAGGATTGTCACCGTTGCCTGAATTTTCCTTGTTGCAGCCGCAGACAAGCACAGCTGCCGCGCATAGAAGAGCAAAAATAAACTTTTTCATTGTGTGAATCATTTTGATTGCAAAGATAATCATCCCCCCCCGAAAAACAAAAAAATCGGAGAGTTTCATGCTGTGCTACACCAGAGAGTTTATCAGGCGTTCGAGTTCTTCGCGGAATCTGGCGATGTGGATGCCGTCAATGATCCTGTGGTTGACATCCACTGTGATGTTCAGGACTTTCCGTCCTTCTTTCCCGGAATATTTCCCCCAGGAGATTCTGGTGAAATAGTCATCGGGATTGGTGTCGTGCTCGTTGCTGATCGCGGTGGTGCTCATCCATGGGATGCAGCTCAGGAAAAGAAGATTCTCCGAGTCTTCCTCCGAAAGCAACGTCGTCTGCTCACGGCATTTCCGTGCCGCATTCTCAAGGAACGTCTCGAGGTCAGGGCCCAGCGGACAGTTCACGATCTTGAACAAATCCTCGCCCGGTTTCATCGCGGTGAAACTCGGAACAAGTTCATCCAGCAGTACAACCTGGTCCCCCTTGACTCTGTAGCGGAAATTCCGCACACTGCACGCAGCTTTCGTCACAAGCCATATCATCGTGTGATAAAATGACTTGTGGCCGGAATGCGCATACTTGTACACCCCGGTCACATCAATGTCGAATGCCACGAAATAGAAAGGCAGCCTTGAGCCTTCAAACAGCCGGAATATTTCCTTCCTTTCCCAGTCCTCGAAGTTTATTATTTCCATAATGCTCGCATTCAAGCCTTTCCCCACGAAAACGGATCAGTCCACCGGGCTGAACTCGTCCTTGCCTACTCCGCAGACCGGACAGGTGAAATCATCAGGGAGGTCTTCAAAAGCGGTCCCGGGAGCTATTCCGTTGTCAGGGTCTCCGACGGCCGGGTCATACTCCCAGCCGCAGACATTGCATACATACTTTTTCATTTTTATCTACAATTTTAACGTGTCCGCAAATGTAGCACTTTTTTGAATTTCCTGTCCGGGCCGCATTGCATGTTTGCAAAAATCGCCCGAAATCATTAAGTTTGAGGCATGAATTACCATAAATCCAAGATTCTTGCCGTAATCGATGTCCAGAGAGACTTCTTCGACCCGTCCGGCTCGCTTTACGTGAATGGAAGCGAGACTCTCCCTTCCAAGATTGCCGGCATCTCCAGCAAGTACGACGCTGTCATATTCACACTCGACTGGCACCCTGCGGACCACTGCTCATTCACGGAACACGGCGGGCTTTGGCCGTCTCACTGCGTAACTTATACCCAGGGCGCGGGGCTTCCGGACCTGTTTTCCCTCATCATGGAAAGAGGCGAAGAAGACGTATGCCTGCATTTGAAAGGCCAGGACAGAAAGCGTGAGCAATACGGGGCATTTGAGAATCTCTCCCCGGACAGCACCGAATACCGCTGGCTGACATCCTGCGCGAACGTGGACGTCTGCGGCATCGCCGGAGACTTCTGTGTCAAGGCAAGCACGGCCAACATCCTGAGGATCGTCCCGGCGCAGAAAGTCGGCATCATCATGGACTGCGTGCGCAGCATAGACGGCGGCGCAGCCCTTGAGGAGTTCATAACAGAAAACCGAATAACAAAAAAATAACTCATGAACACACGTGCAATTCTCCTCCTCTGCCTCGCTGTCCTCTCGGCAAGCCCTGCCGTATCGGCGCAGTCGCTGAGGGAGAGCCTCAAAAAAGCTGCCGAGAAAGTCGGCAAGCAGGTAGAGCAGGAAGTATCAAAGAAAGTCCCTGTAAAGAAAGGGCAGCAGACGAAAAAAGCCGGCGCCAAATCCAGCAGGGACGCAGAGCTTGAAAAGCAGTACGAGGCCATGCTCGGCCCCGGCGTCGGCAATGCCGAGGACGAAGCTCCGACCGTAAGGCTTCCGGAGAGCCATACAGCCCTTTTCGCCCCGCTCGGCTACCCGATCGAGGCCTCATACGGAATGAAGAAAGCAAAGCCTCAGCTGCCTCCGAAGCAGGCGGAGAAGCAGGTCGATTGGACAGAAAAGCAGCCTTATATTTATGAGCTTGACAACCAGAGCCTTGTGGATGAGTACATACAACTCGACCAATGCGTCGAGGACGGGTATATCAAAAATCTCACCCCGGCCATGGCCAGATATGACAACGTCAAAGGCGAGGTTTACGCCCGTGCCGAAGCCCTCAACGGGATGGTGGAGCAATACAACGAAGCCAAAGACGAATACAAGATGGATGACACTTACCAGTGGGTCATAAACGGCATCCACCGCAAGCTTGCCGACATTCTGGATTCCAGGGAATACAAGACTGTGGTCCGCACCTCGCTGACTCCCCTCTTCACCTTGAAAGACAACTTCGTGAACGAAAAGACAAAAGAATACTTCAATGCATATGGAGGATACGAGAATGCCACAAATGTCAAGATGACCGTCTGGAACCCTCAGCCCGAGAAGAAAAGCATCGGTACTTCCGAAGATGGCCAGAGCGGCAAGGTCGTGGACGAAAATGCCTCCGGGGCGACAGTGGATATCGGAGGGGTGATTTATGTGCTTCACAACACCAACAGCGGAAAGGCCGGCCGGGCGTTCATTTCGGAAGCCGTCAAGACGGCCGTAGCCGGCAAGGACATAGTGATCCCTGACTACGTCAACTACAACGGCAAGAAATATCCGGTGAGAGACATGCGTGCCGATCTTTTCTGGGGCGCAAACATCAAATCCGTAAAACTTCCGTCCACATTGACTGAAATCTCAAACGCCGCCTTCCGTGAGACCCCGATCACAGAAATCGTCATTCCGGCTTCCGTCAAGAAGATCCAGGGTTCGGCCTTCTACGGGTGCAAGAACCTATCGAAAGTCGTCTTCGAGGGCGATTCGATGGAAGAGCTGCACGGATGCTTCCAGAAGTGCACAAGCCTTAAGAGCGTCAAGTTCCCTCGCCGGGTCGGCCTGATGAGCTACGACATGTTCGAGGGCTGCACCAACCTCACCGAAGTGATACTCCCGGAGAATCTCAAAGAGATCTACTCTTCCATGTTCCAAGGCTGCAAGAAACTCACAAAACTGGATGTCCCTCCGACCGTCACAAAGGTCGGCATGCACGCATTCGGGGACAGCGGCATCACCGAACTGGACCTCTCACATGTCAAGGAGTTTGAGGGCTTCTGCTTCTCCGGATGCAAGGCGCTCAAGACCGTCAAGCTCAGTTCAAGCCTAAAGGAGGACTTCCTCATGGAGACCTATGATGAATTCATGGAATGCCCGCTTCTTGAAGTCAAATATGTCAACAATGAGTATGTTTTCCCAGCAGGATTCATATTCGTGGATACCGACTAATGCCATGAGAACAAGAAGATTGCTGACGTTCATGTTTGCGGCGCTTCTGCCGCTGCTTAGCCTTGCCCAGAGCAAGCCTAAGATAAAGTCCGTGGATCTGACGTTACCCGTCCCCTCCCCCGGAACGTCACTTTTTGACGCGAGGGAATACCAGTTCACCTCGGCCAGGACAGAATACGGAGACCTTGCCACCACAGGCGGGATAACGGTGCAGGAGCTCGACTGGATCGGGGATTTCCGCGAAGACGATGAAGGCGACATGTTCTTCAAGGACGGGTTCACATACAAAGTCCAGCTCAAGTTTCTCGTGGACCCGTCAGGCAAGTATGATACCGACTACATATTCAAGAACAACGAGTACTACATCGACGGCACCCGCATCAGCGCCACGGTCAACGGAATCAAGGCCAAAGTCGAGCGCAGCGCACCATACGTCATCAGCGTTGAATTTTCATTGCCTGTCGGTACCGGAGGCTCCGGCTCGGAGCGGGATCTTGCGCAGAGCAAGCCTACAGACTACGAGCTCAACAAGGATTCATACCGCGCCTCCCAGAAAGCTTATTCAATAGCCGAGGCAGACGCCGCCTGCCCGGATATAAGCCCGCTTGATGTCATCACCATCAACGATGATTACCATCCGTACTTCTCCGCCAACGGCCATGGCATCGACCACAAGGAGTACATGGGGCAGAAAGCCATGCTTGTCACCAGAATAGTGGTGGATACCGACAATGAATTCATCTGTAGCCATACTGCAGCAGATGTCAACAACACAATACAAGGAACATACAACATCCGTGAAGTGTGGCTGAGCGACAAAGTGGACGTGGTGAAATTCATCCGTACCATCTTCGAATCGATGAGTGGTTTTGACGATTATGATGACAACATCTACTACCCGTACACGAGTGTCCTCTTCCATGCACGGCGCGCAACCCTTTTTATCCCTGAGAGCGCCAAAGAGGATGTGATGGCGATATTCAGCCGTTCCACCTGGAACCATCACGTGCTGTTCACCATCAAGACCTACACCGGGGACGTGTTCTTCGCGCAGAGAGCCGGGGCGGCGGAAGCAAAACCATTCTGTACAGACCACAAGTTCACCGACAAGGTGGCCGCCGCTGACAAGATCTACCGCTATGAGACATGCAGCAACTGGCCGGAATATTATTATTCCTGCCGGATCTGCGGAGAGAACGAACATGACCCGAAACATATCTTCAGCCCTTCAAGGCCGAAATGGGAAGTCATGGTGCACCAATATGACATGCCTCTTGCCGATGATGCGGCTTATATAGGGGTCAACGCCGCCGGTCAGCATGTATGGTGGAACAGTTGCATCTGGTGCGGCCAGTCGCACGGCTACGGTGAGAAGCATGTGACCAAAGGTGAGTGGAAAGCCAGCGGCAACGAGGCGACTTATGATCAGTTCCGCAAGGCCATGGCAGATCAGGCCGTGGCGTTCGAGGAAGACGCGCTTCTGACCACGACTGCCCAGCCGGGCACGTTCATACTGAAGAAGAAGTCCGAAGCCAAGATGAGTCCGAAGTATCAGAGCAGCGTCAACTACGCGCTCAATGACAACCTCCTTGATGACAGCATCTTGGGGACAGACTATACTCTTCCGCTCAATCATGGCCAGCTCCGTTCGCTGTCAGTCCGTCTGGTTGAAGAACTTATTGGAGGAGAAGTCAAGCCGGGACGGAAATCGCGAGGCAAGTCCGATGTCTCAAAATCATCCATAATCGGGCTGGACTCTATATTCGGAGGGGAAAGCCGTCAGGATGAGTCACCTGCCACACGTCAGGAAATGGCATCGGTGCTCTATCGGGCCCTCCGTTATATAGAAGAGTGCAAGGTTTACTCGTACACCGAGTTCACTTCCGGACTTGACAAATACTCCGACAGCGGCAGCATCGCCCCTTGGGCGACCGAGGCCATGGCATTCATGGAGGCGCTCGGGCTTATGGAGGGAACGGCGGACGGCAAAATCTTCCCGGAGAAGACATGTACCATCGAAGAAGCCATAGACCTCGCGGAGAAGTGCACGCATGCCCAGCAACTCGGCTGGTATCAGGCCAGGTCCTGGGGAGAAGGGAACGGGAGATCCTACTTCGGGAATGCCTGCTATGTCCCTGACGGGGCCTTGAGTACATGGCGTATCTTTGCCCCGGGAGAAAGGGTCTGGGTCACCGGCCCGCGTGCCGGCGGAGATTCGAAGTTCCTCCCGATAATCGAGCCGTATAGCGGACAGACAATGTACGTGGATGCCGAATGGTTCCGTCCGATCCGCAAATTTGTCTACACATCAAAACGGACAATCACCGGGCCGCTCATCTTCCAGGACTACTACGAAGGAGTCAAAATGCTCTGATAAATAATTATAATTGAAAGACGGAGGTGCTGCGCGATACTTTTGTGTTGAGCGCAGCACCTCCGTCTTTCAGTTACAATGAATGCCGTTTGCTTGAGATCCGTATTATTGCAGTCTTTTCAAGTCAGCGTATCTGAGGAAGTCAAGGACCGTCCTGTTGAAGAGTTCCGGCCGTTCCATGTTTGACATGTGTCCGCAGTCAGGAAGTTCAACCTGCCTACTGTCAGGTAGATAATCAAGCATCTTCATGCGCCCCTTATGCTCCGTCTCGCCGGAGAGGTACATGGTCGGCACGGACGGACGTCTGCTCTTGAGACGGTCAAAAGCCTCATGGCCATAATACAACCTTGATTCGATATGAGTGAGCTGGAAACCGTCCCAGTCCATCACCATCTCGGTGACTGCCGGCCGTATACGCCCGGCCTGTGAGCCGCCTCCATATACGAGTTTGTCGATCCATTCATATTTCCACCGGTCAACTCCGAGAGCCTGCACATCGGCGATAGATGCGCGCTTACGCTCCAGTTCTTCTGATGTCATGGGCTCCGACGGACTCTTGTAGTTCGTCTTCATCGCACCGCTGCACATCACACAGCTCAGCATCCTCTCGGGGTACATCCCGACCATGTCGCCTGCGATGAAACCTCCCATGGAAAGACCCACGATGTGGGCCTTGTCGATGCGGAGCGAATCCATCAATGTGACGAGGTCGTCCACGTGTGTGAACTTCATCCCTTCCTTCTGGCTTGAGGATTTGCCGTATCCGCGGAAATCCGGCACAATGACACGATAACGCGCCGCGAAGTCCTTGAGCTGCCCCGTCCACATGCGGCGGTCAAGCGTATGCCCGTGGAGCAGGATCACCGGCACGCCCTCACCATACGACTCATAGTAGATGCGCCCTCCCCCGGATACGGGGACATAGCCGGACTCTCGGGTTGGACCGACGGCAATCTCCTTGACAAACGGCTTCAGGAACCCCTCGACATAGACGAGCACGCGGGCAAGTCCGCATTCGGAAGTGGACTGGACTCTGATGAGCCCTTCCCCGAAGTATGTGTCCATCTCCGTAGTTCTCCAGGACACCTCCCTCCGCAAGTCTCCGGTCTCAACACCGAGAAGACGCAGCGGCCCTTCGACTTCGACGCGGAATCGCCTCGGCTCCATCTGCTGGAGTCTTCCCAGACTGTCGACGAGACTCAATCGTATGTGAGATACCGTGGAAGTCATCCCACGAGGGCTGTAATCGCCATTTAAAGGGTCCAGCAGATCGTAATCAGCGTCAAGTCTGACACCAGCCACAGGGTCGTGGTTGACAAGCGAGTCACGCATGACCTCCTTCCCTCCCTTGTAGCCGATTGCGAGGATTTTCCCCCTCTTGGCAGGAAGCTGCACCTTGATGCAATGATCAGGATAGTCAGCAGTGACACGCGTTTTCAAAGGCATCTGAGGATTGCTCCACATCGGGAAATAAAATTTCACGGAATCGCAGGTAGTGTAGCAGCGGACCTCGACACAGCGCTCGTCAATATACGGTAGATCCCAGGTGTCGGCCATAGGCGGATACTGCCAGTGGTCCTTGCCGGCCGGCTGGTCAAAGCCGTTGTCACGGACGACAAGCTTAAGGTAATCTCTGTCCGGAGTCCATGCCGGGTGATAGAATGC
>ERZ808262.492-NODE-492-length-18144-cov-3.938305_pt1 | contig 18144 bp, 14 predicted proteins | sample MGYA00520895_ERZ808262 | MGnify/ENA primary metagenome ERZ808262 (study PRJEB31516, sample SAMN03275588) | gut metagenome | biome: mammalia-associated habitat; material: feces | host: Papio cynocephalus | place: Kenya | collected 2012-08-02 ... | reverse complement strand
CCACCCCTCGGAACGACCTGTCCCGGGTGTCTCACGACATGATACACTTTTCGGGGAGACTACATTGGGAATCCGCACTAGACAAGTCGCGAAAGATTTGATACAATATTAATTATGAATAATCCAATAAAGGTTTTGATTCTGGGCTACGGCATCCGCGGGCGGACCTACGCCGCGTATGCCGCGGACCATGCCGAGGATCTGGAGATTGCCGGGCTGGCGGACCCGGTCGCCACGTTTCCCGCCGAGGCGACGTATCCGACGTGGAAGCGCTGGGAGGACGCGCTCGCGTCCGGCGCGAAGGCGGACGCCGTCATCATCGCGCTGCCGGACCATCTTCACTATGCCGCGTGCCTGAAAGCGCTGCAGGCGGGGTACCACGTGCTTCTCGAGAAGCCGATCGGGTGCAACTGGAAGGAGTGCCAGGAGATCCGCGCGGCGCAGGTCGCGTCCGGCAAGCTGGTGCTGACGGGCTACGTGCTGCGCTACACGCCGCTCTTCAAGCGTCTGCACAAGGTGCTGGAGGCGGGCGTCATCGGCAAACTCACGAGCGTGCACGTGCTCGTCGAGGTCTCGTACGGCAAATCGGCGCACGCCTACTGCCGCGGCAACTGGTCCGTCGAGGAGAACGGCACGGGCATGCTCGTCAACAAGTGCACGCACGACTTCGATCTGATCGTGTGGTGGATGCGCGGGCGCATCTGCGAGAAGGTGTCCAGTTTCGGCGCGCTGATCGAGTGCCGCCCCGAGAACAAGCCCGAGGGCGCCGCGGACCGGTGCAAGGACTGTCCGCCGCACGTGCGGCGGAAGTGTCCGTTCGACGCCTACAAACTCTACTACGAGCACACGGACCTGCGCTACCACTTCGCCGACCCGTCCGACGCGGGGATCCTGAAGATGATCGAGACCTCGCCGTACGGGCGGTGCGTGTATGCGTGCGGGAACGACTCGGTCGACCACCAGACGGTGCTGATGCTCTACGACGGCGGGCTGACCGTCACGCTGGAGATGGAGAGCTTCTCGCAGCGCCGGGCGCGCACGGTGCATTTCTACGGCACGCGCGGCGAAATCATCGCGGACGACGAGAAGATCGTCGTGATTCCGTTCCTGGGCGACGCGCGGCGGATCGAACCCGAGCAGCACGGCCACCACGGCGGCGGCGACCGCGAGATCATGACGTCGTTCGTGGAACTCGTGCGGGAGAATCCCTCGCCGGAGAGGTGCACGGCGATACTGGACGAGGCGCTCGAGTCGCACCGCCTGGCGTTTCTGGCCGAGGAGTCGCGCTACACCGGGCGCACGATGGACGGGCGCAGCGACCCGGATTGAGGACGCAGACATTTCAAAACGAACTAAACAATAAATAAGGAGTAGATGAAGATGGCACTGAATACGAGCAGACGAAACTTCATCCGCGGCATGGCGGGCGCGGGCGCGCTGACGGCGGCCGGCGGGTGTTTCTCGATCGGCTGCAAAGGCGACGGGCGCATCCGCCTCGCCGCCGTGGGCGTGATGGGCAAGGGCTACACGGACTGGCTGCCGATGCTCAAGTCGGGCCTCGTCAAGATCGTCGCGTTCTGCGACTGCGACTATGGCAAGCGCCGGGAGGCCCAAGAGGCGCTCATCCGCGACGGCGTCGATTTCGACATGTGTTCGGTGCCGTTCTACACCGATTACCGCAAGCTTCTGGACGACGCGGGCATCCTGGGCATCCAGGCGATCACGGTCTCGACGACGGACCATACCCACGCGCCGATCGCCGTCCGGGCGATGAAGATGGGCATCCACGTCTACGTGCAGAAGCCGCTCGTGCGCACGCTGTGGGAACTCGACTACTTCAACAAGACGGCGAAGGAATACGGCGTCGTCACGCAGATGGGCAACCAGGGCAGCTCGCTCAAGGGTTTCCGCCGCGGCGTGGAAGTCCTCAACTCGGGCATCCTTGGGGACGTGACCGAGGTGCATGTGTGGACGAACCGGCCGGTGTGGCCGCAGGGCGCGGGCGCCGCGGCGGCGACGAAAGGCGCCGCGGACGCGATCCCGGCGGGCTTCAACTGGAACACGTGGCTCGCGACGGCCGCGGACCGTCCGTTCAAGGGCGCGTACGCGCCGGGCGCGAAGGGGTACGATCCGTGGAACCTCTGCGCGAACGTGTACCATCCGTTCAGCTGGCGCGGCTTCTTCGATTTCGGCTGCGGCGCGTTCGGCGACATGGCGTGCCACACGATGAACCTGCCGTTCCGCGGACTGGAGCTCACGACCGTCGAGAAGGCCGAACTCAAATTGGTGGAGGACACCTCGGACGTGGCCTTCCCGATGAAGTCGATCGTCGTGATGACGTACAAGGCGCGCGACTCGAAGGTGCGCCCGGGCGTCAAGCTGCCGGCGGTCAAGCTGACGTGGTACGACGGCAATCTGAAGCCGTCCGCCGATCTGATGCCGCAGGTCGTCGCGGCGCAGGGCAAGGTCCCGAACACGGGCTGCCTCGTGATCGGCACGAACGGCGTGCTCTGCTCGACGAACGACTACGGTGGGGACAGCTTCATCGCGCTCAAGGGCGAGAAGAAGGTCGTCAATATCAAGGACCACGAGGCGAGCAAGGCGGTCGCGCACACGATCCCGTACCGCGGCGATTCGACGGAGGGCCTGGCGGCGGCTTCGGGCGCCGCGGCGGTTTCGGCCGACGGCCACTACATCGAGTTCCTGGACGCCATCCGCGGCGTCGGCCCGGTGTTCGCCGAGACGCATTCGCGCTGCTATTCGGACGTGGACTACGCCATCCCGCAGATGGAAGGCATCCTCGTCGGCTGCGTCGCCCAGCGCATCGGCAAGACGGGCGCCGAGGGCGTCTTCCACTGGGATTCGGCGAAGCAGGCTTTCGCCGAAGCGGCCCCCAACGCATTTCTCAAACCCTACATCCGGAAAGGATTCGAATTCTAATGAACAGACGTGAGTTTTTCAAGTCCGCCGCGGCGTTCGCGGCGGTGGGCGCGATGGGCGGGCGCGGCGCTTTCGCCGGCACGCAGGGCGCGAACCGCAACAACCCGATTTGGCTGATGACCTCGGCCTTCCCGGGCGAGACGTTCGACGACGTGATGGCGCGCGCGAAGAGCGTGGGGGCGCAGGGGCTTGAACTGTGCGTGTTCCGCCGCGACTCGGACCGCACGGACCACACGGCGACGCACCTCGACTACGACCATTTCGACCTCGAGGCGGCCAAGCGCGTCGTCGCGAAGTGCAACGAGATGGGGCTGCGCGTGAGCGTGGGCGCCTACGACAACCTGATCGGCGGCGACCCCGCGCAGCAGATCAAGAACCGCAACCACATCCTGAAGCTCATCCGCATCGCGGCGCTTCTGGGCGGCGACGAGAACGACGTCGTGTGCGGATCGTTCGTGGGCTACGACCACGTCCTCGGGCGCACGGACCGCGGCTTCGAGAAGAACCTCGAGAAGTTCAACAAGGTCTTCACGCCGATCCTGCACTACGCGAAGGACCTGGGCGTGACGGTCTGCGTGGAGAACTGCCCGATGGAAGGCTGGCAGCCGGCGACGGCGCCGGACGCCTACAACAACCTGCCGGGCTGTCTGGCCGCGCGCAAGCTGATGTATGCGATTCTCGACGACAAGGCGTCTTCCGCCCTGCAGGAGACGTACGACCCGTCGCACGACATCTGGCAGCACATCGACCCGTCGGACGTCATCGAGGCGATGGACTTCCGCCGCCTGCGCCGCGTGCACATCAAGGGCACGCGCAACTTCACCCGCACGCCGGACGCGATCCACTGGGGCCGGCTCTATCCGGAGCAGGTCGTGGACGCCGCGCTCGCGAAGAAGGCGGGCGTGCCGATCGCCCAGAACGAGTGGGCGCGCATGAACTACGAGCCGCGCCTGCCGGGCTTCGGCGGCAGCGATTCGTGCGACTGGACGAAGTTCCTCTCGACGCTCATGGCGAAGGGATTCAAGTACCCGTTCGTCATCGAGAACGAGGCGGTCAACTCGTCCCACACGGGCAACATGGGCGCGACGATCCAGGGCTTCCGCGCGACGATCCTCAACACGGCTCCGCAGGTCTGGCCGCTCGGCAAGAACGGCTATGCATTCGACGAGACGCAGATGAAGGCGGATCCGATGAAGATGACGCGCACGGCGGACTTGCCGGTCGTGACGGTCGACCAGCTCGGCTGAACAAAGTAATGTTGTTTTACAACCCTAAACGGTGAAAGGACGATAAATCATGAATCTCTCTAGAAGAAGTTTTCTCGGCGGTCTCGGCGCGGGGGCGGCGTTGGTCGCGATGCCCGGCTGCTGTACGGCGGCCTGTCGCGCGGCGCGTCCCGGCAAGGTGGCGCTGCAGCTCTATTCGATCCGCGGCTACATCGAGAAGAACGGCCTCGCAAAAGCGCTCGCGGACATCCGCGCCATCGGCTACGAGGGCGTAGAATTCGCCGGCTACTGGGGCTACAAGGCCCCCGAGCTCAAGAAGATGCTCGACGACAACGGTCTTGTCGCCTGCGGCACGCACGTCGGCAAGGAAGCGTTCTCGCCCGAGAACTTCAAGGCGACGTGCGAGTTCAACCTCGCCTACGGCAACAGCTTCATCTGCTGCCCGGGCGGCGGGAACATGCCTACGGGCGTCACGTGGAGCAACCAGCGGAACACCAAGCCTTCGAAGGAAATCGACGACTTCACGAAGAAGTTGTGCGACTACTACAACAAGGCCGCGGCGGATTGCGCGACGATGGGCTGCCGGATCGGCCTCCACAACCACGAGTGGGAACACTTCGTCAAGATGACGGACGGCGTCTCGTTCTGGGACTATTTCTTCAGCCACACCGACAAGGCCGTGCTGATGGAGCAGGACGTGGGCTGGACGACCTGCGCGGGCGTCGACCCGTGCGTGCAGTACAAGAAGTATCCGGGCCGCTCCTTCACGCTTCACGCGAAGGAAAACGGCATGGGGTCCGCCAAGTTCGACGCGATTCTCGGCCAGCCGGGCGAGGGCGCCAAGGGCGTCGAGTGGGATCGTCTCTTCAAAGTGACGGACGCGGACAACGTGCAGTGGTACGTCGTCGAGTGCGAGCGCCACGACGATTCGCTCTTCGCGGTCAAACCGTCGTTCGAGTTCCTCAAGTCCAAGGGCCGCGTCTGATCGCAAAGTCCGACGATTAAGGATATAGTCATATGAAAGCGAATGTTTCCCTCAACCGCCGCAGCTTCCTGTTCGGGTCCGCCGCGGCCGTCACGCTGGCCGGGTGCGCGACCTCCAAGACGGGCGCGCGCGCCCTCAAGCCGGGCGAAAAGTTCCGCGTGGCCATGATCGGCTACGGCATCCAGATGCGCACGGCGCTTCTGCCGCAGTTCCTGGACAAGAAACTCGCGCCGAACGTGGAAGTCGTCGCGGTCTGCGACTGCGATCGCGTGCGCGCGGCGGCGGGCGCCGCGCAGGTCAACCAGGCGTACGGCAACAGCGCGTGCAAAGTCGTCTATGACTTCCGCGACGTGCTCGCCGACCCCGAAGTCGACGCGGTGTGTATCGGGACGCCGGACCACTGGCACGCCTACATCTGCGTGGAGGCGATGAAGCACGGCAAGGACGTCTACTGCGAAAAGCCGCTCACCTTCTCGATCGACGAGGCGAAGAAGGTCATCGCCGCGCAGAAGAAGTACGGGCGCGTCTTCCAGACGGGTTCCATGCAGCGCAGCTGGCGCGAATTCCGCACAGCGTGCATGATCGTGCGCAACGGGATCGTCGGCGACATCAAGTACGTGGACGCGAACTACGGCGTCGGCGGACAGAAGCTGGGCGGTCCGTCCCACCCGGTGCGTTTCTTCGACGTGCCCGAGAAGGCGGCGACCGAGGGTGCGCCGAACCCGGACGTGGACTGGAACATGTGGCTCGGGCCGGCGGCCTGGCGTCCGTATTCGGACCAGCTCGCGCCGCGCGGCGTGAACAAGTTCTATCCGATGTTCTGGCGGTTCGACGACGACATCGGTTCGGGCTACAACGGCGACTGGGGTGCGCACCATCTCGACATCGCGCAGTGGGGGCTCGACATGGACAAGTCCGGCCCGGTGAAGATCATCTGCTCGGAGGAGCCGCACTCGACGAACCTCTTCCACGGCGGCCGCCGCCAGTTCGGCATGCGGATGATCTTCAAGAAGCCCTACGGTGATGTGGAACTCTACCATGGTCCGTTCGGCGTCTGGGGAACCGTCTTCTACGGCACGGACGGCATCGTCGCCGTCAACCGCGGCAAGATCGCGGTCTGGAAGGGCACGGGCCTCGTCAAGCCGACGGCGGAAATCCGCAAGGCGCTTCAGGACGCGACGTTCATGCCGGACAAGCTCGTGGCCGCCTCGATCGGCAAGGACTACGGCACGGACGCGACGGTCAAGAAGGACGACGCCCTCGCCGCCGCGCTGGACAAGCTCGAAAAGACGTACGACCTCGCCCACGCGAAGGTCCAGCTCTACAAGAGCGCGAACCAGGTGCAGAACTTCTGCGAATGCCTGGCCACGCGCAAGTGCACGATTTCGCCGGCGGAAGTCGGCGGGCGCGGCGCGACGCTGTGTCTCCTGTGCAACATGAGCTACAAGTACGACGCGTCCTTCGACTGGGATCCGTGCAAGATGGATTTCGCGGGCGGCAACTGCCGCGGCATGTCCATCAAGCGCGACGTCTACCGCAACGGCTGGGACATCGTCGTCTGACGAACGGGCTCTGAAACGGAGTGCCGCGGTGCGAAAGTTCCGCGGCATTTCGTTTATATGTTCCAACGCGATTGGCAAAAAAGAGAGTGGGATGCAAAAAACAATAATAACGAATGCGCATGTCGTTTCCCCAGGGATTGACATGGAAGGCGCGACAATCGTCCTTGAAAATGGCGAGATTAGCGCCGTAACGGCGGGTGAAGTGTCCGAAAAGGGCGCGGATACGCGCGTGGACGTTCAAGGCATGTACGTCATGCCGGGCTTCATCGACGTCCATACGCACGGTTCGGCGACCTATGATTTCTGCGATGCCGCCCCGGAGGCTGTTTTCAAGTTCGCCGAAGCGAAACTGCATGAGGGCGTGACGACGCTGCTGCCGACGACGTTGACGGTTTCGCACGAAGAGTTGATGCGTTCCGCGGCGAATGCAAAAGCGTATGTCGCGGCGGGTTCGCCGTTCTGCAAGGTCCCGGGTATCCATCTGGAGGGTCCGTTCATCAACGTCAAGTGTTGCGGAGCGCAGAATCCGGAATTTGTGCGCAAGCCTTCCTTCAAGGAAGTCGAGGAAATCGCGAATGTCTTCCCCGTCCGGCTCATTTCCTATGCAGTTGAAATGGAGGGCGGCGCCACGTTCGCCAGGGAGTGCCTGGAGAATGGAATCGTCCCCAGTTGCGGTCACACCGCCGCGAAACTGGCCGATTTGATGCCCGCCTACAAGAACGGGCTTCGCCATTTGACGCATTTCTGCAACCAGATGACGCCGCTCCATCACCGCGAAATCGGCATGGTGGGCGCCGGGTTCCTGCTGGACGACCTGGTGACGGAAGTGATTTGCGACAAAATCCACCTTTGTCCGGACATGCTGAAGCTGATTTTCACGAAGCGGCCGCTCGCGTCCATCCAGATGATAACCGACTCCCTCCGTTGCTCGCACTGTCCCGACGGCTACTCCTTCAACATGGGAGGACTGGACGTGCGGCTCGAGAACGGCGAAGCGCGCCTTGTGAAGGGCGGCAATTTGGCGGGATCCACGCTTTGGATGGGCACGGGACTCAAGAATGTGCATGATGTGACGGGCATTCCGCTCAAGGATCTCGTCCGCACGACGTCCTGGAACCAAGCGCTCGAACAAGGCTGGGGCGATCGTCTGGGCAAGGTCGAGAAGGGGTTTGCCGCCGATTTGGTGGTAATAGATCCAAAAACCTGGAAACCTGCAAAGGTCTTCGTTGACGGCGCGCAAAGAGTATGATATAATATACGCCAATGTGTGGATCGCTGACGATTCCCTGAGCGGAGGGATGGCCGAGTGGCTGAAGGCAGCGGTTTGCTAAATCGCCATACGGACTAATCTCCGTATCGAGGGTTCGAATCCCTCTCCCTCCGCCACTTTTATTGTATTTCCCGAAGATATCCGAGCCAGGAGAAAGAATGAAAAAGGCAATCGCTTTGACACTTTTATGTGCGTTGACAGGCGTCGCGTTCGCGTCGCCCCGTTGGAAGAATCTCACGGACAAGGCATGGGTCTCGGGGCCCAAATGCCGCGAAGCCGATCTGGTCGGGAGCGTGGTCTTTGTCTTCTATTGGCAGCCCGACCACGAGAACCTGGACGCGATACTGCCGCGCGTCGAAGCGCTTTGGGACGCCTACAAAGCCAAACATTGCGCGTTTGTCAGCTCCGTCTCGGGCAATCTGGAGGATGCGAAGAAGCTGATCAACGAGCACAAACTCTCGTTCCCCGTCTATGAAAAGCTCGATACGGCGGATGCACAGTCCCCGACCCGCTTTGGATTCCGCGTCCTGAATGTGCACGGAAAGGTCCTTTACGGCAACAAAAGTGACCGGGAGGCAACGGAGGCGCTTGTGGACGCGTTGGGGGAAGCCGGGAAACCTTTTTCTCTTTTGGGTTCCGTCGAGCTGGGAAAGAAAAGCAAGTACCGCAGCCTCGAGAAATCCCTTGTGCTCGGCAAGCCCGTGAAGAATATCGCCAAGAAACTGCGCGCCGACATCAAAAAAGCGGAAGCGAAATCGGCGACCGACGCCATTAAGGAGCAGGCTTCGGACGCGGAGGCCATTCTTTCGGCGCTGGACGGCGCAAAGACCGCGATAAAGGAGGAGATTGAGTCGCTTGCCGACTATCATGCCGCGCGGTCCGTCAAATTGGCCAAGCAGTATTGCGTTTCATTCCCTGAAGAGGCTGCGGAAATGAAGGCGAAGATTCCGGAATGGAACGCGAAGGCCAAGGAACAGGCGAAAGCGGCGGCGGAGGCGAAGAAAGAGTCCGCGCACAGAAAATGAGTTTTCTTCGCAGTACATTCGCGGTCGGGGCCCTGACCTCGCTTTCCCGCGTCTTGGGGCTCGTGCGCGAAATGCTGCAGTCCCGCCTGATTGGCGCCGGAGTGGAACAGAGCGCCTTCACGCTCGCTTTCGCCATCCCGAACATGGCGCGCAAACTTTTCGGCGAAGGGGCGCTGACCGCGGCGTTCGTGCCCGTTTTCAAGGGCGAACTGGAGAAAGAGGGGCTGGAGAAGGCGCGTGCCCTGGCGCGGGCCGTCCTGACGATGGCCTTCCTCATGCTGGGCGCGGCGGTTCTGCTGGCGATTTTGGGGCTTTCCGTTGCGCTGGACTGCACGCCGTGGGGGTTCGCGCCGGACTCGGAAGCCTGTCGGCGCACCGCGCTTATCCTGCGGTTGACGCGCCTTTTGCTCCCCTATATGCTATTTATCTGCGGGGCGGCGTTCGGCATGGGCGTCCTGAACGCGATGGGAAAGTTCAAGGCCGCGGCGTTCATGCCCAGCATGCTCAACATCTTTTGGATCGCCGCGCTTGTCTTTCTGCTCTTTCTGGGGGACTGGTCCCTTTCGCAGCGCGTCGTTTTCGTCTGTTGGGCGATTTTGGCGGCGGGCGCGGCGCAAATGGCCTTCATGTTCGTCTGCATGCGCCGCCGCGGCATATCGCCGCGCTTCACCTTCGCGGGCTGGCGCACGCCGCCGGTGCGTCTTGTCTGGCGCAACACCTGCATCGCGGCGTTCGGCGCGGGGGCGGTCCAGATCAACTACATGCTAGACCAGGTTCTCGGACAGATTGCCGCGCCCTGGGCGGCGGGCGTAATCGGGTATGCCGAACGGCTGATGGACCTTCCGCTCGGGGTGATTGGTGTGGCGTTCGGCACGGTTCTCTTGCCCACATTTGCAGGACATTTCGCGCGCGGCGATCTGGGGGGCGCCCAGACCATCCTGCGCCAATCGCTCCGCTCGCTCCTCTTTGTCATGCTGCCCGCCGCGGCCGGACTGTGCGTCCTCGCGCCGGAAATCGTGCGCGTCATCTACGAAGGAAACGCGTTTGACGCGCAGGCGACGGTGCGGGTATCCCGGGCGCTGGCCGTTTATGCGCTCGGACTCGGATTCTTCGGCTGCCAGAAGTCGCTCGTGCCCTGGTTTCAGGCCCAAAACGACATGCGCACGCCCTTGCGCGTCTCCGTGGCGACGGTTTTGCTGAATGCGACGCTGAATATCCTCGCGGTCTTCCTGCTGCCGGTCGAATGGCGGCATGTGGGGCTGGCGGCGTCCACGGTCGTCTGCGCGGCGGCGGGGTGCGCGCTCCTGATTGGCGCGGCGCACCGGCGAAACGGGACGCTGGGGCTCGTGCACGACCTGCCGGACATCTTCCGTATGCTGTCCGCCGCGCTCGGCATGGCGGTCGCGCTGTATTTCTTGCGGCCGACGATAAATTCGCTTTTTGCGCCCCTGGGGGCTGAAATCGGCGAAATCGGCGCTTTGGCGGCGCTCGTGCTGGCAGGTATCGCCACCTATGCGGTTTTTTCGCTTGCCTGCTTCGGGACACGCGTACGGACGCTTCTGCGGCGGAGGCGCTAATCGGGTAGGGTTTCGGGACGGCTTGGAAGGGGGTCTTTCCAAAACCTCGTAGTGTTTTCCCTAAAACCCCGTAGTGTTTTCCCCAAAACCCCGCAGTGTTTTACTTTTTTCCCGTGGGGATTTGGTTTTCCGTTCGCGGGGGACTTCGGGCATCTGGCAGGCGGCTACGGGCAGACGTGCGCTTTATCCGGACAAATTGTGCATTTTCTATTTCGCTTTCGGATATTTTATGGTATAATAGTAGTCATATGAACCTGTTGAAAGTATTGTTTGGAACGAAGAACGAACGCGAGCTCAAGAAATTGTGGCCCGTGGTGCGTCAGATCAACCGCATCGAGGAAGAATATCAGAAGAAGAACTTTTCCGACGAAGACTTCCCCAAGATGACCGCGGCGTTCCGTGAACGGATTGCGAAAGGCGAGTCGCTGGACGATCTCCTGCCGGAGGCGTTCGCGCTCGTGAAGAACGCGTGCCGGCACCTGGTCGGCACGACGGAGGAAGTCTGCGGCCACACGCTGACGTGGAACATGGTGCCGTTCGACGTGCAGCTTCTGGGCGGCATCGTCCTGCACCAGGGCAAGATCGCCGAGATGCAGACGGGCGAAGGCAAGACGCTGGTGGCGACCCTGCCGCTCTACCTGAACGCGCTGACGGGCAAAAACGTCCAGCTCGTGACGGTGAACGATTACCTGGCCAAGCGCGACGCGACATGGATGGGTCACCTGTACCGGTACCTCGGCCTGACGGTCGGGTGCATCCAGAATTCGATGGACTCCGCCGAACGCCGCGCGCAGTACGCCTGCGACATAACCTACGGCACGAACAGCGAATTCGGCTTCGACTACCTGCGCGACAACGGCATGGCGCAGGAGCCGTCCCAGGTCGTGCAGAACGGACACTATTTCGCGATCGTGGACGAAGTGGACTCCATCCTCATCGACGAGGCGCGCACGCCGCTGATCATTTCGGGTCCGGCGACGATGTCCACGAGCCACGTGTACCAGCAGTTGCGTCCGCTGGTGGACTCCATCGTGCGGGTGCAGACGGCGCAGTGCAACGAACTCGTGCAGGAGGCGAAGAAAGCGTGGGAGGCGAAGGATCTGGACAAGGTGCGCGACCGCCTCTACATGGTCTACCACTCCATGCCGAAGCACAAGCAGCTCCTGCACCTCCTGGAGAATCCGGAAATCCGCAAGATCCACGAGGACGGCGAGATGCAGATGCTCTCCGAGATGCGCCGCGACTACGCGCACGAACTGAAGGGACGGCTCTATTTCACGATCGACGAGCGCACGCGCGAAGTGTCGCTGACGGACAAGGGATGCGAGAAAATCTGCCCGCAGGACCCGACGCTGTTCGTCCTGCCCGACCTGGCCGCGCAGATGAGCGCGGTGGACGGCGACGCGTCCCTGACGGAGGCCGAGCGGGTCGAAAAGCGCCGCGCCATACAGACGGCGTTCATGGAAAAGAGCGACCGGGTGCACGTCGTGAACCAGCTTCTGCGGGCGTACTGCCTCTACGAGAAGGACGTGGACTATGTCGTGCAGGACAACCACGTCTACATCGTCGACGAGTTCACGGGGCGCGTGCTGCCGGGACGCCGTTGGAGCGACGGCCTGCACCAGGCGGTCGAGGCCAAGGAAGGCGTGGAAATCGAGAAGGAATCCCAGACGCTCGCGACCATCACCATCCAGAACTACTTCCGCCTCTACAAGAAGCTCTCGGGCATGACGGGCACGGCCGAGACGGAGGCGCGCGAATTCAAGGACATCTACAAGCTGGACGTCGTGTCGATTCCGACCAACAAGCCCGTCAACCGCATCGACGGCAACGACCAGATCTACCGCACGCAGCGCGAGAAGTTCAAGGCGATCATCGCCGACGTCTCCCGGCGCCATGCGAAGGGGCAGCCCGTGCTGCTCGGCACGGTGACGGTCGACACGAGCGAAATCCTTTCGCGCATGCTCAAGATGGCGCACATCCCCCACGAAGTGCTCAACGCGAAAAACCACGCCCGCGAAGCGGAAATCGTGGCGCTCGCGGGCCAGAAGGGCGCCGTGACGATCGCGACGAACATGGCCGGCCGCGGCACGGACATCAAGCTGGGCGAGGGCGTGCGCGAACTGGGCGGACTGCACGTCATCGGGTCCGAACGGCACGAATCGCGGCGCATCGACCGCCAGCTGCGCGGACGCTGCTCGCGCCAGGGCGACCCCGGCTCGTCGCAGTTCTTCATTTCGCTCGAAGACCAGCTCATGCGCCTCTTCGGCTCGCAGCGCATCTCGGGCATCATGCAACGGCTCGGACTGCAGGAAGGCGAGGTCATGGAGCACAAGTGGCTCAACCGGTCCGTCGAAACCGCCCAGCGCCGCGTCGAACAGCAGCATTACGCCGTGCGCAAGCGCACGCTGGAGTACGACGACGTCATGAACAAGCAGCGCACGATCGTCTACGAACTGCGCGGCACGATCCTGACGGGCGACGCCGAGACGGTGCACGGCACGATCCTGGACGTCATGAACGACCTCGTGCGGACGCAGTGCGAACGGTATCTGGCGAGCGAGAAGGATGCCCAGCCGCTGGACTTCCTGAATTGGCTTGGCGTGACGTTCCCCGTGACGGTGACGGAAGAGGAACTGAAGCCGCTTCTGGGCAATCCTACCGCCGCGGGCGATCTCGTCTTCGGGCGGATCAAGGAGGCGTACGAGACGAAGTGCGCGGGCGAGGACCCCGAGATTCTGCCGCTCATGGAGCGCGGCGTTTTCCTGAGCGTCATCGACCGCGAATGGCAGGACTACCTGCGGGCGATGGACGACCTGCGCCAGGGCGTCAACCTGCGCGCCTATGGCCAGCGCGATCCGCTCATCGAGTACAAGAAAGAGGCTTTCGCCATGTTCGAGCGCCTGATGGCGTCCATCAAGACGAAAGTCGTCTCGAGCGAATTCCGTTCCACGACGGTGACGAACCTGCGGCGGATGCTCGCGGAGATGGAAGCGGCGAAGGCGCGCGCCCGGACGAACGAGGAGGCGATTTCGCTGGACGCGCCGGCAGAAGCGCCGCGCGCGGCGGAAGAAGCGAAGGAAGAAGCGCCGCGCGAGACCGCGCCCGCCGAACCGACGCCGCCCCGCGAGACGCGCCCCGTCGACAACAAGAAGGCCGTGGCGGAAGTGTTCGCCTCCATGATGTCCACGCCGGTGCAGATCCGTCCGGCTCAGACGGGCGGCGCGGCGTCGCATGCGGTCGGACGGAACGATCCGTGTCCGTGCGGCTCGGGGAAGAAGTATAAAAAGTGCTGTGGAAGGAATCAGATATGACAACTGCAATCATAGTCGCGGCGGGACGCTCTACGCGCATGGGCACGGGGATCGACAAGGCTTTCCTCTCGCTCGTGAACAAGCCGGTGCTGGCGTGGTCTCTTTTGGCGTTCGAACGCTGCGCGGATATCGACCGCATCGTTCTCGTCGTGCGCAAGGACCAGGTCATGGCGTCCAAAGCCGTGGTCAAGATGTTCGGCATCTCCAAGATGGACAAGATCGTGGCGGGCGGCGCGCGCCGGCAGGGTTTCCTCAAAGCCGGGCCTTAGGCGTGCGAATTGGATACGCGCTTCGTGCTCGTGCACGACGGCGCGCGGCCGTGCATCACGCCGGAGGCGATCTCGGAAGTCGTCGCGGCGGTCAAGCGCACGCCGGCGGTGACGTTGGCGCATCGCGTGACGGACACCCTGAAGATCGTCCCCAAAGGCACGATCGTGACCGGGACGGAGGACCGGAGCAAGCTGTGGGCCGCGCAGACGCCGCAGGCTTTCCAGATCGGCGTCCTGCGCAAGGCGTATGCGGCGCTCAAGGACGAGGTCTCGGACGACTGCCAGGCGGTCGAACTGGCGGGCGAACAAGTGCGCGTGGTGGAGAGCAACCGTCCCAACTTCAAGATAACGACACCCGAAGATTTGCAATTGGCCGCGGCGCTCCTCAAGTGACATGGACAAGTGCATTGCTATCCTTGGCGACATCCACGCCAATCTCGACGCGCTCGACGTCGTGCTCGACGATTGCCGAAAGCAGGGCGTGACGGACTTTCTGTGCACGGGCGACGTCGTCGGCTACAACGCCTGTCCGAAGGAGTGCGTCAAGATAATCCGCGATCTGGGTTGTCTGGTCGTGAAAGGCAACCACGACCACTACATCACCTCGGCGCAGAATCTGAACGACTTCCAGCCGAATGCCGCCGCCGTCATCCGCTGGTCGCGAGGACAGCTTTCGGACGAGGATTTGGCTTGGCTGAAGAGCTTGCCGTTCTCCGTCGCGTTCATGGGCATGACGCTCGTGCACGCGACGATGGACCGGCCCGAGAACTTCGGCTATGTCTTCGACAATTACGAAGCCGCGGCGAATTTCGAAAACCAGAAAACCCCGCTTTGTTTTCACGGGCATACGCATTGCCCCATGATCTACGAAAAGCAGATGGATGGCGTGTACCGCATAGATCCGCAGGATATGCGTCTTGTGCCGGGACGCAAGTACTTCATCAACGTCGGGTCCGTCGGGCAGCCTCGGGACGGCGATCCGCGCGCGTCGTACGCGCTGTACTATCCGAAGACGAAAGATATCCGATTCCGTCGTTTGCCCTATGATGTGGCGACGGCGCAGAGTCGCATCCGCGCCGTCGGCCTGCCCGAGAGCTTGGCGCAACGGCTGGCGATCGGCAAATGAACTCTTGTGTAAACTCGAAACTGAAAGGTTGAACAATGAAGAACTTGACACTGTTTGCGGCTTGTCTGGCGCTAGGCTGCGCCGCGCGGGCCGAAACCCTGACGGTGCCCATGCGGGAAGGCGAAGGCTGGTTCGGCGGCGCCACGACGTTTGGCGCGAAGGCTCCCTACGGATTGCGCACGGCGGAGCTCAAATTCGACATCCGCGCGAACAATTACCAGAACCAGGCCGTGCCGTTCCTCCTGTCCACGAAAGGACGCTATATTTGGAGCGACAAAGCGTTTTCCTGCGAGGTGACGAACGGCGAGATCCGCCTGACGGGCGAGGCGCCCATCCGGCTCGTGCAGGCGGGGACGACTTTGCGCGCGGCGTTCCGCGACGCGGCGACGCGGCACTTCCCGGCTTCCGGCAAGCTTCCCGACCGTGCGCTTTTCGCCAAGCCCCAGTGGAACACGTGGGTCGAGCTGACCTACAACCAGAACGAGAAGGATATTCTCGCCTATGCGCGCGCGATCGGCGAGAACGGCTTCCCCACGGGCGGCGTGCTGATGATCGACGACACGTGGCAGTTCGGCTACGGCGTCTGGCAGTTCGACCCGCGGCGGTTCAACGACCCGAAAGGGATGATCGACAAGCTCCACGCGGCGGATTGGAAGGTCATGCTGTGGGTCTGCCCCTTCGTCTCGATGGACTCCCCCGGCTACCGCGAGATGGCCTTCGGCCTGCTGGACGCCGGCGTGCGCACGGAACGCGGCGGTCTGCTCTGCGAAAAGCCCGGCGACCCGAAGCCTGTTTCGTGGTGGAACGGCAAGAGCGCCATCATCGACTTTACGAGTCCGCGCGGCGCGGCCTGGTTCGCGCGCGAACTGAAGCGCCTGCAGACCGACTACGGGGTGGACGGCTTCAAGCTGGACGCCGGCGACATGGATGAATATCCGGCGCCCTACACGACCCACGAGAAGGCGTCGCCTTCCGAACTCTGCGAGGCGTACGCCAAAATCGGCCTCCAGTTCCCCCTCAACGAGTATCGCGCATGCTTCAAGATGGGCGGACAGCCCCTCGTGCAGCGCCTCTGCGACAAGGACCACAGCTGGGCGGCCGTCCAGGCGCTCGTCCCGGACATGATCCAGGCGGGGCTGATGGGCTATCCGTTCGTCTGTCCGGACATGATCGGTTCGGGCCAGTGGACCGCATTCACGCCGGCGGCGCCGTTCCCCTACGATCCCGAGATATTCGTCCGCAGCGCCCAGGTGCACGCCCTCGCGCCGATGATGCAGTTCTCCGCCGCACCGTGGCGCCTGCTGAAGGGCGAGCATCTGAAGGCGGTGCGGGACGCGGCGTGGCTGCGCATGAAGTTCACGCCCTACATCCTGCGCGTGGCCGAGGAATCGGCGAAGACGGGCGAGCCGATGCTGCGGGCGATGGAGTATGCGTTCCCCGGGAACGGCTGGGAGACCGTGACGGACCAGTTCATGATGGGCGACGATTTGCTGGTCGCGCCGCAGACGGTCAAGGGTGCGCAGTCGCGCACGGTGGCCGTCCCCCCCGGCGAGTGGGTGAGCGACGAAGGGCGGACCGTCTCCGGCCCCGCCAAGATCGAGGTGCCGACCCCCATCGGCCGCCTGCCCTACTTTGTGCGCAAGGGCGCGAAGTTGTTCTGACGACACCTGCCGCGCGAGGCCATTCTTAGCTCTTGGACGCGGCGTTCAACAGAACGGAGATTTTGAATATGTGCTCGACCAGCTTAGGGTCGAGCACTTTTTCCAGATACGGCACGACCTTGTGGCGCACTTTGTTGCGCTCAATCGAAATATCCCCGTTCGAGGCGTCCTCGCGCCATTCCTCGCCGTATTTGCGCAAATAGTCCTTGAGTTCGCGGTCGCGGCAGCCAAGAAGGGGGCGCACGAAGCGGACGGGTCCGACGGAAGAGGTTTCCTTTATTCCGGCGAGGCCTTCCGGACCCGAGGCGCGGCGAATGCGCATGAGGAACGTTTCCGCCACGTCGTCCATGTGATGTCCGGTCGCGATGGCCTCGAGGCCGAGCTTCCGCACGCAGTCCGAGAAGAAGTCGAGCCGCACGCGCCGCGCGGCCATCTCAAGCGATTCGCCGCGGTTGCGGCAGACGTGGGCATGGATGCCCTTGAACGGGATTCCCAGCCGCTTCGCCAAATTGCGCACAAAGCGGTATTCTTCCTTGGATTCCTCCCGCAGGCCGTGATCCACATGCAAGACGACGAAGCGCTGGGCGGCATTCTTCTTCTTGCCGCCCTTGGTGAGCAGAAAAGCGAGCGCAACCGAGTCGGCCCCGCCCGAAACGGCGAGTCCTATGCGTCCAGACGGCAAAATTGAACGGTTTACTCTCATTTTGGAGAATTATTGGCGGAGAGAGAGGGATTCGAACCCTCGGTGGACTTGCGCCCACACAACCTTTCCAAGGTTGCACCATCGACCACTCGGACATCTCTCCATTGTCATGCGCCCAGCTTGCGCTTGGTGCCAGAGGAGGGACTCGAACCCTCACGTACTTGCGTACGGCAGATTTTGAGTCTGCTGCGGCTGCCATTACGCCACTCTGGCCCGTTGTTGGAGCGGGCGAAGGGAATCGAACCCTCGTCATCGGCTTGGAAGGCCGACGCTCTGCCATTGAGCTACGCCCGCCAGCCAAACGAACGAAAGATAGTATATCATATTTTTGTTTTGGGGACAAGGGGGAATATGCGCGGTAGCCCGAAAATGCCCCTTGACGCCCGCCTCTGCATTTTCTACATTCTCTACACGGTTAATTACCCCGCCCCTCTCCACGATCTCCTGATCTCCACGGCCAACCCCGTGCGGGCGGCAGGGGACTGC
>ERZ808262.489-NODE-489-length-18213-cov-3.616312_pt1 | contig 18213 bp, 13 predicted proteins | sample MGYA00520895_ERZ808262 | MGnify/ENA primary metagenome ERZ808262 (study PRJEB31516, sample SAMN03275588) | gut metagenome | biome: mammalia-associated habitat; material: feces | host: Papio cynocephalus | place: Kenya | collected 2012-08-02 ... | reverse complement strand
TCTCCCGCCGGTATGGACGACATTGCCATCTTCACCGAGCTGGGGCGGTTCATGCTGGCACCCTACGGCCACCTGATCTCCACGGTGCTCCATCAGAAGCATATCTACCGGGAGTATGTGGGTCTGGATGCCTGCGCCGCCAACCTGATGCGGCCCGCCATGTACGGAGCTTACCACCACATCACCGTCCTGGGCAAGGAGGACGCGGCACTGGATCATGTGTACGACGTTACCGGCGGCCTGTGCGAGAACAACGACAAGTTCGCCATTGAGCGGAGCCTGCCGGAAATCGAGATCGGGGACATCGTCTGCATCCACGACACCGGCGCCCACGGCTTCTCCATGGGCTATAATTACAACGGAAAGCTGCGCTCGGCGGAGGTTCTTCTCCGGGAGGACGGAAGCTTCCAGCTCATCCGCCGGGCGGAGACCGTCAAGGATTATTTTGCCACTTTTGACTGCACACCCTTCCGTTTTCCGGAAGAATAAGGCACTTTGCACAAAAGTCTGCCGGGTTATTTGACGAAGAGCTGACAAAATAACAATAAAAATTCATACTTTTCCTTTCCGGATGTGCTATAATAAACGCAGGGAACCTCTGAATAAATCGTCGGCGGCTGGGCAGCGGATCTTTTGCCCCGACTGTGCAGTTTGAAAAGCTTGAAATATAGCGCAGCCGTTGCCAGCGCAAGCTGGCTTACGGATGCGGCATACCCCTTGCGGGTACACAAAGTATTCCTACGCTTTTCAAACTTTCCTTCCTGTCAAAATCTCTCGTTGCCAGCTCTTGCCGATTTCATCAGAGCTTCCCTAGTGAGAGGGGCACACCTCTCGGAACACTCCGGCAGTTTGCCGGAGCCTTCCGAAGCCCTGAGCGAAAAGGAGTAAGCGATGAATAATATCTTATTTTTCCTGACACCAAAGGCAATGTGTGCGTATCTGCACGATGATTTTACCGTCCGGCAGGCACTGGAGAAAATGGAAGGCTCCAGCTATGCGGCTCTGCCCATTCTGAACCGCCGGGGAGAATACCGGGGCACCCTCACCGAGGGCGATCTGCTGTGGGCACTGAAGAATATGTGCTATATGGATATGCGTCAGGCGGAGGCTCGGCGGATCATGGAAATTGCCCGGCGGAAGGACAACGTTCCCGTCCGGATCAACGCCTCCATGCACGACCTGATCGAGCGGGCGTCCAACCAGAACTTTGTACCCGTGGTGGACGACTACGGCGCGTTCATCGGTCTCATTACCCGGAAGGCCATTATTCAGTATTGCCGGGATCGGCTCTTCGCGGAGGATTAAGGCAGTGCCGCACAGTTCGGCAAAAGGCGGCTGAGACCTGAAGACACACTTGTGCGGTGCTTCCTTATAGTACATAGGATGGAGCTGCCGCGAGATAGCGCAAATCCATTGACAGAACTTGCAGGGGCGGCCGATGGCCGCCCCTACAGGATTTATCCCATTTTCTGAACTTTTCAAAACGTGCGTGCCGCACAATCTGGGCACGCACGTTTTTGGATTTCTTTTATCGGCTGTGCTCCTTCTTGTGGAACGCAAAGGCCGCGACGGCCAGGAGCACCAGGGAAACGCCCGCGATGATCCAGACGTTGTTGTCGCCGGGATCCCGCTCCACGTTCGCTTCGGTGGTCTCTTCGGCGGTATCCTGCTGGGTGTTCAGCTCCACATAGCCCAGGAGCATTTTGTCAAAGTCCGCTTCCACGGTGTGCTTTTCCAGAATGGCACTGAGCAGCTCGTTGGCTCTGGCGTTGGACAGGTCGCTCTTGGCGGAGTCCTTCCAGACGGGAGTGCTTCCCACGAAGAACATCAGGTGATAGCCGAACTCGGTCTTCACAATGCCGTAGTCCCCGGGCTGGCGCACGTCGTCAAAGCACCAGTCGTTGAAGGCCTTCACCATCTGACCCTCGGTGACGCCTGTGTACAGGCCGCCGTCGGCGGCGGAGCCATCCTGGGAATTGGCCTTGGCAAGCTCGGCAAAGCTTTCCTCACTCTTATCCCCCTGCTCCCACTGGGCAAGCAGCTCCTCAGCCTTCTTTCGGCTTGCCTCCCAGGCGGCGTCGTCAAAGGTGTCCGTGCGGATGGTATCGGTGGTGGCACCCTCGGGCATCACCAGAATGTGCCGCACGTCCACGGTCTTGTCGTCCTTGGTCAGGCCATTCTTCTCATAGGTGTCCTTGTTCTCGTCGAAATATTTCTCCACTTCCTCATCGGTTGGCTCCTGGGTCTGGCACAGGTCGGAGAAATAAATGCTGCCGGTGTAGTAGATTTTCAGGAAATGGCTGTAGTCGTCCAGATTCGCGCCTGCGCCTACGTCGTCGTGCAGCAGCTCTTCGGCACTGGCAAAGCCATACAGCGGCGCGCTGTTTTCCAGATTCTCAATTGCCGTGTCCAGCTGGGTCTGAGTCTCCTCGTCCAGCTTGAACTTGTCAGCTTCCGCCTCGGCAGAGGTCGCCTGGTAATTACGCCAGCTGTTCAGGGCACTGGCCAGGAAGAACTGCTGCCAGGTGCACTGGGTGTCGGCAATGCCGCAGGTCTGCACGTCCAGGGGCTTGGTCAGATCCAGGCCGATATAGGAGGCGTAGGAGCCATAGCTGCTCAGGAAATTCCGAACCTCCGTCCAGTAGAACATCTGCAGCTGGCCGTTGGTCAGGGTGTAGTCCCCCATCCGGGCCACCACCGTGTCGTGGGCGGCGATCACGTCTGCATCGGAGGCGGTGTAGGTACCCTTGGCGGTCTCGTCGTCCGGGTTGCCGTCGACGGGAACGGTGGCAGGTGCTTCCGTCTCGATGGCCTCGGTGGTCTCCACCGCCGGGGCGGGACTGCGATCCATCCCCAGGAAAATCACCGCCGCCAGCAATCCCAATACAATGGCCACGCCCACGATCACCAAGGCGATTTTGGCAGAGCTGAGCCTTATTTTCTGATCCTTATCGTTTCCGCAGACGGGGCTTTCGGAAGGGGTTTCCGGGGTGCTCGCCTGATCGTTCTTGTTTTCTTCCATGAATGAATCCTCATTTCTCCAGGTTTCTGGGTATTCAGCTGACTAAGTCTATCACGTTTGCCGGATAAATGCAACTGCTGACACAGTTTTTTTACATTTCCCCGACAGGAATCACGCCCGCATGGGATTTTCGCACTTGCAAAAGGGGGGCAAAAATGATAATATTTATGATTGAGATGTTATCCGTAAAAGGAGTTTTTTATGAATACCAAAACCACTGTGATTTCTCAGGCGGAACTGGATCGTCAGTTCGCCTGCTGTGATAAAATCGCCGCCTACTGGAAGGAAAGGGGCGTGACCCCCAAGGCCTATGTGGAGACCTACGGCTGCCAGCAGAACGAGGCGGATTCCGAAAAGCTGAGAGGGTATCTTGCCCAGTGCGGCTATGCCATCTGCCAGGAGGCGGAAGGGGCGGACGTGGTCATTCTGAACACCTGCGCCATCCGGGAGCACGCGGAGCAGCGGGTTTTCGGCAACCTGGGTGCCCTGACCCACACCAAACGCCGGCACCCGGCGCAGAAAATCTTCCTGTGCGGCTGCATGGCGGGCGAAACCAAGGTCTCCGACCGGGTTCGGGGAAGCTTTCCCCATGTGGACGGGGTGTTTTCCACCCACCATCTGTGGCAGTTTCCGGAGATTCTGTGGAACGTACTCAGCGGGAAAAAGCGGCAGTTTTTCATCACCGATGAGCCTGGCTCCATCGCCGAGGGCATTCCCCAGGTGCGGGATTCCCGGCGGAAGGCCTGGGTATCCATTATGTACGGCTGCAACAATTTCTGCACCTACTGCATCGTGCCCTACGTCCGGGGTCGGGAGCGGAGCCGGAAATTTGAGGACATTCTGGCCGAATGCCGGTGCCTGATCGAGAACGGTGCCAAGGAGATCACCCTTCTGGGTCAGAATGTAAACTCCTACGGCAAGGATCTTCCAGAGGGGAAGGACTTTTCCGATCTGCTGGCGGCCATTGCCCAGCTTCCCGGGGATTTTCTCATCCGCTTTATGACGAGTCACCCGAAGGACGCCTCCGAAAAGCTCTTTGACACCATGGCGAAATATCCGAAGATTGCCAAGCAGCTCCACCTGCCCTTCCAGTCCGGATCGAGCCGGGTGCTGAAGGCCATGAACCGGCATTACGACCGGGAAACCTATCTGCAAAAGGTCAATTATGCCAAGGCCGTCATGCCCGAGCTGGTGCTGACCTCCGACGTGATCGTAGGCTTCCCGGGAGAGACCGAGGAAGAATTCGAGGAAACCATTTCCCTCATTCAGCAGGTGCATTACGACAGCCTCTTCACCTTTATCTTCTCCCCCCGCCCCGGCACTCCCGCCGCCAAAATGGAGGATCCCACTCCCAAGGAGGAGAAAAACCGCCGGTTTGACCGGCTGTGCGCCGTCCAGAACGCCATTTCCGAGGAAATCCACGCCGCCTATGTGGGCAGAACCCTGCGCTGCCTGGTAGACGGCCGGGACAAGGATATGCTCACCGCCCGCACCGAAGGCGGACGGCTGGTGCGCTTTAAGGGAAGCGACGGTCTCATCGGCGGCTATCACGATCTCACCATCACCGGTGCCACCACCTGGAGCCTGACCGCCGCTTCGGTCACAAGTAACCAATGATGAAATTGGCAAGCGTTATCAGCGAGAGATTTTGGCACGAATGAAAGTTTGAAAAGCGCAGGAATACTTTGTGTACCCGCAAGGGGTATGCCGCATCCGTAAGCCAGCTTGCGCTGGCAACGGCTGCGCTATATTTCAAGCTTTTCAAACTGCACAGTCGGGTCAAAAGATCCGCTGAGAACCGCAGACGATTTCATCAGCGGTTACGCAAATAAAAGAAAGAGGTTACGCCCATGGCAAAGCCCACAAACGAACTGACGCCCATGCAGCGGCAGTACCAGCAGATCAAGGAACGCAATCAGGACTGCATCCTGTTTTTCCGGCTGGGCGACTTCTACGAGATGTTCAACGAGGACGCGAAGCTGGCCGCCCGGGAGCTGGATCTGACCCTGACCAGCCGGGATCGCTCCAAGCCCAAGGAGGAGCAGACCCCCATGTGCGGCGTACCCTACCACAGCGTGGATTCCTACATTGCCCGGCTCGTGCAGAAGGGCTACAAGGTGGCCATCTGCGAGCAGATGGAGGATCCGGCTCTGGCCAAGGGGCTGGTGGAGCGGGACATCACCCGGATCGTCACCCCCGGCACCGTCACGGAAAGCTGCATGCTGGACGAAAACAAAAACAACTACATGGGCTGCGTTTACGGTGAGGCCGGCAAATTCGGTCTGGCCTTCTGCGACGTTTCCACCGGTGCCTTCTTCGTCACCCTCTGCGCCGATGCTCAGAGCGTGGCTTCGGAGCTGGGTCGGTTCTCCCCCAGCGAGGTCATGCGTTTTGGAACGGACGTAAACAGCGAAGCCATTGAGGATGCCCTGTTCCGCCGCTTAAGCTGCTGCGTGGACGAGGGCAAGGACGGCCAGTTTTCCCTGGAGGACTGCGAGGCATTACTTGAAAAGCACTTTGGCCAGAGCCTTGCTCAGATGGGTCTGACCGGAATGCCCGCCGCCGTCATCGCCGCGGGGGCACTGCTGCAAACCCTTTTAACCCTGCAAAAGAACGACCTGGCTCACATCCGTCAGCTCCAATACTACACCACCGGCCGCTTCATGGAGCTTGACCTGGATGCCCGGCGGAATCTGGAGCTGACCCAGACCATGCGCTCCAAGGAGAAAAAGGGTACCCTTCTTTGGGTGCTGGATAAGACCCACACCGCCATGGGCGGGCGGCTGCTGCGCTCCTGGCTGGAAAAGCCGCTCCTTGACCCGGTGGAAATCACCCGCCGCCACGCCGCCGTAGAAGACCTGGTGGACAACGTGATCCTCCGGGGCGAGCTGGAGGAAGCCCTCCGGGAAGTCACTGACCTGGAGCGGGTCATGGCACGGGTCGTCACCGGCACCGTCAATTGCAGGGATCTCTTGGGTCTTGCCCGGGGTCTGCGGGCCTTGCCGGAGGTCAGGCATCAGCTGGAGGGCTGCTCTGCTCCCCTGCTTACCAAGCTGGCTCAGTCCATTGACCCCCTGGCCGACTGCGCCGACGAAATTGAAAACACCATCGTGGACGAGCCTCCCCTGACCGTCCGGGAGGGCGGCATCATCCGCAAGGGCGCGGATAAGGATGCCGACCGGCTCCGGGATATTATGGAGGGCGGCAGCGGCACCATTGCCGCCATCGAAGCCAGCGAACGGGAGAAAACCGGCATCCGCACTCTGAAGGTGGGCTTCAACCGGGTCTTCGGCTATTATATTGAAGTTTCCAAGTCCTTCATCGACCAGGTTCCCCCAAGCTACATCCGCAAGCAGACCCTGGCCAACTGCGAACGCTACGTCACCCAGGAGCTGAAGGAGCTGGAAAACCAGGTGCTCACCGCCAAAGACCGGCTCACCGCCCTGGAATACCAGATCTTCACCCGGCTCCGGGAGCATCTTGCCCAGCAAGCCGCGAGAGTGCAGCTGACTGCCCAGGCGGTGGCCGGGGCGGACGCGCTGTGCAGCCTTGCCGCCGTGGCCGTCCAGCGGGGCTACTGCCGGCCGGAGATCACCCTGGGCCGGGAAATTTCCATCACCGACGGACGGCACCCGGTTGTGGAGGCGGTTCTGAAGGACACCCTCTTCGTCCCCAACGACACGAGCCTGGGAAGCGAAGACAACCAGGTGGCCATCATCACCGGCCCCAACATGGCCGGTAAATCCACCTACATGCGCCAGGTGGCACTCATCGTCCTCATGGCGCAGATGGGTTCCTTCGTCCCCGCCCGAGCGGCGAAAATCGGCCTGGTTGACCGGGTGTTCACCCGGATCGGTGCCAGCGACGACTTAGCCTCCGGCCAGTCCACCTTCATGGTGGAGATGGCGGAGGTGGCCTCCATTCTGAAATACGCCACTTCCCGCAGCCTTCTCATTCTGGATGAAATCGGACGGGGCACCTCCACCTACGACGGCATGGCCATTGCCCGGGCCGTCCTGGAGTACGCCGCCAATCCCCGGCGGCTGGGAGCCAAAACTCTGTTTGCCACCCACTATCACGAGCTGTCCACCATGGAGGACAAGCTGCCCAACGTGAAAAACTACAACATTGCCGTGAAAAAGCGGGGAGAACAGATGATTTTCCTGCGGAAAATCGTCCCCGGTGCCGCCGACGACAGCTACGGCATTGAGGTGGCCAGGCTGGCGGGCATTCCGAACCCGGTGATTTCCCGGGCGAGAGAAATTCTTGCCGAGCTGGAGGCCGAGGGCGCGGCTCCCGCTCCGGCAAAGCAAAAGGAGCCGGAGGATCAGGTGAGTATGCTGGACTTGACCGGCCAGCAGGTGGTTTCCGCCCTGTCCGCCATCACCGTGGAGACCCTGACCCCCATCGAAGCCATGAATGAACTGTACAAGCTGAAAAAGCTGCTGAATTGATTATGAGAAAAAGCGTTTCTGCCCGTTCCTGCCCCAACTCTCAGGAGACGGTCTGGGGCTTCTGCTGGTTTGCCTTCCAGCTTCTGCTGCTGCCGGGGCTTCTGACCTTTGCCAACGGGAAGCTGTCCCATCCCCTTTCCGACGCGGAGCTGAATTTTGTCTACTATGTTCTGAATTTCACGGCGGTGCTGGTGATTTTCCGGGATTTTCTGTCCTCTGCCGCCACCCAGGCGGTGCGGCATCCGGCCTACCTGTGTCAGGCCATTATCCTTGGATTTGTGGCCTATTACGCCTGCCGGCTGGCAACCGGGTATCTGGTGGGGCTGCTGGTGCCGGGGTTTTCCAATTACAACGACGCTTCCATTGCCGCCATGCAGCGGGAAAGCCGGCTGCTGGTATTCCTGGGCACAGTGATTCTGGTTCCCCCTGCCGAGGAGTGCTTCTACCGGGGGCTGATTTTCCGGAATCTCTACACCAAATCCCCCTGGGCAGCCTACCTGGTTTCCATGCTGGCCTTTGCCCTGGTACATATTGTGGGGTATCTGGGAAGCTACACCGTAAGTGAAATTCTCATCGCGGTGCTCCAGTACCTGCCCGCCGGGCTATGCCTGGCCTGGAGCTACACCAAGGCCGACACCATTTTTGCCCCCATTGCCATTCACGCGGCGGTGAATTTTCTGACCCTGTCCTCCTGGAGGTGAGTGTATGCCCAAAATTTTCCAATTATCCCCCCACGTTGCCAACCTGATTGCCGCCGGTGAGGTGGTGGAGCGGCCTGCCAGTGCCGTCAAGGAGCTGCTGGAAAACGCCGTGGATGCGGGAGCTTCCAAAGTGACCATCGAGATCCGGGACGGGGGCATGACCTTTCTCCGGGTGACGGACAACGGCTGCGGCATGTCCGCCGAGGATGCCCGCACCGCCTTTCTGCGCCACGCCACCTCCAAGCTGCGCACGGAGGAAGACCTGGCCGCCATCGGCACCATGGGCTTCCGGGGGGAGGCACTGGCCGCCATTGCCTCCGTCAGCCGGATCGATCTGATGACCAAGACCCCGGGAAGCATTTCCGGCGTGAAGCTCCATTTAGACGGCGGAGCCATCACGGAAGAAGGCGAAGCCGGGTGTCCGGACGGCACCACCATTCTGGTGCGGGACCTGTTCTACAACACCCCCGCCCGGATGAAATTCATGAAATCCGACACGGTCGAGGGCAGCCGGGTGGCCTCCGCCGTCCAGATGCAGGCTCTTGCTCATCCGGAGGTGGCCTTCCAGTTCCTCCGGGACGGCAAGCAGGTACTCTCCACCCCCGGCACCGGAAAATTGCAGGACGCCATGTACTGCGTCTATGGCAGGGACTGCGCCAAAATGGTGCCGGTGGAAAGCCGGTGGGAAAGCTACACCCTGTCCGGCTTCGTCACCCTGCCCACCGATGCCCGACCCAGCCGGAGTCTGCAAACCTTCTTCGTCAACGACCGGCCGGTAAAATCCAAGCTGCTCATTGCCGCCCTGGAGGAGGCCTACCGGAACCAGATCATGGCAGGCCGGTTTCCGGGCTGTGTACTCCATCTGCGCCTGCCCGCCAACGCCGTGGACGTGAACGTCCATCCGGCGAAAACCGAGGTGAAATTTCTCTCGGAAAAGGCGGTATTCGACTGCGTACACTATGGAGTGCTGGGCGCACTGAACAAGAAGCCTGACCGCCCTGCCGTTCAGTTCAAGCCCCAGGCCGCTCCCCTGCCCCCGGAAAAACCGGCTCCCGTCCCGGAAGCGAAGCCCACGGAAAAGAAGGACGCATTCTTTCGCACCATGACCGCTCAGGAGTACAAAACCTTCTCCGCCGCCATGGCCGACGCGCCCAAGCCCAAGCCGGAGGCCGCGGCGGCAGCGGCCAGGAAAATTCCCGCCGCCGGGAACATGCCCCTGCGGGAATTTGTGATGCTCCCTCAGGTACGTCAGGCCGCCAAACCGGAGCCTGCCCCCCTGCCCCCGCTGCCCAAATCTGCGGAAGAAAAATCGGGGGTTCGGTTCCCCTCTGGCGTACCAGAGGCGCACCGGGAGTCTCCCAAGCCCCAGCTGGAGTCGGAAATGGAGCAGACCGCCCTGGAAATGCCTAAGGCGGATTCCTGGCGGATGGTAGGCGAGCTGTACCGCACCTACATTCTGGTAGAGCAGGGGGACGACGCTTTTCTCATCGACAAGCACGCCGCCCACGAGCGGATCCTCTTTGAAAAGCTGAAGGCCAATCAGGAGGCCATTTCCGGCCAGAGTCTACTCCAGCCTGTACCCGTCCGGCTCAGTCCCGCCGCCGCGGGAGAGCTGCTGGGAAATACGGGGCTGCTGGAGGAACTGGGCTTTGAAATTGAGGAATTCGGGGAAAATACCGTCCTTGCCCGGCAGATTCCCATGGATCTGAGCGAGGAGGCCGCGGCGGAAGCCCTGGAAACGTTGGCGGACGATCTGCTCAGCGGCCGCCGGGAGAGCCGGGACACCGTCCGGGACACGCTCCTTCACACCGTGGCCTGCAAGGCCGCCATCAAGGCCGGGTGGGTCAGTGACGAACGGGAGCTTCTCGCCATCGCCAAGGCCGTCATGGAGCGGGAGGATCTGAAGTATTGCCCCCATGGACGTCCCATCTGCGTGAGCCTGAGCAAGAAAATGCTGGAAAAGCAATTCAAGCGGATTTAATCCACTGCCTATGAAGAACAAATTCTCTTTTCTTCTCTCCTGCGCCGCCGGGATCACCGGCGGGCTGACCCTTCTGTTCGCCCTGCTTTCCGAAAACAGCCTGTGCCTGACCCTGGCCATCACCTTCGGCACCACCTTCTACCACTTCGCCATGCGGCTGGCCGTGGGGTATCTGGGTCTGCTGCTCCCCAGAGGGCTGGAAAACGCCGAGTGGTTCCGGGAGCAGCCCCGGGAGAAGGGACTGTACCGCCGTCTGGGTGTCCGGCGGTGGAAAAACCGGATGCCTACCTTCCGGCCGGAGCGGTTTGACCTTCGCAGTCGCACGCTGCCGGAAATCATCCATGCTGCCTGCGTTTCGGAAATCACCCATGAGATCATTATCCCGCTGAGCTTTCTGCCCCTGCTGGCGATCCCGAAATTCGGCGCCGCTCCGGTGTTCGTCATCACTTCGCTGCTGGCGGCTCTGTTTGACAGCATTTTTGTCATCATGCAGCGATACAACCGACCCAGGCTTCTGAGACTTTCCCAAAAGGAGGCATCCCGCCTATGAATTCCATTGTCTGTATCGTGGGTCCCACCGCCTCCGGGAAAACCGCCCTGGCCGTGGAGCTTGCCAAGGAGCTGGGCGGCGAGGTGGTCTCCTGCGACTCCATGCAGGTCTACCGGCGCATGAACATCGGCACCGCCAAGCCCAGTCCAGAAGAAACGCAGGGCATTCCCCACCACATGATCGACGTGGCCGACCCCGACGAGGATTTCTCCGTGTCCCGGTACTGCGCCATGGCCGCCCCCATTGTGGACGATATCGTCGCCCGGGGAAAAGTCGCCATTATTGCCGGAGGCACCGGGCTGTACATGGACAGCCTCATCCGGGGCAACGACTTTGCCCCCTTCCCCTCCACCGGCGTTCGGGAACGGCTGGAAGCCGAAACCGACGAAATCGGCCTTCCCGCCATGCGGAACCGGCTCCGGGAAATCGACCCGGAAACCGCCGGTCGGGTTTTTGACCGGAAGCGGATTCTGAGGGCGTTGGAGGTCTACCTGGAAACGGGCGAGACCATCACCGAGCACAACCGGAAAACCCAGTTGATTCCGCCGAGATACACGCCCCTCTGGCTGGGTCTGGACTTTTCCGACCGGGGCGAGCTTTACCGGCGAATTGACCGGCGGGTGGATTTGATGCTGGAAATGGGGCTGTTGGCGGAAATCCGAGGACTTTTAGACAGCGGCATTCCCGAAAAATGCACCGCCATGCAGGCCATCGGCTACAAGGAATTCGTAAACGCGCTGGAGGGTCGGGAAACCGTCCAGCAGGCCGCCGAGGAGGTGAAAAAGGCCAGCCGCCACTACGCCAAGCGGCAGCTGACCTGGTTCCGCCGGAATCGGGCCGTCCACTGGCTGGTGCGGGGCGAGAGCCAGGGAAGCGGGGAAATTTTGGCTTCCGCTCGACAGATTATTCGGGATTCTGACAATTGAATCATGCTAGGATGTGGATACCCAATCGGGTGGTGTCCCCGGGGAGTTCGGGCACCAAAAATCAAGGCATTCCCTTATCCTTCGGCAAGAGCATTCAGCGAGAGATTTTTCTTCAAGGGAAGATTTGAAAAGCGCAGGAATACTTTGTGTATTGGGGGCTTTTCAAACCGCACACTTGGAGGAAAAGATCCGCTGAAGGCCGCAGACGCAAGGATATGGGATTGCCTTAAGAAAGAGGGTATATACATATGACAGAAGCAATGAATTTACAGGATGCCATTCTCAAGGAGGTGCGCCGGGATCGGGTTCCCGTGACGCTGTTCCTGATGAACGGCTTCCAGCTCCGAGGGGTTATCACCGGCTATGACAGCTTTGTGGTGGTGCTGGTCACGGAAGGGCGGCAGCAGATGATCTACAAGCACGCCATTTCCACCCTTGCCCCCATGAAGCCGCTGAAAGCAGCCGCAGTTTCTGCTGGATAAGCGACAAAAGGCGACGGAGTCAGCTTCCGCCGCCTTTTCTTTTTTGAAATCAACACAATCCGCAAAAGAAAGAAGTGTTTTTATGTCGATTGCTGAAAACGTTGCCCGGGTGCGGGCGCAGATGGCTCAGGCCGCCCTTCGCTGGGGTCGGGATCCCAGTGAAATCAAGCTTTGCGCCGCCACGAAAATGAATGATGCCCAGGCCGTCCGCCAGGCCATTGCCGCCGGGGTGGACTGCTGCGGGGAAAACCGGGTGCAGGAGCTTACCGCCAAGCTTTCCGAAAACGCCTACGCCGGTGTCCCCGTCCATTTCATCGGCCATTTGCAGACCAACAAGGTCAAACAGGTGGTGGGAAAGGTTGATCTGATCCAGAGCGTGGACTCGGAGCATCTGCTTCGAGCCATTGACCGGGAGGCGGGAAAGCAGGGCATCCGCCAGGACATTCTGCTGGAAATCAATATCGGAAACGAAGCCAGCAAAGGCGGTTTCCGGCCTGAGGAAATATTGCCGCTTCTGGAAAATTTCGGAGAATTTTCAAACGTTTGTGTGAAAGGGCTCATGGCAATTCCCCCAATTTCCCGTTTTCCCGGCGAAAATCTTGAATTTTTTCAAAAAATGCGTCAAATAAGTGTTGACATCAGAGACATTTTCAACGATAATGTCAAGGTGGACTGTTTATCGATGGGTATGTCCGGCGACTTCGAAGACGCAATCGCCGCAGGCAGCACCATGATCCGCGTCGGCACCGCCATTTTCGGTGCGCGCGATTACAGGAAAACTTCATCAAAATGATGCGCATATACTTAGGAGGATACAACCAATGAGCTTGTGGGATAATGTAAAAAAATTTGCCCAGCCCTACTCAGACGACGATTACGATGATTACGACGAGGAAGACGACTACGGCGACGACGACTACGATCGGCCTGCCGAAAAGCCCGCTCCCTCCCGCCGTGCCCCTCGCCGTGCCCCGGCTCCCGCCCCTGCCCAGGAGGAGCCTGAGGAGCAGGAAGATGACTATGGCTTCACCCCCGCTCCCGCCGCTTCCGCCGGCGCCGCCGTCAGCTCCGGCTTCAGCGGTCAGGTGCTGAATATGAACAGCAGCTCCAACAAGCAGGAGGTCGTTCTGTTCCGTCCGGGCAGCTTCAACGACACCTCCAAGGCTGCCGACGATCTGCGCAACCGGAAGGCCGTCATCGTCAACATGGAGAATGTGGACAAGGCCATGGCTCGCCGGGTGGTAGACTTCCTGTCCGGCTGCGTCTACGCCCTGGACGGAGATGTGAAGAAGATCGCCCAGTCCGCTTATCTGTTCTGCCCCCACAATATGGAGATCCAGGGCGACCTGGAAACCCTCCAGGCAGAAGTGGAAAGCTACGTCTGATTCTGAATTTGCATCCGGCAGACGGTTTTTTACAGATCGACTCTCCGGAATCGGTGTGTAAAAGGCCATTTCCGGATGTCCCGGCATAATGTCCCCCTGTGGGGCAAACTGACTTTTGGAAGGAGAAAGCATTACCATGTTTACACCCCAGCAGATTGATCAGGTCTCTTTCGGTCGTTCCACCTTCGGCGGCTACGATATGCAGCAGGTGGATGCGTTCCTGGAGCCTCTGACCGAGGACTATGTAACGCTGTACAAAGAAAACGCCCTGCTCAAGAGCAAAATGCGGGTGCTGGTGGGCAAGCTGGAGGAGTACCGGAAAAACGAGGTCTCCATGAAGGATGCCGTCATCAATGCCCAGAAGACCTGCGACAAAATGGTGGCCGAGGCTCAGGCCAAGTGCGCCCAGATGCTGAGCAGTGCCAGTGCCGCCGCTGCCCCCGCCGCCCAGAATTCCGACGCTCTGGTGGCCGCGGAGAACGCCCGTGTTCAGGAAGCCCGGAAGACTGCCGCCGCCAAGATCAGCGAGCTTCAGGAGCAGCTGCGCACCTGCATCCAGGCTCTGGATCGGATCAAGACCGCCAACGCCCCCGCTCCCGAAGCAGCTCCTGCCCCTGTGCAGGACAAGGATGTGGCCGACGAGATTGCCCAGAACATCGAGACCATGATCGGCAGCACCGTGGACACCGCCCCCAAGGCGGCTCCCAGACACCCAACCAACAACGACACCACCACCAGCAAGTTTGCCAGCCTGAACCTTCAGTTCGGCCGGAACTACGATCCCACCAGCAAGTAAGCTGGCACAATCTTTTTAAATAACAGGCTTTGAAGGGGACAGGCGGATTCGCCCGCGCCAGCAGAGAGCTGCCGGATGGTGCAAGGCAGCAGGCAAGGTTCGTCCCGTATCACCCCGGAGCCGCCCACCGAACAGATTTTCTTAGTAGGCTGAGCCGGGTGCGCCCGATATCGCGCCAACGAGTGCCGTGCAAACGGAACAAGAGTGGTACCGCAGAGGTAAAAACGCGCCTTTGTCTCTTATTTTCTAAGGGACAAAGGCGTTTTTATATGCAATTTCGTACTAATGTATGGAGGTAAGAAATCCAATGGAATACAAAAACACCATCATCACCCCGAAAACGGACTTTCCCATGAAGGCAGGCCTTCCCAACCGGGAGCCCGGAATGCTGGAGCGTTGGCAGGAGCAGCATCTGTACAGTGCCATGCTGGAAAAGAACAAGGATCTGCCCCGGTTCGTGCTCCACGACGGCCCTCCCTTCTCCAACGGCTATATCCACATGGGTCACGCCCTGAATAAGACCCTGAAGGACTTCATCGTCCGCAGCCACGCCATGATGGGCTACTACACCCCCTACGTCCCCGGCTGGGACAACCACGGGCTGCCCATCGAGCGAGCCATCGAGACCTCCAAGAAGAAGCTGAACAAGGACATGTCCGTGCCCGAGTTCCGGAAGGCCTGCGAGGCGTTCGCCGAGGACTTCATTCAGAAGCAGATGGGCGGCTTCAAGCGTCTGGGCGTGGTGGGCGACTGGGAGCATCCCTATCGCACCATGGACAAGCACTTCGAGGCTCAGGAGGTCAAGGTCTTTGGCCGGATGTTCGACAAGGGCTACATCTACAAGGGGCTGAAGCCCGTGACCTGGTGCCCCTACTGTGTCACCGCCGTGGCCGAGGCCGATATCGAGTACAAGGACGACCCCTGCACCACGGTCTACGTCAAGTTCCCCATGAAGGACGACCTGGGCAAGCTTTCCCAGTTTGACCTGAGCAAGACCTACTTCGTCATCTGGACCACCACCATCTGGACGCTGCCCGGCAACCTGGCTATCTGCCTGCACCCCAGAGACAGCTACGTTCTGGTGAAGGCCGAAAACGGCGAGACCTACATCCTGGCGGAAGCTCTGATGGACAAGGTCATGCGCATCGGCGGCTTTGAAAATTACGAGGTTCTGGCCAGCTACCCCGGCTCCTTCTTCGAGAATATGCTGGCTCAGCACCCCTTCATGGACAAAACCTCCCGGCTGGTCAACGCCGAGTACGTCACCATGGATTCCGGTACGGGCTGCGTCCACACCGCCCCCGGCTTCGGTGCCGACGACTACCAGACCTGTATGCGCTACGGCATGGAGCTGGTGGTTCCTGTGGACGACTACGGCCGCCACACCGACTACGCCGGCAAGTACGCGGGCATGAAGACCGAGGAATCTAACCCTGTCATTCTGGAGGATATGCGCCAGTCCGGCGTGCTCTTCGCCTCCGAGGAGATCGTCCACTCCTACCCCCACCACGACCGGTGCAAGAAGCCTGTCATCTTCCGGGCCACTCCCCAGTGGTTCTGCTCCGTGGAATCCTTCAAGGATCAGGCCATCAAGGCCATCGAAAACGTCCAGTGGTACCCGGCCTGGGGCCAGGAGCGGATGACCAGCATGATCCGGGAGCGGGCCGACTGGTGCATCTCCCGTCAGCGCCGGTGGGGCCTGCCCATCCCCGTGTTCTATTGCAGCAGCTGCGGCAAGCCCGTCTCTACCGAAGAGTCCATTATGAAGCTCTCCAAGCTCTTCGACGAGTACGGCTCCAACATCTGGTTCGAGAAGGATGCCATGGAGCTGGCCCCCGAGGGCTTCACCTGCCCTCACTGCGGCGGCAAGGACTTTACCAAGGAGAAGGACACCCTGGACTGCTGGTTCGACTCCGGCTCCACCCACTACGCTTCCCTCATGCACCGCACGCCTGAGCTGTGGCCGGCGGACGTGTATCTGGAGGGTGCCGACCAGTACCGGGGCTGGTTCCAGTCCAGCCTTCTGACTTCCGTAGGCGCCCTTGACCGGGGCGCGCCCTTCCGTCAGGTGCTGACCCACGGCTGGACGGTAGACGGCCAGGGTCGTGCCATGCACAAGTCCCTGGGCAACGGCGTTGACCCCGCCGACCTGATCAAGGAATTCGGCGCGGACATCGTCCGTCTGTGGGCGGCTTCTTCCGACTATCACGCGGACGTGCGCTGCTCCAAGGAAATCTTCAAGCAGATTGCCCAGAACTATCTGAAATTCCGGAACACCGCCCGTTACTGCCTGGGCAACCTGAACGAGTTTGACCCCAACAATCTGGTTCCCGCCGAGCAGCTGGAGGAGCTGGATCGCTGGGCGCTGACCAAGCTGGACAAGCTGGTAAAGGAGTGCCGGCAGGCCTACAACGGCTATGAATTCCACCTGGTTTCCCACGCCATCAACGACTTCTGCGTGGTGGAGCTGTCCAGCTTCTACCTGGACATCCTGAAGGATCGGCTGTACTGCGAGGAGAAGAACGGTCTGCGCCGCCGCTCCGCCCAGACTGCCCTGTTCCTGATCCTGGATGCCATGGCCAAGGTCTTCGCCCCCATCCTGGCCTTCACCTGCGACGAGATCTGGCAATCCATGCCCCATCGGGACACCGACGACGACCGGAACGTGCTGCTGAACCAGATGCCTGAGGACTTCGCCATCTACGCCCTGGATGAAGCCGCCATGGCCAAGTGGGACACCGTTATGAAGCTCCGTCAGGACGTGAACGGCATTCTGGAGAAGGCTCGTGCCGACAAGCGCATCGGCAAGGCTCTGGAAGCCCACGTCACCCTGAAGACCGACGATGCCGCTCTGAAGGCCGCCTGTGCGGGCGTGAACCTGGCGGAGGTGTGCATCGTGTCCGCCTGCGACTGGAACGAGCCGGAGGAAGGTGCCGAGGTAGGCCAGGGCGTGAACTTCCCTGCTCTGACCATCGGTGTCAGCGAGGCCAATGGCACCAAGTGCCCCCGCTGCTGGATGCACTCCGAGCATGCCAACGCCGAGGGTCTGTGCCCCCGCTGCGCCGCCGTTATCGCGAAGCTGGACGTGGAACTGTAAGCTTTTTTCTGACCGTCCCCGGTTTTTCCGGGGACGGTTTTTCTTTCAGAATTTTCAAGTATTTACCACTTTTTCTGAAAATTCTCCCGAAAAAGTTCCGATTTCACATGCGCAAAAAAGTGCTTGACATTTCCATTTTCCGTGCTATAATAAGCATGTTCGGTTCGAGACGCCGGTATAGCTCAGTTGGTAGAGCAACTGATTTGTAATCAGTAGGTCGGGGGTTCGAGTCCGTCTACCGGCTCCAATCGAGCCAAAGTGCATATGGGGGAGTTCCCGAGTGGCCAAAGGGGACAGACTGTAAATCTGCTGCGTTTCGCTTCGATGGTTCGAATCCGTCCTCCCCCACCAAAACAAAGAAATCCGAACTTCTTCCCTGTTGGGGATGGGTTCGGATTTCTTGTTTATATCAGGGATATTTCCTGTTAATGCTACACCTGCGGCTTTGTTGACGAAGCAAAGCCGCAGGCCTTTTTGCTGCCTATAGCCTAAATTCCCGCCAGAATTAACTTATACAAGAAAAATTGGCGAATATGTTCGCGATAGTCAGGAATTTGAATGGTATTTATAACTTTTCCGATGAATTTGAAAAGCAAAGTATGAGTTAAATAGCCATACAATTTTTGTGCGGCTATTTTGTGAACTTTCAATTTCTAACAAGCTATTTCTAGCGGTATTTGCATAATACTGTATTAGCCGTGAACTTTTCAATGCTTGTATAGGATAAAAATTCCGGGGATTTAGGTGAATACTGCATCTATTACTACGCTGCCGATTTTTTGTCTAAGGAAGCTCTGATGAAATCGGCAAGAGCTGGCA
>ERZ808262.487-NODE-487-length-18266-cov-3.614134_pt1 | contig 18266 bp, 18 predicted proteins | sample MGYA00520895_ERZ808262 | MGnify/ENA primary metagenome ERZ808262 (study PRJEB31516, sample SAMN03275588) | gut metagenome | biome: mammalia-associated habitat; material: feces | host: Papio cynocephalus | place: Kenya | collected 2012-08-02 ... | reverse complement strand
GGGGCGTGCGGTTCCTGCCACGAAGGGGGCGGGGACAGGGGGAGATGCGATTGGTCGGGGGGTTGTCAGAACGCAATAGAAATTGTATAATAGTGGACGTGAAAATGAATAAGGACAATTTGAAGTACAACCGCATTTTGCTCAAGCTCTCGGGCGAGGTGCTCGGGAACCGCGAGACGGGCGAGTGCATAGACCCGGCGCGGCTGGCGTTCATGGCCGAGCAGGTCAAGAAGATACACGAGCTGGGCGTGCAGGTGGGCATCGTGCTGGGCGGCGGCAACATCTTCCGCGGCTTGACGGGCGCGGGCAAGGGCGTGAACCGGGTGACGGGCGACTCCATGGGGATGCTCGCGACGATCATCAACGGGCTGGCGATGATGAACGCGCTGGAGACGATTGGCGTGCCCACGCGCGTGATGACGGCCATCGCCATCGACAAACTCGCCGAGCCGTTCATCCAGCGCAAGGCGCTGCGCCATTTCGAGAAGGGGCGCGTGGTGGTGTTCGCCGGCGGCACGGGCAATCCCTACTTCTCGACGGATACGGCCGCGGCCCTGCGCGCGAGCGAAATCGGCGCGGACGCGCTTTTGAAGGCCACGAAAGTGGACGGCGTCTACACGGCCGACCCGAAGAAAGATCCGCACGCCCAGCGGTACGGTTCGCTGAAGTACGAGGTGGCGCTCGAGAAGCGGCTGAAGGTCATGGACAGCGCGGCGTTCGCCCTGTGCATGGACAACGGCATCCCCATCATCGTGTTCGATTTCTTCGACGGCGACGCGCTCGAGCGCGTCGTGAAGGGCGAGGCCGTGGGTACGCTCGTCAGCGACAAATAAGGACTTTTCCCAAAGACACGCTACATCAAGGATAGAAGAAAATGGAAACGACAGCAGAAGTTTTGAACGACGCGAACGTCAAGATCCAGAAGAGTTTTGACGCGCTCAAGAACCAGTTCGCCGGCTTGCGCACAGGCAAGGCGAATCCGTCCATGGTGGACGGGATCAAGGTGGACTACTACGGCGCGCCCACGCCGATCAAGAATCTCGGGACGATTTCCACGCCCGAGCCGCGGCAGATCAAGATCACGCCTTTCGACCCGACGGTTCTGGCGGAGATGAACAAGGCGATTCTGGCGGCCAATCTGGGCGTCACGCCGCAGACGGACGGCAAGGTTCTGCGCATCACGGTGCCGGAACTGAACGAGGAGCGCCGCAAGGAGATCGTCAAGGTCGCCAAGACCCAGGCGGAGGCGCAAAAGGTCGCCATGCGGAACGTGCGCCGCGAGGCGAACGATCTGGCGAAGAAGCTCGAGAAGGACAAGAAGATTTCCGAAGACGACCTCAAGCAGGTGCTGGAAAAGATCCAGAAGGCGACGGACGCGGGAATCGCCAAGATCGATTCGGAACTGAAGGCGAAAGAAGCTGAAATCATGGCGGTCTGATCCGTCCGCGGCGGCAGGCAGTCCAAACCAGGAAGAACAGGAGGCGATATGGCAGAGACAGACAATTCCAGCGCAAAGACACCGTTCAAGCCGGTACTGCACGGGCGCGGCGCGGAACCCGCGTCCCCGACGCTTCATCCTGAGAGCGCGGCTCCCGAGGCCGCGGCGCCCGAACCGCCGCCTGCGCGCGAGACGCTTGCGGGCGAGGCGAGCGCCATCGACCGCCTGAAAGGCATGACGCAGCGCATGAAGTCCATTACGCAGGAGATTCCGGCGCAGGCGATTCTGCATCGAACAGGAATCATCGCGACCCAGGCGGCCGTGAGCGAGTCGCAGGAGCAGGCGGCCAAGGCGAAGACGATGCGCATTTCGCTCGCGGACGCAATCGGGGTGGCGCCGACGACGGGAGAGGCGGCCGCCCGGCCGATGAAGACGATACGCATCAAGCGTCCGGTGGATCTGCCGCGTTCGGCGGGGGCGACCGCCGCGGAGGCGGCGCCGGAGCCTACGCTGACCCAGCGGCGGACCTTGCGCATCGCGCGCCCCCAGGCGAGTTCGAAATTGCCGCGTCCGGGGCTGGCGCGTCCGGTCCAAAACGCCGCGGCGGAAGCGCGCACGGAAGAGAACGTGCCGGAGATCGCGGACATACCCGAGACGCCGGTCGCGGATCTCGCGTCCGAGCGGGTGCAGGCGGACGTGCCGTCGTCCATTGCCGTATTGAGCCTCATCGTGCAGATCGCCGCATGCGCGATCATGGGTTTTGTGGCGTGGCTTCTGTACAGCACGCCCGCCGTCTAAAGAACGGACCGTCGGCGACATGGGTCCACGCTCGGCCGTCCTTCGCGCATCGTTTTTCGAGGTGCTCTGCGAACCGTTGTCGCTTCTGCTCACGCTAGGAGCCTTGGCGCTTATGGTCGTCGGGGCGGTTTTCCACTGCCACAATTTCGGCGAGCCGGCGCGGCTTGTCTGCGAATTGGGGCTTTCGGCGCAGATGATCGGGGGGATCGCGATCGGGGTGTCCGCCGCGGCGCGCACGTTCGGACGCGAAGAAGCGAGCGGCACGCTGGCCATGACGCTGGCGCATCCGCTTTCCCGGGGCGGTTTTTTTCTCGCGAAGTGCGCGGGCGTCTGGGCTGGGGCGGGCTTGCTCATGTGGACTATCTATTGCCTGACGGTTGCGCTTGCGCGGGGGGCCCTCGCGGGTCACGTGCTCGCGGCGCATACGGGCGATGTGCCGCGCATCTGGGGTCCGCTCGTGGCGGTCGCGGTGGGGGCGCCGCTGGCGGCCCTGTGCTGGGGGGCGATTTGGAACCGTCTGACGCGGGGGCGGTTTGTCTGCACGGCGCTTGTCGCGCTGGCGGCGCTTTCGAGCGCGTCGCTTCTGTTGCCGTGGTCCGATTGGCGTCTTGCCGGGGAATTGCTGGCTTCGTCCGTTCTGCTTCTTTTCCCGACGGCCGTTTTCATCGTATTGGCCGCGGCGGCGACTGTGCGGCTGGGGGAGCGCGCGGCGGTCGCGCTGGCATTGGGCGTATTCGTCTCGACCTTGCCGCTACTGGGCAACTATTATCCCTCGGCCCGCGTCCTGCGGGAGGGGTTTGCGTGGCGCGACGGGTTGTGCGCCGCGTTCGCGGCGCTACCGCTTTTGGCTGGATTGGGGGCGCTGGGTGTGTATTTTTTGGATCGAAAGGACATTGGCTGATGGAAGCGGTCATCCAACTCGAGGGCGTGGCCAAGACATTCCGCGATTTTTGGCTGCGGCCGGTCGTGGAGGCGGTCAAGGGGCTTGATTTGCGCGTGAACCGCGGCGAAATATTCGGTTTGCTGGGTCCGAACGGAAGCGGCAAGTCGACCACGATCAAGATGATATTGGGGCTTTTGGCGCCCACGCGGGGGAAGGTTTCGCTTTTCGGCCTGCCGCCCCAGTCGCTCGCCGCGCGGCGGAAGTTGGGCTATTTGCCGGAATTGAGCTATCTGTATCCGTTTTTGTCCGCGAAAGAGACGCTGGCGTATTATGCGGGGCTCTGCAATCTGCCGCGGCGGACGGCCCGCGCGCGGGCGGACGAATTGCTGGCCATGGTGGGGCTGGAGGGCGTTTCCACGCGCGCGGTCGGCGGATTTTCGAAGGGGATGGCGCGGCGTCTGGCGCTGGCCTGCGCCCTGATCGGGCGTCCCGAACTGCTCATTCTGGACGAACCCACGAGCGGTCTCGACCCGGTTTCGACGAACGAGGTCAAAGTCCTCGTCAAAACCTTGGCACAGGCGGGCATGACGATTCTCATGACCTCGCACCTGCTGGGCGACGCGCAGGACGTCTGCGACCGGTTCGCCATACTGGACCAGGGCTTGAAAGTGGCGGAAGGGGATATCAAATCGCTGAAAACTTCGCTTCAGAGCTACTTTCTGTCCAAAGTGGGCGAGGGGCAGGCGTTCAAGGTCGCGTCCTTCCTGCTATGACCGGGCTCATACAGATTGTGCTTCTCGAGTTGCGTGCGCTTCTGCGCACGGGTCTGTTGCCGCTGTTGTGGCTTTTTGCATTTTTATGGACGTTCTGCGCGCCTTTCTGGCTGCAGACGGACGGGACGGAAGCGGGCGCTCGCGAACTCTTCCTCATGTACGGCGTCGGGACGGTGTTCGTCGTTGCGCTCGTCGCTTTCGGCGGCGCGGCGGCGGGGTCCCTCGCGAAGGAACGCGAGGCCAAGCGCCTGCAACTCTCGCTCGTCCGCCCCACGGCACTTTTCCTGTTTGCCTGGGGACGCATGGCGGCCTACACGCTCGCGTGCGCCTCGGTCATCGTCGTTTCGCTCGTCCTGGCGGCATTTCAGGGCGACCCTTCACGGCCGACGTACGAAGTCCGCCAGCCGCTTTTGCCCACGCCGGCGGAAGAGGCCGAGGTGGCGTATGCGGACTACATGTCGCGCGCCGAGACGCCGGAGAAGGTGAAGAAAATGAAAAAGGCCGATGTGCTGCGGATTCTCGAGCAGAAGTCCTATGAACGCTACGAGACGATACCCCCGCAGGCGGTGTCGTCCTGGCGTTTTTCGCTTGGGAGGTCCGATTCCGCGTGTGCACGCCGGATTCGCCTCAAGTTCACCACGCCCTACGAGACGCGGGCGGAGGTTCAAGGCGTCCTTTCATGCGGTGCGGCGTCCGTGGCGGTCACAAACGTGGCGAAAGCCGTATTGCTCGTTCCGTTGCCGGCGGGGCGTGTGACGAATGGCGCGGCGTCCGTCACGGTATCCTTCCGCAACACCGGACGGAGCACGTTGATGTTGCGTCCGCGCCGGGATGTGCAGCTTCTCGAGGAGAAGGGGACGTTTGCGCGGAATCTAGTGCGGGCCGGCGTCGTCCTTGTTTCGCTGGCCGCGCTGATCCTGGCGCCCGCCGTCTTTCTGGGCGCGGGTTTGGGGCGGAGCGTCGCCGTTTTCACCCTGTTCGGATTCCTGTTCGTGTCGGCCGCCGGACCCGACATCATCGAAAACTACCCCGATCCGCTCGAGTCGAAGCGGATGGACCGTCTGGGGCTGGAGTTGACGCGGTCCATCTGGCGGATTTCGCGGCCGTTCGCCCGGCCTTTGCCGGTAAGAGCGCTTGTCGCGGACGAATGTGTCGCGCAGGGGGAGCTTTTGGCGACGGTCGTCGTCTCCCTCGGCATCGTGCCGGCCGTTTTTGCCGTGCTGTCCGCCTATGTTCTGCGGCGGAAAGAGGAAGGCTTGTAATTTCCGCCTTTTCCGCGCATTTCCGCCGTGAAGCTTCCGGGTGCAGCTGCGGATTTTAAGGAAAATCGCCAAATAATCGTGCACGAGTGCGCGAAAATATGATACAATATATGAGATGGAAGTGACGAATTACGAGATTGGCCGAGTCGTATTCGGCAGCGCCGCGTCGATAGCGGCCGCCTACGACCGGTTTCGGGCGCAGGAGATCGACGAGATCCGTTTGGCGGAGGATCCGTCCGCCTCTTTTTCGCCGAAACGGCGCACACTTGAACGCGAGGCGCCGGTCGCGGGCGTGGGGACTTTCCGCGGATCCGAGAAGCGGACGCTGATATTTGCGCCGAGCACGCGTCCGGGGTGGTGGATCCGCCGCATGGACCTGCCGGAGCAGCTCGACACGCGCATTTCCATCGAGAATCTGTGGACGAGCGCGCAGAATCTGGTCATGCGCTCGGGCTCGCCGCACAACTACCTGCGCATGGTGGAGCATATCGTCGCGCTGAAGGCGGGGCTCGGGGTGGACGACGTGCTGCTCAAGACGTACAGCGGGGATCCTCCGCTCTTCGACCAGTCGTCCTTGCCGCTCGTGAAGGCGGTCGAGCATGCGCATATTATAGAGGAGGATGTGCCGGCTTCGTACGTGACGGTGCGCGAACCCGTGGCGTTCGGCGGCAAGCGCGGCGATTTTCTGCTCTTTCTGCCGGCCCGGGAGGGGCAGCGGACGCTGCGCATCGACTGCGCGATTTCGTGGAACACGGTCATCGGCCAGCAGCGCGTCCTGTTCGACGCCACGCCGGAGACCTTCCGCTACGCCGCGCTGGCGCGCACAAACGCGACGCACCGGCAGTATGTGCTGGCGAAAACCGTGGGCAAGCTTTTCGCCGCCACGCGCAACTGGGGGTACAACGAGCGCAACATCCTGATCCACGGTCCGCGGCGCTACTACACGAAACCGCGCTTCCCGGTTAAGGACAAGTTTCTCGAACCCGTGTGGCATCGGGCCACGCTGGACCTCATGGCGGCGCTCTCGCTGACGGGAGCGGATCGTTTCGCCGGTACCGTCGTCAGCTACCGGGCGGGGCATACGCTGGATTGCGATGCCGTGCGCGCACTTTACAGGAACAATCTACTATGCTCAATCTGAAACTCAATCGACCGCTTGCGATATTCGACATCGAATCGACGGGGCTCAATCCGCGCCGCGACCGCATCGTGGAACTGGCGGCGATAAAGGTCTGGCCGGACGGACACGAGGAAAGCCGGTGCTGGCTGTTGAACCCGACCGTGTCGATTCCGGCGGAAACTTCGGCGATCCACGGGATTACGGACGCTATCGTGAAGGATTGCCCGACATTCGCGGAAAAAGCGAAGGAAATCTACGATTTCTTCAAGGACGCGGACCTGGGCGGGTTCAATTCGGACCACTACGACATCCCCTGCCTGGAAGAGGAGCTTCTGCGGGCGGGGTACGCCTTGAACGCCTGCGCGCGCAAACGGATCGACGTGCAGCGCATCTACCACCGCATGGAGCCGCGCACGCTGACGGCGGCCGTCAAGTACTATCTCGGGCGCAGCCACGACGGGGCGCACGGGGCGGAGGCGGACGCGCGCGCGACGCTGGAGGTGCTGGACGCGCAGATGAAGCGGTATCCGGAATTGCCGCGCACGGTGGACGAACTGGACGAGTACCTCGTGCCGCACGATCCGCTGAACGCGGACCGGAACGGGCTGTTGCGGTGGAAGGACGGGGATTTGCTGGTCAACTTCGGCAAGAAGCGCGGCGAATCGCTGAAGCGGCTTCTGGTCAACGAGCCCAACTACTTGAAGTGGCTCGTCAAGGGCGACTTCGACGCGGACGTGCGGGCGATCGCGCAGGATCTGCTGGACAACGGGCGGCTTCCGCCCGCGCCCGCCGCCGCCAAACAATGACGCGTGCGAAAAGCGCCTGAATATGGTATAATAACACGAACAGAAGATTTATCGCAGAGCAGAGATATGGATAAGCATTACGATGCAAAGGCCGCCGAGGCCAAGTGGTATCCCATTTGGGAGAACAAGGGCTATTTTCACGACGAACCCGGCAAGGGCAAGCCGTATTCGGTCGTCATCCCGCCGCCCAACGTGACGGGCATCCTGCACATGGGCCACGCCCTCAACCAGACGATCCAGGACATTCTGGTGCGGTGGCATCGCATGTGCGGCGACAACACCCTGTGGCTTCCGGGGACGGACCACGCGGGCATCGCGACGCAGAACGTGGTCGAGAAGGCCCTGCGCAAGGAAGGCAAGCGGCGGCAGGATCTCGGGCGCGAGGCGTTCGTGGCGCGCGTGTGGGAATGGAAGAAGCAGTACGGCGGCACCATCGTGCACCAGCAGCGCATGCTCGGCAACTCCACGGACTGGCAGCGCGAACGCTTCACGTTCGACGAGGGCTGTTCGCGCGCCGTCGCCAAGGTCTTCACGCAGCTCTACGACGAGGGTCTCGTCTACAAGGGGAATTACATCGTCAACTGGTGTCCGCGGTGCGGAACGGCGCTTGCGAACGACGAAGTGGAGCATGAGCCGAACAAGGGACACCTGTGGTATTTGCGCTATCCGGTCGAGGGTTCGGAAAAGGGTGTGAAAGGCGTGCGCGACATCGACTACGTCCTTTTGGCCACGACGCGCCCGGAGACGCTGCCGGGCGACACGGCCGTGGCGGTGAACCCGAAGGACGAACGGTATGCCGCGCTCGTGGGGCGGAACGTGCTGCTGCCGCTCTCCGACCGTCCCATCCCCGTCATTTCGGACGACTACGTCGAGAAGGAATTCGGCACGGGTATCGTGAAGATCACCCCGGCGCACGATCCGAACGACTTCCTCGTGGGCAAGCGCCATGGGCTGGCCGAGATCGACATCATGAACGACGACGGCACCATGAACGCGAAGGCCGGCGCCAAATACGCGGGGATGGACCGCTTCAAGTGCCGCGAGGCCATCGTGGCCGACCTCGAGGCGGGCGGGTATCTCGACCACATCGAGGACTACGACAACCAGGTGGGCCACTGCTACCGCTGCCACGAGATCGTGGACAGCCGCCTGTCCAAGCAGTGGTTCGTCAAGATGAAACCGCTGGCCGAGCCGGCCATCGCGGCGGTCAAGTCGGGCGAAACGCGTTTCGTGCCTGAACGCTGGAGCAAGATCTACTACAATTGGATGGAGAACATCCAGGACTGGTGCATTTCGCGCCAGCTTTGGTGGGGCCACCGCATTCCGGCCTACTACCTGCCCGCGGCGAAAGGCGAGGAACCGCGCGTCGTCGTGGCGGAAACCCCCGAGGCGGCGCTTGCCAAGGCGCGTGCGCTGCCGGGGTTCGAGAACGTCACCGCGGCGGATTTGAAGCAGGACGAGGACGTGCTGGACACCTGGTTCAGTTCGTGGCTGTGGCCGTTCTCGACGCTGGGCTGGCCCGAGAAGACGAAGGACCTCGAGTACTACTATCCGACGACCGACCTGGTGACGGCGCAGGACATCATCTTCTTCTGGGTCGCGCGCATGATGATGGCCGGCATCCATTTCATGGGCAAGCCGCCGTTCAAGAACATCATCATACACGGCATCGTGCGGGACGCCCAGGGGCGCAAGATGTCCAAGAGCCTGGGCAATTCGCTGGACCCGCTGGAACTCATCAACCTGTATTCGGCGGACGCCCTCCGGTTCTCGATCGCGCTTATCACCTCCCTCGACTGCGACACGAAAGTCAACAAGGAGAAGTTCGAGATCGGCCGCAATTTCACGACCAAGATCTGGAACGCGGCGAAGTTCCTCGCCATGAACACGGGGGACAACCCCGCCGCCACGACGCTGAACGGGATCGCCGCGGCGGATTTGACAGCCGACGAGAAGCACATCCTCTACGCGACGGATCTGGCGTGCCGCAAGCAGAGCGAAATCCTCTCCCAGTACCGCATCCAGGACGGCGCGCTGGCCATCTACGATTTCATCTGGACGCAGATCTGCGACGGCTACGTGGAATACGCGAAAGACGCGCCGAACAAGGACGTCGCCTTCGCGGTCCTGGCGGACGTGTTCTACAAGGCCTTGCGCCTGCTGCACCCCTACATGCCGTTCGTGACGGAAGAGGCCGCGCACCAGCTCGGGTATCTCGGCGAAAACGAAACCATCATGCGCGCGCCGTTCCCGACGGGCTACACGGACGAGGCGAAGAGCGCCTTGGGGCTGACGGCGGACGTCTACGATTTCGTGAACGCGAAGCGGGCGATGATCACCGACCTGCGCGCCTTGCGCGCCGAGTACAAGGTCCCGCCGGCCAAGTTCGTGGACGTGACGATCCACTGCCGCGACGCGGCAACGGCGGCGCGGCTGGCGCCCGAATACGATTCGCTGAAGAAAGCCATGCGCGCGCAAAGCCTCGTCATCGACGCGGAAACGACGGAACTGGCCATGCCGGGCAAGCTGGGCGCGCTGGGCACGGTCTATCTTTCCCTCGAGGGACTCGTGGACAAGGCGGCCGAAGCCAAGCGCATCGCCGGCGAACTCGCCAAGCTGCAGGGCTTCATCAAGTCCGCCGAAGCGAAGCTCGCCAACGCGAACTTCACGGCGCACGCGCCCGCGGCGGTCGTGGCCGAAGCCCAGCGCAAGCTGCAGGAGAACCGCGACAAGGTCTCGCAACTCGAGAAACTCGCGAAACTTTTCGCATGATCGCCTACATCAGAGGAACGCTTGCCGAAAAAGACCCCGCGCGCGTCGTCCTTGAGGCCGCGGGCGTGGGGTATGAGATACTCGTTCCTCTGTCCACGTTTGACCGGCTTCCGCAGAAGGGCGAAGAGGCCAAGTTGCTCGTCAGCCATTGCGTGCGCGAGGACGATGAACTGCTCTACGGGTTCGCGACCGCGCGCGAAAAGGAGATGTTCCTCAAGCTGACGGCCGTCTCGGGCGTGGGCCCCAAGATCGCGCTTGCGATCCTGTCCGGTTCGTCGCTGGGCGAACTTTGCCTGGCGATTGCGAGCGGGAACGCCAAGCGGATATCCGCCATCAAGGGCGTCGGGCGCAAGACGGCCGAGAAAATCTGCGTGGAGTTGAAGGACAAGGTCAGCGCGCTCGAGGCGCTGGCGGACTCTTCGCCGAAAGACGGTGTGGCCGCGCGCGCGCCGGTCGTGCGGGATGCCATCTTGGCGCTTTCCGCGCTGGGCTTCAACGAAGAGACGTCGAACAAGATGGTCTCCGCGGTTCTGACGGACGATCCTTCCGCGTCGGATGTCGAGGTCATCGTGCGAAGGGCGCTTGCGCGAAAGTAGGGACGTCATGGCAGAGGCGCAATTGTTTGCGGACGACTACAAGGTGACACTCGACGTGTTCGAAGGTCCGCTGGATCTGTTGCTCTATCTCATCCGCCGCGAGGAGCTGGACATCTACGACATTCCGATTGAACACATCACGGCGGAATACATGCGCTTCATAGACGAGGCGCGGCGGCTGGATCTGGATATCGCCGGCGAATTCATCGTCATGGCGGCGACGCTGATGGTGATCAAGTCGCGCATGCTCCTCCCGGTCGAGCGCCGCAACGTTTCGGAAGAAGCCGACGAAGAGTGGGTGGATCCGCGCCTGGATCTCGTGCGGCAGCTGATCGAATACAAGAAATTCAAGGACGCGGCGATTCGCCTGGAACGCCTGGAAGCTTTGCAGGCCGACAGTTTCGACTATGGCGGGAGGCGCCCCAAGTTCGAGCGCACGGCGGCGGATGGCCGACAGGCGCTTGCGCACCTCGATTTGTGCGACCTGCTGACGGCCTTCCAGGAAGTCTTGGCGCGCGCGAACGAGATGCCGCACGAGGAGTTGAAGGGCGTGCGCTATTCCGTCCCGGACAAGATGGATTACGTCCTGGACCGCGTGCGCCAGGAAAGCCGCGTGTCTTTTGTGGCGCTTTTCAGGTCCGACGCCCCGAAAGGCGAGATAATCGTTACTTTCCTGGCTCTGCTGGAACTTTTGCGGCAACACCGCGTGATCGTTTACCAGAATGCGGCCTTTCACGAAATCACGATTTTACCTTCAAACGAAGAGCCGCAGGACAAGCCGCTGGAGAGGCCTGACGATTATGAGTGAGAATGTGAAGATTCCGTTGCCACGAAGCCTGCAGGAGATCGCGGGCGCTATGCTCTTCGCCAGCGAGACGCCCTTGACCGCCGGCGAACTGCGCGCGGCCATCAAAGCGGTCGAGCCCGAAGAAGGGGAGAACGCGGAGGTGATGGACGTCTACCATACCTGCACGGCGCGCGAAGTGGACGAGGCGCTCAAAGGCCTGGGAAAGGCGCTGGAAGTCGCCGGATGCGGATTCGAGCTCGTCTGCTCGGCCGGCGCCTACCGCATCCAGACGGTGCCCAGTTGCGGACGCTACGTGCGCGCACTGCTCAAGTTGGATCGCCCGAGCCGCCTGGGACGCGCTTCGCTCGAGACGCTCGCCATCATCGCCTATCGCCAGCCCTTGACGAAAAGCGAAATGGAGGAAATCCGCGGCGTCGACGTGACGGCCAACGTGAAGACGTTGATGGATCTGCAATTGATACGGCTCGTGGGCAAATCCGAGCTTCCCGGGCATCCCTTCCTCTACGGGACAACGCCGCTTTTCCTGGAGCATTTCGGTCTTTCCTCCTTGGAACAGCTGAACGAGCTCGATCCTACCTTGCAGCGTTCCAATCCGCGGCAAAAGGCGGCCAGCTACAAGCGCCCCGAGACAAAGAAGACCGAACTCGAAGTCGCCGCCGAGCAGGAAGCCGCGCAGAAGGACGAGACTGAAGAATCGCCGGGCGCCAAGCCGAAACAGGCTCCCGCGGTCGACAATGTGCAGGTGGAGCTGGCGCTGGAGTCCGAAGAAGAGTCCGTTGGCGTGACGGAGACGGATGCCGCATCCGGCGCGAGCGACGATCCGGCCTCGCGTTCGGACGATTTCTTCATAGACGACACGCCAGACGAATTCGACGAAGAAGACGAAGATGACGATGATGACGAAAAAGAAGATGGCGAAACAGACGAGGAGGACCACGATGAGACTTCTGAAAATTAGTTTGGCGGCATTGGGCTTGACCACCTTGACGGCCTGCGACTGGCTGCAGAAGCTGGACCTTAAGAACGAACGGAGCGGCCGTTACTATCAGTCCGCAATGGCGGATTACGCCGCCGGACGCATAGACGCGGCCATCAAGGGCTTCAATCGTGCGCTCAAGGGCGACCCCGGCAATGCGAGCGCGCGCTTCCAGCTGGCCAGCCTTCTCCAAGATTCGCGAAGCGATTTCCTCGGCGCCATCGTCGAATACCGGGAATATCTGCGCCAGGAACCCTCGAGCGACAAAGCCGCGCTGGCGCGTGAGCGGCTCGCGCTCTGCGAACGCCTCCTTGCGCGCGAGATTGCGCGCAATTCGACCGAGAACCGCACGTTCGTGAAGGACGCCGAAGACGCGCGCGCGGAAGCGGACCGCAAAGCCGCGGAGATCACCCGTCTGAAAGATGAGCTGGAAAAGGCTTCCGCGCGCATAGCCACCCTTGAAAAGCAACTTGCGCGCCAGCGCCATTTCATGGACGACCTGCGCAAGGAAGAGTCCGCGGCGCCGCGTCCGATTCTCTCGGACGACGTGCGCGCGCTCCTGGACAGCGAGGAGGACGAGCCCCGTCTGGACTACAAGAAGGAAGCGCGCGAATTGGCGGCAGAAGCCGAGAAGGAAGACGCTTATGCGGGGTCGTCGCTTTTGCCGGCGAAACAACAGGCTTCCTCGGCCGACAGGAAGACCGCCGCGGACAGCCGCCGCACATCGCCGTTCGGCAGCAAGAAGAAGGTGTCCGCCGCGCCCTCGACCCCTCGTCCACCCGTCTATGTCGTGCAGGAGGGGGACACGCTCTACAAGATCGCCATCCGGTTCTACAACCGCGCATCCGCATGGCGCGACATCCGCGAAGCCAACAAGGCTGTCATTTCCACGGATGGCCGCATCAAAGCCGGACAGACGATTAAATTGCCTTAAGCCATGTCCGCCATCCTGCCGGAGCCCGTAAAGTCCGCCCACGCCTACACGCGTTCGCCGACGCCTTGGCGGCTCGACGCCTATCGGCAGGCGTCGGGCACGACGACGAAAGGCAAAAAGTTCGGCTGGAAGCTTTTCCACTATCTCGCAGGCGGCGGCATGCGCGCATTCGGCCGTACGGTCGAGCAGGAAGAGACCGCCTGGCGACAGGCGCGCTTCTTGCGTGTCTGCGGCATTCTGGCCTTGATTTGGCTTTGGTTCTACCTCTGAGGGAAAGGAGAAAACATGAATCGTTTGGGATTGTATGCGGGCGTGGCTCTGGTCGGCTGCTGCGCGGTGGCTTCCGCTTCTGCTTCGGAATCCACCCGGCAAGCTTTTCTCGGCCAGCAGGCCTACGAGGAAGTGCAGCGTCTAGCAAGCCAGCTTGATGCCCTGCAAAGCGGTCAGGACGACCTTGCGCGCCGCCTGGCCAGTCTGGAACGTGCGCTTTCGGCAAACGAAGGCGAGCGCACGCTCAAAAGCGAAGTGGCGGCCTTGCGCAGCGAGGTGTCGGCACTGCGGGCGCGCTTGAATGCGCAACGCGGCGAAATCGTCGACGACCTGTCCGCCCGGCTCGCGAAAGCCGAACGCCGGGAGCGCACCGCGCGCAGGCGGGCGGACGACGATGCCGTCGGCGGAACCTATGTCGTAAAAAGCGGCGATACGCTCACGCTGATCGCCCAGGCCTGCAATACGACCGTTTCACGAATCAAGGAGATCAACGGGTTGTCTTCCGACCGTCTGCGCATAGGCCAGACTTTGAAGATACCGGCGAAATAAAGGAAGAAACATGAAGATTCTTGTAGTTGGCAGTGGCGGACGCGAGCATGCGCTCGTTTGGCGTTTGGCGCAAGACGCCGCGCATCATGAATTGTACTGCGCCCCCGGGAACGCGGGCACCGCGGAACTGGCGACGAATGTGCCGCTTGGGGCGGAGGATATCGACGGCATTGCCTCCTGGGCCGCGCGCGAAAAGCCCGATCTGGTCGTCGTCGGACCCGAAGCGCCGCTCGTCGCCGGGCTCGTGGATCGCCTGCAGGCGATCGGCGTCCCGGCTTTCGGTCCCGTCGCCGCGGGCGCCCGGATCGAGGGTTCCAAATGTTTCGCCAAGGAGGTCATGAAGGCGGCACACGTGCCGACCGGCCGCGCGGAAGTGTTCACCGACCCTCGCGCCGCCAAAGCCGCGCTCCCGGCTTACGGGCTCCCCGTCGTCATCAAGGCGGACGGTCTCGCCGCCGGAAAGGGCGTCGTCGTCGCCGAAACGCGCGAGCAGGCCGAAGAGGCGATCGACGCCATGCTCGTGGACGCGAAATTCGGGCAGGCGGGCGCCGAAGTACTCATCGAAGAGTTTCTGGACGGCGAGGAATGCTCTATTTTGGCCATGACGGACGGCGAGCATGTCGTGCTGCTCCCCTCGTCCCAGGACCACAAGCGCATTTTCGACGGCGACAAAGGCCCCAACACGGGCGGCATGGGCGCCTATTCCCCCGCGCCGGTCGTGACGGACGACATGCTGCCGGTCATCCGCGACACAATCGTCATGCCGGTCGTGAAAGAACTCGCGCACCGCGGCGTCGTCTACCGCGGCATTCTCTACGCGGGGCTCATGATCACCCCGCCCAACGGCAAGCTCGCCACGAGCGGCTCGCGCATCAACGTCGTCGAGTTCAATGCGCGCTTCGGCGACCCCGAGACGGAAGCCGTCCTGCCGCGGCTTGGCGGCGACTTCGCGACCGCGCTTTTGCATGCCGCGACCGGTTGCCTCTCCGAATCGGATATCGTCGTCAAGGACGAAGTCGCCGCGACGGTGATCATCGCCTCCGGCGGGTATCCGGGCGCCTACGAGAAGGGCAAGGTCATTTCGGGTCTCGAGGGCAATTCCGCGCTCGTTTTCCACTGCGGAACGAAGGTCGTGGACGGGAAGGTCGTCACGGCCGGCGGACGCGTCCTGAGCGTGACGGGCCTCGGGAAGACGCTGCGCGAGGCCGTCGACCGCGCCTATGCGGGCGTGCATGGGATTTCGTTCGATGGCATGTTCTACCGCAAGGACATCGCCCATCGAGCCTTCGCGCGCACATGAACCCTATTCAGTTCATAGACCGCGCCACGGGCAAACGCGTGACGGAGACGGTCATGGGCGACAAGGCGCTCGCGTTCGCCTACGAGACGTTGCTGGGGCGCACCCTTTGGCCGGTCCTTTTCGGTTCGCGGCTGGTGTCGGCCGTTCTCGGGCGCTATTACGATTCGCCGCGTTCCCGCGCGGCGATTTCCGCCCTTGCGCGGCTGCCGGGTTGTGCGCCCGAAGAAGCGGAACTTCCCTTGGACGCCTACGCGTCATTCAACGCCTTCTTTACCCGTCGCCTCAAGCCGGGCGCGCGTCCGTTGGGGGACGGCGTGACGAGCCCGGCCGACGGGCGGCTCACGATCTATCCGGACGCCTCGCTCGACCTGCCTTTCCCGCTCAAAGGCGCGCGGCGCACGCTGCGCGACGTCCTGGCCGAACCCGATGCCGCGGCGGAGCGCCTGGACATCGTGGTCGTCCGTCTGGCACCCGTGGACTATCACCGCTTCCATTTTCCGTTCGCCTGCACGGTGAGCGAAGCGCCGCGGATCATTCCCGGCCAATACCATTCCGTCAATCCGATCGCGCTCATCCGCCATCCGGACGTGTATGCGGACAACGAACGGCAGGTTACGCGCTGCCGGACGCCGTTCGGCACGTGTTACATGATAGAAGTGGGCGCCTTCGGCGTGGGGACGATACGGCAAACCTTTTCTCCGGGCCCGCAAGCCAAAGGCGGGGAGAAGGGCTATTTCAAGTTCGGCGGCTCGACGGTCATTCTCGCCTCACCGGCGGGGAAAATTGTCTTCGACGCCGATCTTCTCGACAATTCGCGGAAGGGTCTCGAAACGCGCGTAATGGCGCGCGAACGGATCGGCGCGTGCGAATAACACGTGTCCCCGGGGCGCCCAGAGGACGATCCGGCTTCGGCAACCTACCGCATTCGTGGCGATGAAGAACGCAGATATCCATACCGGCGGGTCGGGCGGAGGGTTCCCTTCGCCCGCCGAGCACTTTCCCAAAGGTTCGCTGAGTCTGGACGACTACCTCGTGAAGCGTCCGGCGGCCACGTTCTTCATGCGCATGGAAGGGGAGGCACGCGTCCTCCAAGGCATCTGCCCCGGCGACATACTGGTCGTGGACCGTTCGCTTGCCCCCGCCCCGGGCGATTTGGCCGTCGTCGTCGTGGAAAACGAATATCTCGTGCGCGTCTGGCGCAAGGGCAAGGACGGCGGCGTGCGCCTCGAGGCGGCCAATCCCGCCTTCGAACCGATTGACGTTCCGCCGCGCCATCCCGTGGACCTCTTCGGCAAAGTGACCGCCGTGGTGCGAAAGTTGTGACGCGAATGGTTGGGCTTGTCGACGGAAACAACTTCTTCGTCTCGTGCGAACGCGTGGTGAACCCCGCCCTGAACGGGTGCGCGGTGGCCGTGCTTTCCAACAACGACGGCTGCTGCGTGTCGCGCTCGAACGAATTCAAGGCCCTGAAGATCCCGATGGGAACGCCGCGATTCAAATTGCGCCGGCAGGAACAGCGCGGCGAAGTGACGCTGCTCTCTTCCAATTTCGAATTGTACGGCGACCTCTCCAATCGCGTCATGGCGACCTTGCGGGAGCTGGCGGTCCAGGTCGAACAGTATTCAATCGACGAAGCCTTCATCTATCCGCCCACGACCGCCCGCGCCGACCTGGAGGAATACGGACGAAACGTCCGCGCTGCCGTCTTGCGACAGGTCGGCATCCCCTGCGGCGTCGGATTCGCCCCCACGAAAACACTCGCCAAAATAGCGAACCACATCGCCAAGAAGCGTCCTTCGGGCGTGTATGTCTTGCCGGCGGATACGTCGGAACTTTTCTCCGCCCTGCCGGTAGACGAAGTCTGGGGGATCGGACGCCAATTGGCCGCGAGACTGCGCGCCAACCGGATCTTCACCATCGCCAGCCTGTGCGCGACGCCCGCGGACGCGCTGCGCCGCATAGGCGGCATCAACCTTCTGCGCACGGTGCGGGAACTGCTGGGTGAACCGTCCCTGACGGAGAGCGACTACGAGGCGCATCCCGATTCCATAACCTATTCGCGCTCTTTCGGCGAGCATACCCGCGACCTTGAAGCGCTGTGGGAGTCCGTCGCCTCGTTTGCCTCGCGCGCCTCCGAAAAACTCCGCCGGCACGCCCTCGTGGCGGAAGGCTGTTCGGTCTTCGCCCAATACGGTCCCACCCTCGAGCGCACGTTCCTTTCCCGCACCGTCGTCTTCCCCGTACCGACGGACGCCACAAACAGCATCGTCGCGGTCTTGCGCCCCGCCGTCGAGGCGCTCTATTCGCCCGACTTGACCTACTGCAAATCGGGAATCATGTTCTTCGGCCTTTCGCCGCGTTGCGGACTCCAGCAAGTCAGCCTTTTCGACGAGTTCACCGAGCGCAAAGCGATCCGGGAACGGCAAAAGGCGACATCCCGCCTCTTTTCGGCGGTAGATGCCCTCAATGCCCGATTCGGACGCGACACGGTATCCATCGCTTCCGTCGGGCTCGGAACGCATAAAACATGGCGGGTCAAGTCTGACAAAATTTTCCAGCGCGCCACTACACGCTGGGACGAACTCATAACCGTAAAATAACGCCTGTGCCAGCCGGCTTTATGGTCTCCAAACTGCGCAAAGGCGTCGGACGCTTTGCGGGGTGAGGGGGCGTGGAAGGGCAGGTTCCGATGTCCGGTCCGCGGACCCGGCAACAAAACAGTACGGGGATTTGTCTCCGTCCCCATGGGGTTTTGGATTGGGGTCCGTGGTGGGGTTGTTTTAACCGTGCAGGGAATGTGGAAAATGTAGAGAGCAGGGGCTGTCCCGGATGTATCGGGAGTGCGCCTGCCCGCCTCCTCTTCTTCCCCTACTGTTCACCGCGCTCTCACCCGCGGCAGGAGGGCTAGTTTTCCCCGCGGAACACTCCGCCAATACCCCCCGCATGTGACGGTATCTAACATGCGCATGTGACGGGGTCTA
>ERZ808262.486-NODE-486-length-18293-cov-6.578188_pt1 | contig 18293 bp, 14 predicted proteins | sample MGYA00520895_ERZ808262 | MGnify/ENA primary metagenome ERZ808262 (study PRJEB31516, sample SAMN03275588) | gut metagenome | biome: mammalia-associated habitat; material: feces | host: Papio cynocephalus | place: Kenya | collected 2012-08-02 ... | reverse complement strand
TTATATTCAATTAAAAGCGGAACATTTCTAGTGTATTAGTGCAAAAGACGGGTCTTTTAAAGACATTTCATCTTTAAATCAGCATTTTTTTCTTTATTATATATATAAAAATAACTAAATTCTTTTATATAAAAATTAATAAAAAATAAAAAGGTATGCAGAATAAAAATTTTATTTTATTTTGAACACAATAATGATAATATTTTGTTTAAAGAGAGGTTAAATAAATATGAAATTAAATAATGTCGTTGTCGCTGGAGGTGGCGTTTTAGGAAGTCAAATTGCTTTTCAAGCTGCTTATTGTGGATTTAATGTTACAATTTGGTTAAGAAGCGAATCTAGTATTCAAAGAACAAAACCAAAAATTGATCATTTAAGAGATGCCTATATTAATGATATTAATAAAATGGCAACTCCTGAAGGAAAAACAAAGGAAAATTGGTGTAGGGGTTTAGCAGATTATGACACATTCAATAAAGAAGAATGCTTAAAAAAAGTTGAAAACGCATACAATAATTTAAAAATAGAGTTAGATTTAGCTAAAGCCTGTAAGGATGCTGATATTGTAATCGAATCAATGGCTGAAGATATCGACTCAAAAAAAGCATTTTATGAAAAATTAGCTCCAGTCTTACCAGAAAAAACAATTATCGTTACAAATTCATCAACTTTATTACCAAGTAAATTTGCTAAATACACTGGCCGTCCAGATAAATTCTTGTCTTTACATTTTGCAAATACTATTTGGAAAAACAATATGACCGAAGTTATGGCCCAAGCTAAAACTAACATGAAATACTTCGATGAAGTTACAGAATTTGCTAAAGAAATTCGCATGATACCTTTACCTGTATTAAAAGAAAAATCTGGTTACTTATTAAATTCAATGTTAGTTCCACTTTTATTCTCAGCTATGGATTTATATGTTAATGGTATAAGTGATCCTCAAAGTATTGATAAAGCTTGGACTCTAGGAACTGGATCACCAAAAGGACCATTTCAAATATTGGATACTGTTGGATTAACTACAGCTCATAATATTGTTAAAATGTATGTTAAAATTCCTTCATTCCTTGCTCCTTATAATTTTAAAGGAATGGACAAAATGCTTTCGAAATATATAGCTGAAGGAAAATTAGGCATGTCTGCTGGCGAAGGATTTTATAAGTATAAATAATTAAAAGAATTAAATTAAAATAGCGCAAAAAGTGCGCTATTTTTTTATAAATCACTTCTAAATCAAAATATTTTATCAAATATTGAATTAATAAAAACTTTATATTTTGTATAATTTTATCAACATTAATGTCAAAGATTATTTTATTTATCTTCTTTTATAATATTAGCAATAGTAGTTACAGTTGAAGCAAGATTTGTAATATTGCTTGGTATAATCAATTTAGTTGCTTTTCCATCAGAGACTTTAGACAATGTCTCATAAGACTTTAAAGTTAAAACTTTATCATCGACACTTGCACTTTTTAAAGCTTCTAATCCTTTTGCTTCAGCTTCTCTAACAAGGATAATCCCCTGAGCTTCCGCATTTTTAACTGTTAAAATCGCTTGAGCATCACCTTCAGCATTCTTTATTTTCTTTTGTTTTTCTGCTTCTGCATTTAAAATTGCACTTTCTTTATTACCCTCAGCAATTAATATTGCACTTTGTTTTTCACCTTCGGCAAGTAAGATTTTTTCTCTTTTTTCTCTTTCAGCTCTCATCTGTCTTTCCATAGCATCACGAATGTCTTTTGGTGGTAAAATATTTTTTAATTCTACACGATTAACTTTGATTCCCCAAGCATCAGTAGCTTCATCTAAAATCGCTCTCATTTTAACATTTATTACATCGCGACTAGTTAAAGTTTCATCTAAATCAAGTTCGCCAATAATATTTCTTAATGTTGTAGAACTCAAGCATTCGATAGCACTTATTGGATTTTCTACACCATAAGCATAAAGTTTAGGATCTGTAACTTGATAAAATACAATTGTATCAATTTGCATTGTTACATTATCCTTAGTAATAACTGGTTGAGGATCGAAATCTTTTACTTGTTCTTTTAAAGAAACAATTTCAGCAACTCTATCAATAAAAGGAACTAGCATATGTATTCCTACACCCCAAGTTTTTACATATCCGCCAAATCTTTCAATGATATATTTATTAGTTTGTTTTACGATACGAATATTACTAACAATAACTATAAGTATAAAAAATAAAAATATACCTAATACAATAAGTGTGATTTGCCATGGTTCCATAAAAATTCCTCCTTAATCAATCTTTTTAACAATTAATTTATTACCGTCTATAGCAACAATTTTAACAATCTCACCTTTTTCAATACTTTTTATAGGCTCATTAGACATTGCTCTCCAAATAACGCCGTTTATTTTAACCTCGCCACAATCTAATTCAGTTATTCTTTTACTAACAAGAACCTTTTTGCCAATGATTTCTTCAATATTTGATTTAATTTCTTTTCTGAATAATAATTTCTTAGCAACTGGCCTTAATAAAATTAGTAATAAAATAGAAAAAGAAATAAAAATTATTATTTCACACCAATAAGGAATATGTGGAATAAATGATGAAATAAAAGCAATAAAAGCTCCTCCAGCAAACCAAATTGAAACTATTTCATAAGTAAAATATTCAATTAAAATTGCTACAATAAAAATTCCAAGCCAAACAAATATCATATAATTTTCAATGGTCCAATTACTCATTAATAAATTAAACATATTATTTGGCTCCTTGCTTAAATCTATAATCAATATATCATTATTATAATTATAAGCAATATTTTTTGATATATTTATATTATTATAGATCAAATCATCTAGCGATATTTTGCTTGTTAATTATACATGCAATGTAGGTATATTTAATTTATGAGTTGAGTAATTATTAGGTGAATTATAATCAACTTCTTCATTACTTATTGATTTAATAGTAATTTTATTTTCATTTATATCGACACTAATCACAACATGATTAAATTTAAAATTACATAAGCAATGCGGAACTACTATGGGTGAATGTAGTAATTCCTGGCTTTTTTGACTAATTCATTCAACATTAATAAATTATATTACCCTAATCAATTTATATAAAAAAATGATAAATTAATTACAATAAACTATAAAAATTATCAAAAATAAATACATTTTTGATAATATATATTTCATTATTCTTAACTTTAAATATAATTAGTGTAGAGGATATAAAAATGACACTAAACAAAAAAATAAAGGAAATAAGAGTTTTTAAAAATATTAGTCTTGATAAATTAAGTAACTTAACAGGAATCTCAAAACATTTATTAAGTTCTTACGAAGAGGAATTAATCGAAATACCTGATAATGATTTATTAAAAATATCCAAAGCTTTAGATATTTCATTATCCCAATTAATAAATGATGATAAAGTAAATAGTAGCAATAACGATCAAACTTTTGATAAATTAATTAATTACGTTGATAGTAGAAAAAATAAAACATTTAAGTTTGCTGGAATAGCATTTATGTTTATTTCTATATTTGAATTAATTATTTCAAATGTTGTGTTATATTTTTCTGAAAAATCTTTTGTCGATAATTCAACTGCAACAGAAGTTAATACAACATTTAAAAACATGATTTTAGCAATTAAAATCATGTTTAATGTCGTTGGTATTTTATTTCTTATTATCGGATTAATTTTATTTTTATATAGTTTAAAGATTAAACATAAAGCAAAATAAATTAATACAGTCTAATATCAAACTTATTCTCGTAAATTTGAGCTTTGCTGATATCAACTTTTAAATAAATTTCTTTATTTAAATCCACTTTTGATTTAATCTCTACATATAATATATCATTAAGTGTTTTACATTTAATAAACTTCTTATATCCATAATCAAAATAATCAAGTACAGTGACCTTTAAATCATTTTGATTGTTACTAATTTTATATGCATTATGAGCAAATTCAATTCTATAAATACTATTAAATGATCTATCTTGCAAAGCTTGTATTATTTTATTTTCGATTAATTCAGGGCAAATAAAATAATAGCCATTATACATGAAGAAGCCTTGTCGATTAGAGAACATGACTTTATCTTTAGCTAGGGAGTAAGCTTTTTCTTCATCACTAATTTCTGCTCTAACAAATTTATAATTAGGGTTGTATTTAGCTTTTTCTAAATTTTCTTTATCAGTTTCTAATCTTAATTTTTGAGCTTTAATTCCTTTTTCTTTTATACTTTCATAGTTAGCATATGCTTCTAGCTTAAGTTCTTTAGTTAAAGTTTCCATTTCTTTATCATGAGTTGAAACTACGCTATTAAATACATTTAAATATTCTTTAAAATAATTGATTTCTGCATCATATTTCGCTGAAATATCAGCTTTTTTAGAATTTAAAGTTTCTTTTTCTTTATCACTTAAATTATCTAAACGTTTCTTTTCGTTTATAAATTCATTAAGTTTATTAGCATACTCTTCTTTAGCTTCACTTATTAATCTTTTTGTTTCAGTTTTAATTTTATCCTTACCTTCTTTACCAAGTTCACCTTTTTGTAATTGGAAAGATTCCTCAGCTTTATAAAGAGAAATTTTATTTTTAAATTCAGCTTTTAAAATTTTAGGTACATTAGGATTAATATAAATACCTTTTAATGCTTCATCTTCCTTTTTATTTATATTGAAAATTGTATCATCAACCATATGATTTACGAATTTTTTATAAATTTTCTTCGAAGATTTTAAAGTAGCTAGACTTGTAAAACCAGTTTTAATTTCATCAAAAGCATCTAATGGCTTAATTACTATTTCATTATTTTTAATAAAGGAAATCATTGAAAAATCAAAGTCTATTTTAATTCTATCACCGATTTTATAATCATCTTTAAAATAAGCAAAGAAAACTCTATTGTTTATTTTTAAGTGAGTTAAAGTAGTTCCATTAATATCTTCAATATTGACGATTGTTGCTTCTAATGTATTTCCTAAATGAATTGCATCACAAGGAATTAAAACATTATAATTATTATCATTTAGTTTAATGGCTGGAGGTAGTAACAATTCATTTCCAACAAAATTCAATTTAGATCCTTTGACAGCGCATTCAAATAAATTGGTTTTTGGAAGTCGTGGGATAATACTCTCTTCAGTATTTTTGTCAAATAAATGTAAATGATTAATGTCAATAGCTGCATTAATTATATCACCTTGTTTAATATTTAAATAACCTTCGTTTACTTTAACAATAATACGTGTAGAATTTTCATCATATCCATTACCATTCATATTTAAATCGCCATCAATTAAAGTCTCACTTCCTAATTCTTCAAAGTGTGAAACTTTAATTTTTATAACGTTAGAACTATTTTTAATGATATTTGGATCGATAGAGATATGTTCACACCTAATACCTAAAGTAACATCTTTATCACCATTAAAATAATCTGGTTGAACTTTTAATAAATCATTAAAAGGAACATTTAGATGATCATCACAATTTTTAAAATTAATTAGAACATTATCTCCAACCTTATTTAAATTTACATCAAAGAAATTCATTTGAGGAGTTCCAATAAAGCCAGCAACAAATTTATTAGTTGGATAATTATACAAATTTTTTGGAGTATCGATTTGCTGAATTCTGCCAAGTTTCATAACAACAATTCTTGTACCCATAGTCATAGCTTCCACTTGATCATGAGTAACATAAATAAATGTTGTACCTAATTCCTTATGTAGCTTAGAAATTTCACTCCTCATTTGGGTTCTAAGCTTAGCATCAAGATTACTTAAAGGTTCATCAAGTAAAAATACTTTAGGATTTCTTAAAATTGCACGTCCTAAGGCGACACGTTGTCTTTGGCCACCGCTCATTGCTTTAGGTTTACGGTCTAAATATTCACTAATACCTAAAATTTTAGCTGCCCATAAAATTTTTTCATGTATTTCGGCAGGTGGCATATGACGCAATTTTAATCCAAATGCCATATTGTCATAAACAGTCATATGAGGATAAAGAGCGTAATTTTGGAATACCATTGCAATATCTCGATCTTTTGGTTCAACATCATTAACTAGTTTATTATCAATTAATAATTCACCAGCAGTAATATCTTCAAGTCCAGCAATCATTCTTAAAGTAGTTGATTTACCACATCCACTAGGGCCAACAAAAACAATAAATTCTTTATCCTTAATCTCCATATTAAAGTCGCTAACAGCTTTAGTACCATTAGGATAAACCTTATAAATATGTCTTAAACTTAAATTTGCCATATATTAACTCCTATTAATTATATATAATTATTGATTTTGATGGCATTGATAATATATTACCATCAATTCTAATTTTTTCTTTATTATCGACACATAATGTTATTTTATTCTTAGTGTTGATATTTAGTTTAGATATATCGTAATTGACTTTATTATCATTGAAATTAATTATAATAAACTTCTCTTCATCATTAAATATCTTTCTAAAACTAAGAATACAATCATCATTAAAATCTAATAATTCAAAATTTCCCTTTCTAATTGCTTCACTAGAATTACGAATATAATTGATTTTTTTAAAATAATTTAAAATTGAATTATCATCGTTAATTTGATCTTTTACCGAACCATAATTACTTTTAGTAAAAGTAGAACCAGAAGGATCTAAGCAATCACTTTTTTCTCCAAAATCCATATGTGTGCGCACATTTTCATCTGGTGGATTTACTCCAAGCATTCCAATTTCATCACCATAATATGTAAAAGTAGAACCAGTGGATAATTGTAAAAGTGCTTGTCCAAATTTAGTATTTTTGCTTGTCCTTTTAGACTGTAATAAATTAGCTGCTCGAGCATTATCATGATTTGTGATAAAAGGTGCAGGAATATGTCCATTAGCTTGATTAATTAAATAATTATTAGTTTTAATAAAACTTTTACCATTATTATTAACAATTTCGTATAAAATTTCCTTACCTAAACACTCCGAATTATAATAACTAAAAAAGCTATCAATCCCACTATTATACATTTGAGTAATTTCTCCACCACTAGTCCAAGCTTCACCAACAATATAAGCATTAGGATTAATAGATTTTGTATAATCATTAAGCCATTTTAAAAATTCAGTATTTTTAGTAGTATTACCAAAATAATACCAAGTAGTAGCATCAAGTCTAAAACCATCTACTCCTAAATCCATGTAAAACTTAACTATTTTTTTAATATCTTCTCTTAAATTTTCACTATCAAGATTTAAATCAGGCATATTAGACCCAAATCCAGCCTCATAATAAATGCCATTACTTATATATTTATGATTATCATCTTGTGTCAATGAAAAATTATAATAATCGTAATATTTATTTTTTGTATTACCTTCTTTAAAAGCTTTAGATCCTTCAATAAACCAAGTATTCTTGTCACTAGAGTGATTTAAAACTAAGTCCATGATGACATTAATATCTTTTTTATGAGCTTTATCTAATAAATTTTTAAAATCGTCCATTGTCCCAAGTTGAGGATTAATTTTTAAATAATCAACAACATCATAGCCATGATATGTAGTGGTTTCATTAATTGGCATTAGCCAAATACCATTAAAACCCATTTTTTCTATATAATCTAATTTATTAGTAATTCCATTTAAATCACCTATATAGTTACCATCGCTATCAGCATAACTTCTAGGAAAAATCTCATAATACGTACGATATTTATCACTTCTATCAAGTTTAGTTAAAGGAATATTAAAATTATTTGCCTTGTTGCAACTAATTAACGAAAATAAAGATAAGGTAATTATCACAAATATCTTTTTCATAATTATCCTTTAACAGATCCACCAGTAATTCCTTCAACATAATATCTTTGTAAGAAGAAAAATAAGATAACAATAGGAATTGAAGTAAAAACTGCACCACTACAAAATCTAGTAAAATATAATGAAATATTTTGACCATTATTTCCTGTTAACCAATTTTGTAAGCCGACAGCAACAGTCCAAGTTTCACTACGATTTCCAAGCAAATAACTACTCATCATAAAATCTCCCCAAGGAGCGACAAATGTAATTAAAATAGTATAAATAATAATTGGCTTTGATAATGGTAAAATAATTTTCCAAAAAATAGTATTTCTATTAGCGCCATCAATCATAGCAGCTTCATCTAAACTCTTAGGAATCGTATCAAAAAATCCTTTAACAATATAATATTGAGTAGCACTACCTGCAACATAAATTAAAATTAAAGCAAGTGGTCCACCAATTATTGGAGCATCATTACCAATTAATCCTAATTGTTTAACAACATAATATATTGCAATCATTGTTAAAAATCCTGGAAACATACCAATAATTAAAATTAATTTCATTATAGATTTTCTACCTTTAAACCTCATTCTTGATAAACAATATGATGTCATTAAAACAAGAATAGTTTGAAACACACAACTAATTAAACTAATACATAAAGTAGTTAAGTACCATCTCATAAAAGGATATGTACCAGAAAAGTCAAATAAATCTAAATAATTTTTAAAAGTCCATTGTTTTGGAATTAAATAATCGACGACATGGGTTGATTCACCCCTAAAGCTTTGTAAAAGTAAGTAAATAAAAGGGAATACCCAAATAATCGAAACAACAACTAAAATTACATAAATAATTGTATTAGAAACAATTCTTTTAGCTTTCATTGAAGAGTTTTTTCTATCAGCAAAATCTTTCATTATTGGAAATCCTCCTCATTTTTAACTGAGTTACTCTTTGAATAGAATATCAAAGAAATAACAGCAACAATTATAAATACCAATATACCTATAGAACTAGCCATCTTATAATTATTTTCATTTACAGTTAATTTATATAACCAAGTAATTAATAAGTCTGTATCACCACCAATAAATTTATCACTATTAACAGGAACTCCTCCAGTTAATAAGAATATAACATTAAAATTATTTATATTACCAACAAATTGAGAAATTAAGTAAGGACCCATAACAAACATCATATATGGCAATGTGATATTCATATATGTTTTAAATGGACTAGCCCCATCAATTCTAGCTGATTCATATAAATCATTTGGAATATTCATCAATATTCCAGTACAAGATAATACAGTATATGGGACACCAACCCAAACATTTATAAGTATGACAAATATCCTAGCCCAAGTAGAATTTATTGAATATACGAGCTTAGGTAATCCCATCAAAGATAATAGATGATTAAATATTCCGCCACTAGAGAACATTTGTGAAATTAAAAGTAAAGATACAAATTGTGGAACAGCTATTGTAGTGATTAAAATAGTTCTCCATAATTTCTTAAATTTAATTCCTTTTTTATTAATAACTAACGCTAAAATCATTCCTAAAAAATAATTAGAGAAAGTAGCAAAAAAAGCCCAAACTAAAGTCCAAAGTAGGGCATCACGGAAAGTATAGGCAAATTTAGCATTTTGCCCCATACCACTACCACCTAATAACGTATCAAAATTTTCAAAACCAACCCAAGTAAATAAATGTTCTGGCGGTTGAGTTGCTTTTTCCCAATTAGTAAAAGCAATAAAAATCATAAAAATTAAAGGTATAATAGTAAAAACTACAAGTCCAAGCATAGGAATAGCAAGCAATGTCTTATGATACTCACGATCCGCTAAAGAACTTAAAGTTTCTTTGGTATTTGGTATTTTACAACCAACATTACTAATTTGTTGAAGTCGATAACTACTTCTTATATTTTGAAAATACGTATAAATAAATCCAAAAATAACAATTAAACAAACTGTACCATAAAGTAAAATTAATAGCGAATTATCACCTTTAATTGTGATATAACTTTGAGTCGCTTCATTCCAAATTTCGCTTCCTGTTTGTGTACCTAAAGTACCAAATTTAGATAAATATTTCCAGCCCCATAATCCAATAAAAAGTCCAAAAATGACTTCAAATAAGAAAAAAAGTATCCCTTTTAAATATTCTTTTCGAGTAAAAAGTCCAAACCCCATAAATAAAAAAGAGAGCCTTGTTTTATAATCACCATAAACAAGAGCATCTTTCATTTCAACAAAAGGACTAGATACTTTTTTACCTATTTTTATAAATTTACTAGGAACTTTTTTAAAAAAGGTTTTTATTTTATTCGGAACATTTCTAAAAAAAAGTTTCGCCTTAAATAAAAATCTTTTAGGTTTAGATAAACCTAAATAAGCATATCTATCCATAAAACCTCCTTTTAAAATATACTTACTCCTTATAGGAGTAAGTATATAAACATTATAAATTATTTAGTGATTGTTGTAATATCGCTAACTAAACCATCTAATTTTTCTTGTAAATTATCTTTATTGATTTCTTTTTTATAGCAAATAGAAGCACCAAAATTTTGAACAGCAGTCCAGAAAGTACTTGGAACATTAATTTGAGCATCGCCAGCTTTAGCAACTTGAGCAGCTAATCCAGCAATAGCTTTATTAGATTTTACTTCAGTTGAATCATTAAGAGTAGTATTACTTGGACCCATAGATAACTTTTCAAATCTAGTTTTTTGAGCATCTTCACCACTAATAAATTTAGCAAATTTTAATGCTAATGGAACATTTTTACTTAATTTATTAACACCAACCATTTTACCACCAATAAATGATCTCATTCTAGAAGTAGTATCTCCAGCAGTCATTAATGGAAGATATGTACAATTTGTTTTATCAGCACCCCAAGCTTCGGAAATTGTATTATATTGCCATGTACCAACAACAACAGCACCAATATCATTGACATTACTAGTAATGTAATCATTTAAAACAACAGATTTTTCTCCGCTTGATCCACCATCAGCGTATTGGAAACCTTTCATTTCATTTAAGCTGAGCATGAAATTACCAGCTTTTAATCCGTTAGCACCATTATAATCACAGGTAATACTTTGTTCTTTTCCATCATCACCATAAGTAACTTCATATTTTGCACCATATCCTGAAAAAATACCATATGTATACCAAGAATCACCAACAGGTACTACAAATTTTTTACCAGCAGCAGCACATTGACTAGCAACATCAGCAAATGTTGTTGTTTCGGTATAATTTTTAACTACATCACCATTGTAATATAAGAAATATCCATTATCTGCAGTAATTGGGAACGCATAAGTTTTACCATCTTTTTGAGCTGCATTAACCATACCTGTTAAATTATTATCTTTAACAAAAGTTTCATATTCTCCACCAAGTTGAGTTAAAGCACCAACATTGATTAAATTATACAATTGGTCATTTGCAAAACTAAAAACATCAGCAGCACCTTCAACATCTTTTGAAACTGTACCATAAGCATCAGCTTCAGAACAAGTCCCAATCTTAATATTTAATTCTTTATATTCATCACTTGAAGCTTTAAATTTTTCAACGAAGCCTTTATAAACTTCTTGATGTTCAACTGGGCACCAAACTGTAAGATCATACTTTGTTTCCTTACTACCACAGGATGCTAAACCAGCCATAACTAAGACACTAGCTGATAAAACTCCTAACATTTTAACTTTTTTCATATTTGTAACCTCCTATAATTTAAAAAAAGTAAATTTTGTATTATTAACTCGAAAGAGTTTAATAATTTAATTAAGAATAAATGATTTTTTTGCTACAATTGTTTTAAATAAAGGATATTTTATGAAATTTAGACTTTTTAAGATCACTTCACTAGTTATGCTAACTCTAGAAACTTTGTTAAGCTTAGGACTATCAATTTATATTGCTTATTTAACATATTCAATTGATTATCTAATTCCACTTTGTGCAATTTTAATTTTTCTTTTCAACTTATTATTTTTAATACTTGATATAAAATCAATTCATAACAAGAATTACATATTTCAACCATTAGTTTTTAATGATAATGGTTCAATTAATAAGAAATTTATATTAATATTATGCCTTAATGGGATTCTTAGCTTAAGCTTATTAGTAGTAGCTATTTATTTCATAATTATAAATAACCTATCGTTATTTTTGTTATTTTTAATTTGTTCAATCTTCCTTTTATCTAAAATAATTATATTCGTACTTTATATTTATAATTATTTAAATGATTATAATGATTTCTAATATTTCCTCCTCTAATTTTTATCGATGATACTTACTAACTAAATTACTTAAAAATTTAATTAATTCATCTTTTCTATTTTCAAACAAATTTTTATCTAATCTATAAGACCAATTATTTGTAGATAATGTAGAAGGTAAATTCATTCTTCCTTCTTTACCAATCGATAATAAATCTTGAATTGGAGTCATAGCAACAATCGAATTAGTAGCATAATTCAATTCAATAATCTTATATGTTAAATCATAATTAGATAAATTTTCATTGAAATCTATATTAAAGAACGCGCATTCACTACTTAATACATTAATAAATATTTGCTTATTTGTACTTGATAATTCATCAATGTATTGGCGAGTAGTCTCACTATCATGAGTTGAGGTATAAGAGAAATAATGTTCATCATAATTTCGAGGCCTCCAACTGTCATTTTCGTTTTGATTCATTAAGCCTTGAGTTATAATTTTCATTCCAGGATATTTTACTAATTTCATTAAATTTATAAAATCTTCATCCATAAAACCTAAATCTTCAGCAACGATTGGTAAATCTAATTTATCTTTAAATAAATCAAATCCAGGACCTTTAACCCAACTTCCATTACGAGCAGTCTTGTCACCATAAGGAATAGAAAAATATGCGCTAAACCCTCTAAAATGATCTATTCTTACTAAATCATATAATTTCAAAGCATTATTGATACGGCCATTCCACCATTTGTAATTGGTTCTTTTTAAGTAATCCCAATTATATAAAGGATTTCCCCAAAGTTGGCCGTCTTCACTAAAACAATCAGGTGGACAACCGGCAACCCTAGTAGGCTTATGATTTTTATCAAATTGAAACATTTGCGGATATTTATAACATTCAACGCTATCATAAGCTAAATATATTGGAATATCTCCCATAATCTTAACATTTTTACTATTAGCATATTTTTTTAAATCAAAATATTCTTTTAAAAATTCATATTGAGTCCATATATAAAATTCAAATAAATCTTTATATTTAGAAATTATTTCTTCTTCAAGTTCTTTAGAATAATGAGAATATTTTTCATCCCATTCTGCCCAACATTTATAATTATTTAATTCTTTTAAAACCATAAAAAAAGCAAAATCCCTACTGTTCTCATTGCTTTTTAAAAAATTATAAAAATCTTTATCTCTTTGAAAATTCTTAAATGCTTTTTTTAAAACTAAAACCCTATTATCAAAAATCTTCTTATAATTAATTCTTTCTTCATTATTTCCAAAATCAATGTTTTGATAATCTTCAGCCTTCAATAAACCTTTATCTTTTAATAAATCCAAATCAATAAAATAATAATTATATCCATAATTTGAAACAGATTGGTATGGACTATCACCATAACTAGTTAAATTTAAAGGTAAAATTTGCCATAAAGTAACTTTTGCTGCATTTAAAAAATCTATAAATTTATAAGCTTCTTTTCCTAGACTTCCTATTCCATAAGAATTTGGTAAGCTTGAAATATGCATCAAAACTCCACTACTTCTATTCATAAAATTTACCTCTACCATGTAAGCGCTTTCATTTTAAACTCTATTAACGGTTTTGTCAATAATCTTTAATAAAAAATATGCGATTATATCAAGCATTTTTTGTTTTAGTGAAAAAATTATAATAATTTTTATATAAAATTTACATATATTTAAAATTTATGCGATTATATCAACGCTTTTTTATCAATTATATTTATTAAGTTTTTATTTGATTGCGAGAAATAAATATTTTTTATATAGCAAAAATAATTTATAAATTTAAATAAAATGTAAATTTTTTTATAATTTTTATAAAATTTTATTTATAGTATGTTTATTAAAATATTCGATTTAATCAAATAAAATTTGTTTTAATGTAAAAATAAATTTAAAAATTAAAATTTTTTTTATTAATTCGATTATATTTAATATTAATTTTTTTATATTTTTCAATAATATTATTAGATAAATCGCTATTTAAAAAGCGATATGTCCAGTTTTCATTAGAATAAGTACCAGGTTTATTCATCCTAGCAGTCGCATTTTGATTTAAAATATCTTGCATAACTAATGTCGTATAATGAGCTTCGCTAGCAAATAATAATTCAATGATTTTTTGGTGTAAATAAGAATTACTTAAATCTTTTAAATTAAAATCTACATTCAACAATTTTGCTTCGTTAATTACTTTTTTAATAACCTCATCCTTTTCATTTTTCGAAAGTTCTTCAATACGACCTTTTAAAGTATTATTATCATGATTACCAATATAGGCTAAAGAATCTGCTTTTAAATTTGATGGATAAAATCTTTCATAAATTTTCTTATTTTTAAATATTGGCAATAATGTAGTCTTTAAAGTGAGGTAGTTAGTTTCTTTAACAAATTTTTCAACATCTTTAGAATAAACACCTAAATCACTAGCAAATATTGGCTTATCTTTTAAATCTTCGAAAATATCCATCCCCGGACCATAATAAAAAGTGCCATTTTTGTTATTTTTAGATCGAAAAGGTATACCATAAACCTGATAAAACCCTGAAAAATGATTAATTTTCACCAAGTCAAAAAGTTCTAAAGCCTGATTGATTCTAGACTTCCACCACTTATAATGAGTGTTTTTCATGTATGACCAATCATATAATGGTTCACCCCATCTTTGACCATTTTTTGAAAAATCATCTGGTGGAAATCCCGCAACTACATTCATCAAATTATACTTATTTAATCTAAAAATTTCACTATATCCATAAACAGATGCACTATCAAAATCAAGAAAGTGGGAGATTTCACCGATTATTTTTATGTTTTTACTTTTGGCATAATTATGTAATTTATTCCATTGTTTAATAAAAATAAATTGAATAAAATAATAATAATTATATGTATCTAAATAATTATTAATTACATCTTCTTCGACTTCTTTAGAATAATAGCGATCTTCAAGTTTAAAATCATACCAAGCTTTAAAATCATTTTTTTCTTTTAATGTCATATAAATTGCATATTTTTTATATAAGTCATTATCCTTAAAGCGATTAAATTCATAATCATTTTTATTAAACCTTTTATAAGCTTTATATAATAATTTATGAGAATTATCAAAAACACGTTTATAATTCACTTTTCGTGAATCATCAAAAAATTTTATACCTTTAAAATCACGTGAATTTAGTAAGCCATCTTTGACAAGCAAATCAAAATCAATGAAATAATGATTTAATCCAAATGCGCTTAAAGTTTGATAAGGCGAGTTAGAAAAACTAGTTTCTGTTATTGGCAAAATTTCCCAATAACTAAAACCAGCTTGAGCTAAAAAATCAATAAATTTATAAGCATTTTCGCCTAGCGTTCCTATACCATATTTTCCAGGTAAACTTGAAATATGTAATAAAACACCGCTTTCTTTTAATTCCATAAAAATATGATAAAACATTGAGCATCATATTAAAAGATAAAATAATATAAAATTTGCTTTATATATTATCGAAAATATATTTATAATAAAAACGTTATGTAACAACATAATAACCAAAAAATTATAAAAAAGGAATATTTATTTTATGAAAAACGAACTGAAAAATAAAATAATTTATCAAGTATTTGCAAGAAATTTTACAAAAGAAGGCACTTTTAAGGCTTTCAATAAACATATCGATTACATAAAAAATTTAGGTGTAGATATTATTTATTTTACCCCAATTAATGAAATTGGTTTAATAAATAGAAAAGGTGATTTAGGTAGTCCTTATTCTATAAAAGATTATTATAAAATTAATCCTGAGCTTGGAACAATTGAAGATTTTATAGATACAATAAATCAAATTCATCATGCTCAAATGAAAGTTATGATTGATGTTGTTTTTAATCACACTTCACATGATTCTATTTTAAGAAATTTACATCCAGAGTGGTTTTATAAAGATAAAGATGGCAATATAACAAGTAAATGTAGTGATTGGTCAGATGTCATAGATTTAGATTATCGAAATAATAGTGCCTTAGTTGATTATATTATTAATGTTATAAAGTATTATATAAATCTAGGTGTTGATGGATTTAGATTTGATGTAGCTAGTTTAATTGGTTTAAATCTTTATAAGAAAATTAAAGAAGAAATTTTATCCACTTCTCCTAATATCATTATGTTAGCTGAAGCAATAGATCCTAATTTTACAAACTATATAAGAAGTCAAAATCTCGACGCTATCGATGATGCAACATTATTTAATACTGGATTTGATTTACTTTACGAATATAACGCTTGGAATTACCTTAGAGAATATTTAGAAACTAAAGACCTTAATAAATTAACTTCTTTTAAGGTTTTGAAATCTTATGAGTTTGCCTTCAATCCAAATTCATCTATGCGTATCCGTGGAATCGAAAATCACGATCAAAAAAGAATTTGTGAATTTACAAATTCTAAGCTAAAACAAAGAAATTTATTAGCTATGTCTTTTTATATGGTCGGTCCTATGTTTATTTATAATGGACTAGAAACTAAAGCTGATCATCATTTATCCTTATTTACTAAAGATTTATTAGATTTATCTATTGATAAAAAATGGTTCAATTTTGTTAAAAAAATAATCAATATTAAAAAAGATATAACAAATTTGAATATTATTTTTAGTGAGGTTGATACAACTATAGGTGAATTTTTAATATTTAAAAATATATACAACAATTCTAATTATGGTTTTGGGATATTTAATTTAAAAGTAAGATCACAAATTATCAAAAGTAATTTTTTAATTGATGGAGTTTATAAAAATTTATTAGATGATAAAACATATGAAATAAAAAATAATCAAATAAAAGTTAATGAACCACTATATTTAATAAAAATTAATTAATATTTTTTAATAATTTAGTCTTATCTTTTACTTTTATTAAACATATTTCATTACAAATAGTCATTATTATTAAAAACGTCAATAACACATATGGTAGTAATAAAAAACTAATTTTATTTCCTATAATACCAAATAATGGAGCAACTGTAATATTAGCAATATAAGCACATCCTACTTGAACCGACATAACTGATTGTGAATATTTTTTAGTAAAACGAGTTGGGGTAGCGTGAATTATACTAGGATAAATTGGCCCACATCCAAATCCTATTATAAATAAAGCTATAGGCATAATATAAACATTAAAAATAAGACATAATAAAATAACACCAATAAACAAAATTGTTTCACCAAATCTAATCATTTTTTTATCTTCTATTTTTAAAGAAATGAGACCAGAAATAAATCTACTAACCATAATACCTAAATAAAATAAGCCATTCCAATTGTTAGCAATTTTTATATCCATATTAAATTCATTAACAATCATCGTTGAAAACCATAATGCGGCAGTTTGTTCAATTGCTATATAAGAAAAAAAGCCAATTAACGCAAATAGCAATCCTTTTATCTTAAAAGTTTGAATAAATCCTAAATTAATTTCATTTACTTCTTCAATATCACGCTTTTGAAATTCAATATCAGCTTTTTTCCATAATTTAACACTACAGATAGTAATCAATAAAATGCAAGATTGAATAATAGCTAAGCATAATGCTCCATTTCTCCAACCATTTAAATTAGTTAAGAATATACCAACAATAAAAGGTGATATTGATGCACCAATCGCCCAAAAAGCATGTAAAAAATTTAAATGAATTGCTTTATAATGCAAAGCGACATAATTATTTAATGTCGAATCAATTGCACCAGCTCCAAGTCCTAAAGGAATTGCACTTAAGCATAAATAAATAAATCTATTACTAAAACTTAATGAAATTAATCCAATAACCGTTAAACAAATTGAAACTATTATTACCCCTTTAGTTTTCAAATATTTAATTATTTTAATAGTTAAAAAACTAGATATGATTGTGCACAACGAAATAATTAAAGTTATAACTCCTTGAAGAGACTTAGATATTTCTAAAGATTGATAAATGGCTGGCCAACTTGATCCTATGAGTGAATCTGGTAAACCAAGTGATATAAAAATTAAATAAATCACAATTAATAATAAAATCGACATATTTATATTTTAACATAAATAGCTTTAACATTAAGAGTAAATAATTAACAAAAACCCTTTAAAAGCCCTATGAACCCTTAAATTTTGACTTTTTAAATTTCTTATTTTTTTAATATCTAT
>ERZ808262.485-NODE-485-length-18331-cov-4.353743_pt1 | contig 18331 bp, 13 predicted proteins | sample MGYA00520895_ERZ808262 | MGnify/ENA primary metagenome ERZ808262 (study PRJEB31516, sample SAMN03275588) | gut metagenome | biome: mammalia-associated habitat; material: feces | host: Papio cynocephalus | place: Kenya | collected 2012-08-02 ... | reverse complement strand
ATAGGATCGAGAACAATCAGCACAGGCCTACCTACAGCACTCAGAGGAAGATCAAGGAGTTTTGCAAGAAGCATAAAATTTCTTTTAAATAAATTTCTTTAATTGCCATTGCGTTTCAAGCGTTTTTTCGATTTTAAGCATTCATTTATTTATTGGTTTTTTGTGATTGTTAGCAAATATTCTTGAATGTGCATATCAAACGGAAACTTTTTATAGACAAAAACACTCTTATTTGTTAGAATTAACTTGTGATAGTGGAGGACGCGATGAACAAAAAAGAATATTCTTCGAATATAAAGAAAACACAATTTGAATATCAAAATTCTTTAAAAATCGCTCAGCTCGTTTTAAAAGGCGATACATATAAAGAAGTGCTTCACAAATGTTTTGATGAACACTTGATACAAACGATATCAGAGCAACGAAGAAAAGAAATTACCAACGTTGTTTATGAACGAATTGCTTCTTTGGATGACTTCCTACTAAAAATATTTGTAAATGGAAGCATTACTGCCAGCAAATTTATTCTTGTCTATGCAATCGCTAAAACAGACAAGCTTTTTTTTGAATTTTTATATCAATATTACAGGGATGCTATTTTAGGAAACAAAAAATACATATCAATGCAGGATTTCGATAATTTTTTCGATTCAGTCAAAGAAAAAAGTCCCATTGTTAAAAAATGGTCCCGTACAACCATCGAGGATATAAGAACGGCTTACAAAAGTATCCTTATAAAATCTGGACTTGGTGAAAAAGACGTTAAAAACATTACGGTGAGATTAGCAGTAATATCCCCAAATATAGTTAATCATATTAAGGAAATAGGCGATGGGATTTATCTTCAGGCCTTGTTAGGAGTGGACTGATTATGGAAAGAGAAAGAAAACTTATTGAAAGATTCCTATCTATGGAAGAAAAGCTTGCAGATGCCTCTGTTTTGCTAAACCTTGGAAAAGCCAATGAATTGAATTTCTTCATCTTTGATTACAATCCTAAAGACGAACTTGCTGTCAGACAAGAAGTTCAAAAACTTAAAAGCATCAACCCAAACATACAAGAGTTTGATTTATTTGACATCATTGTCGAACTTTTAAAGCGCGAAGGCTATTTGGAAACAGCCATACAATACGAAAAAGAATACAGTCATCAAGAAATACTTGAACAGCTATTTCAGCCGTTTTTAGCTTTGAATGAGGATACTGGTAGGTTTTTATCATACATAAAGGAAAGAGTTACCGACGATGGCAAACATATTGTGTTAATTACTGGTGTTGGTAAAGCCTATCCTCTAATAAGAAGCCATACAGTGCTCAATAACCTCCAGACTATTATTCATAATGATCCAGTCGTTATGATGTATCCGGGAAGATATGATCAGAAATCGGCAATGTGCTTAAAATTATTTGATGTTTTGGGAGATGATAACTATTACAGGGCGTTTCCATTGGAAGAAAGGATTGTGAAATAATATGAAAATTAAAGAGCTTTTCAAAAAAGACATTACACGTAACATTGAAGGCGTAGTCACTATAGGAAATGAAGACCTTTCTCGAAAAAAACAGGAACTCGAGGAATATGTTTGTACTGGTGAAATCAAGGAGAATCTAAGGAAGTTCTTCTCAGCTTATAAGAAATCAATCGCTGCCCCTACGACAAACATGGGTGTTTGGATCACCGGTTTCTTCGGATCTGGTAAATCACACTTCCTTAAGATTCTAGGATATCTTCTTTCAAATGAAATTGTTGATGGGAAGCCTTCAATTGATTATTTCAAAGACAAAATTTCCGACCCAATGATGTTTGCTGATATGTCATTGGCGGCCAAGGAGAATAATTTGGTAATTCTCTTTAACATTGACTCTAAAGCGATGGCGAACGCAAAAAACAAACAGTCCAGCATCATGGAAACAATGCTCAATTGCTTTAATGAAAAAATTGGTTTTTGCGGAAGTGTCCCTTGGGTTGCCGAAATGGAAAGGCAGCTATCAGAAGAAGGAACTTATGAGAAATTCAAGGAAGAGTTCAATAGGATAAGCGGTGGCGATTGGGTTAAGAAACGCGCCGTTGTCATGTTTGAAAGAGACCATATCATCGAGGCTCTTTCTAAAGTCAGAGGAATGTCAAAAGACAGTGCCCTAGCTTATTTTAATGACAGCCAGCATAATTTCACGCTTAACATCGAAGAGTTTGGCGCGATTATAACCAAATATTGCAACACCAACAAAAAGAGGGTCATCTTCCTTATGGATGAGGTTGGCCAATTTATTGGCGCCAACCCATCTTTGATGCTCGGTCTTCAAACCGTCGTCGAGGAGTTAGGAAAGCAAGCTTGTGGCAAAGCGTGGGTTGTTGTAACTTCGCAGCAAGAATTAAAAGACATGCTCGAAGGCATCAAAAGAAACGAATCAACGCCTAATGATTTCTCTAAGATTCAAGGTAGGTTTGCTACGCGACTTATGATGTCATCTTCAGATGCAAATGAGGTCATCAAGAAAAGGCTTCTTGAAAAAAACGATGACGCCGCAAGGACGCTGGGTGCCATTTATAATCAACAAGAATCCAGAATCAACAATCTCTTAAGTTTTCCAGATAGACCTAAATGGAATGGATACCAAGATGAAGAACAATTCATAGATGATTATCCTTTCGTTAATTACCAATATGAGCTTTTGCAGAAGACTTTTGATGCTTTCCGTGAAAATGGCATGTCCGAAGGAAAACATATCTCATCCGGTGAAAGAAGTTTACTTTACGCTTTCAAAAAGAGTGCAGAGAAGTGCTGTGATCAAGAAATCGGCATCTTGATTCCATATAACGACTTTTATGAAACAGCTGAGGAATTTATAGATTTCAATATAAAGCAAGTCTTTTCCAATGCTAAGAAGCGTGTTATGGATAAATCGCTACAAAGCTTTGACATAGAGGTTTTAAAAGTCCTCTTCATGCTCAAGCATGTCAAGGAAATGGAACCAACACTAGAGAGGATTGCCACATTGATGGTTACTTCTCTAAGCGAAGATAAAGTAGAGCTTAAAAGAAAAATTGCCGAATCATTGGAAAGGCTTATTTCGGAAACGCTTGTACAAAAGAACGCCGAAAGATACGAATTCCTCACAAACGAGGAGCAAGATTGCAACAGGCAAATCGATTCAACGCTTTGCAATGATGCCGAAATAAGAAAGAAAGTCAACGAAATTATATATGACAAGATTTTCGAAATAGGCAAGAACTTTACTTACAATGGCAGATATCAGATTCCTTTGAACAAATATATTGATGACTCCGTTCAAGGATATGACAACCCAGAAGCGATAACCGTTAAGATATATACCCCATGGGATAAGAAGAGCGACTCTGAGCTCATTCAACAGTCGATAATGGGAGACAATCTCATTATCGATCTATCTCAAGGCAAGTTCCTAGAAGAGCTGACTTTATCTACTAAAATTAGGACATTTTATAAGAACAACTATGATACAGCCTCTCCTTCCTTAGTTGAAATTTTGAATGTAAAGACTAAGGAAGCCGATGAAAGGGAAAAAAGAGCGCAGGATATCATCGCCGACTTGCTTTCAACAGCCAAAATGTATCAAAATGGCTCGCTTCTTGAAATAACGACAAACGATCCTAAAAAACGTTTTGATGATGGGATGAATGTCGCTATTAAGAATAAATACACTAAAATCGATTACATCAAGAATTTTGTCAATAAGACAGAAGATATTTCAACCATTCTAAGAGGACAGCCTAGTTTGATTGACATCATCGATTCCGATGCGAATGGCTTAGCTTTGAAGGAAGTCATGTCAAAGCTTAAGGACTATAAAGACTACAAGAAAAACGCTAGTTTAAATAGCATTATTTCCGATTTTTCTAAAAAGCCATATGGCTGGCGAGAGAATGACACAAGGGCTTGCATTGCAAAGCTACTGGTGAACGACAAGATTCGAATCATAAGACTCGGTGAAGCGTGCGACATCCATTCTGCATCATTCATTGGCGAATTCACGCGTGGCCAAAACGATGATAGGTATCTTCTCCAGATAAAAGAAAAGATTAGTGACGAAACCATCTACGAAGTTAAAAGAATCATGAAAGAAGCTTTTGGGGCTTCGCTAGATAATAAAGAAAACGAACTTTTTGATGGTGCTCGTGAATTCTTAAAGAACAAGCTTGACCGTTTAAACAACATCCAAAGCATTAATGGGCCAACTTATCCCGGAAGGCAATTCGTGGAGAAAGCTATCAAAACTTTATGTCCATTTGTTTCTTATAACGACCATCAAACTTTTTTCAATAAAATAATCGAGAAAAAGGACGACTTATCGGATATTGGTGAAAATATCGACCAAGTCCTTAATTTCTATACCACAGGCAATAGCCAAAAGAAAACCTGGGATGAAGCAGAGAAAATCAGCAAATATTACCGAGATAATATGATTTTGATTCCAGATCTCGATCAACTATCGGATAGCATAAAGAACATTGACGCGATTCTTTCAATGCCGTTTCCGTTTGAAAAAATGGTCGATCTTTCTAATTTAGTGAACGATTCTAACGCTAAGTTATCCTCTTTGGAAAAGAAGATTAAGGATGAAGCGAAGAAAGTTATCGAAGACAATTATAAAAAAATACTCGTCGAAGTTGACGAAGCCTTAAAAGTCAAAATCTCCAATCCGGATGTCAAGAAGGAGCTGGATGACTACATTCAAAACGAAAAGGACCTTTTTGAAAATACGATTATTCCTCTAGCTGAGGATAAAAATAGAATCGATTCGGCTAAATCAAAATCATATGATGAAGTGAAGATTTTCAAAGAACATTTGGCCGAAATCTTATCCAAAGATAAAGTCGTAGGCCAAGAAATCCATCAAAGGAAGGTCATTCAAGTCTCGGCGAGCGACTTAATTCCTGTTGCGAATAAGAAAATCACGAAGCAATCAGAAATTGATAATATTCTTCAAAGAATCAAGGATTATTTATCCGACCTTCTAGCTGACAACGATGAGATCGACATCAAATAGGAGGGATTTATGGATAAAAAAGCATTATTGGAATATGCTCTTTTCGCTAGAAAGAGTTTAGAGGAACAAATCACCCTCTCTCTCAATAGACTTGGCATATTCAAAGATAAGATAGCTGTTGCAAATATTGTTGGCGACTTCACCATCATTGAAGGAATTAGCTCTAATTATCCCAAGAGGATTTATGAGCTTCGTAAGCAAATCATAGAAGAATATATAAAACCATTGGGATTTGAACCGGCGGTGGAGGAATTCGCCTATACTTGGTTTAACAGAATAGTAGCTTTACGATTCTTGGAAGTACATGACTATTTATCTCATGGTTTTAGAGTTCTTACATCCAAAGACGGATCTAGAGAGCCAGAGATTTTAGGGAATCTCCAATTTGCTCGCTTTGATTTGAAGCTGGACGATGATGTTGTAGTCAAATTCAAAGAGAGTGGCGACATAGAAGGCTTGTACAGATATGTGCTTTTTGCTCAATGTAAGGCATTAAGCAAGACTTTTCCGATGCTGTTTGAAGCTTATGACAACTACATGGAATTGTTGCTTCCTAATAACCTATTATCGGATAATTCCGTAATTTCTAAAATATCCACGATTCCTGAAGATGATTTTAAAAATGATGTTGAGGTTATTGGTTGGCTTTATCAATTCTATAATTCAGTAAAAAAAGATGAGGTTTTTGCTTCTAAGAAAACAATTACTAAAGATACTTTGCCTGCTGTAACCCAACTCTTCACTCCTGAGTGGATAGTCCGCTACATGGCAGAGAATTCAATAGGTAGAATTTGGCTCGAATCCTACCCTAATTCTTCTTTAAAGCACGAGATGAAATATTATGTCGAAGATGCTAAACAAACCCCCGAAGTCCAAAGGGAAGTCGATAAAATAAAGTATCACGATGTGAATCCTCTTGATATAAAGATAATTGAACCTTGCTGTGGATCCGGCCATATTTTGGTCTACGCTTTTGACTTGCTCTATAAGATGTACCTTGAAAAAGGATATTCTTCAAAGGATATTCCTGGCTTGATATTAAAAAACAATCTTTTTGGCTTGGATGTTGATAAAAGAGCCGCCCAGCTTTCTCAATTTGCTTTGATGATGAGAGCTAGAGCGATAGACAGCAGGTTCTTTAATGAATCGCGTATAGTGTTTCCAAAAGTCTATGAGATTATTGATAGTAAACATCTTATTTCCCTTAATTATCAAAAATTCATGGAAGAATTCCATTTCAGCAAGGATGCAATCGATATAGCAGAATACCTTGTCAAAACATTTGAAAACGGGAAAGTTATCGGTTCACTATTAAAAATTTCTCCTAAAAATTATGACTTGTTATTAGATGAAATCGCTTTGAAGAAGGATTTTATAGCCAACACATTGCAATTTGAGTTTTATGATTACGGCCTTCCTGAATTAAAAAGATTGGCTGAAGTAGCAAAGATTCTATCAAGCAAATATGATGTCATGATTACAAATCCACCGTATTGTGGCTCTTCAACGTTGGAAAAAGAATGCAAGGAGTATGCGTCGAAAAACTATCCTGATTCGAAAACGGATATGTTTGCGATGTTTATGGAAGTTCCCTTGGTTAAAAAGAATGGATTCAGAGCCATGATCAATATGCATTCATGGATGTTCCTATCTAGTTATGAAAAGCTAAGAAAGAAAATTATCATGAATGAAATGATTGTCAACATGATTCATTTAGGAGCTCATGCTTTCGAAACGATTGGCGGAGAGGTTGTTCAGACGACGGCTTTTGTATTAAGAAATTCCCCAATTGCAACAAATGGCGTTTATTTCCGTCTTGTCGATGAAAAAGATAAAGAAGCTGCTTTCCTTGCGGGGGGGGGGAATAATAATGAACATTAGTTGTTATAATTCGATTCCAGGACTACCAATAGCATATTGGATTTCTCGATCAATGATCTTAGCTTTTAATAACGCCCCTCTTTCGAATTATGCAGTTGCAAGTGTAGGCATGATTTCTGGGGACAACGACAGATTCTTGAGACTTTGGTATGAAATAAATTTTAAGAGAGCGTGCTTTGATTCAACCGATTATATATATGCAGTGTATACAGGAAAAAAATGGTTTCCTCTTCAAAAAGGAGGCAATAGAAGATTTTGGTACGGAAACCAGGAATATGTAATTAATTACGAAAAAGATGGATATGAACTTAAATATAAAAATAATGATAAAACTGGACGAATCAAATCTCATAACTATAATGGGCCGAGGGCTTTTCAAGCAGGAATTACTTGGAATAGCATTGGGACTAGTAATCTTATAACAAGAATTTCCCCATCGGGTTTTATTTATGATGCCGGTGGGCCTTTATGTACTATTAACGAGCCTAAAAACACTTACTTTTTTCTAGGCTTGCTGTTTTCTGCTGCTGCGCAAAAACTATATCAATTCATAAATCCAACAATAAATTATACGCCTGGAACAGTCCTGTCGTTGCCTGTGATTTTGCCGTCTCAGGAAGTTGTTAAAAAAGTTACTTCGGCTGTTAAAGATAATGTTATTTGTGCTCAAGAGGATTGGGATGATTTTGAGACATCGTGGAATTTCAAAAGACATCCATTAATTTAGGAGGGTATCTATGCAACAAAAATATGAAATTAACGCAATGAATTTTCTTTATGTTTCAGGGAATCCCTTTGCTTATTGGGTTAGCACAAATCAATTAAACTTTATTGGAAAGTCTTCTAAAATAAAAGATTTTTGCAGATATACTGGTTCCTTGAACAAAACGGGAAACAATGACAAATACTTAAGGCTTATTTGGGAAGTTTCGAAGAAAGATTTTTTGAATAAGTGGGTTCCGTACAACAAAGGAGGTAGGTTTAGAAAATGGTATGGAAATAATGACTTAGTAATTGACATTTCGGAAAAATCGTTAGAATTCTACAAGACAAATAAAACTTCTAATCTTTTGAATAAAAAATTTTGGTACGGCCCAGGAATTACATGGACTGCTTTAACAAGTGGAAACTTTAATGCCCGTTTTTTTAAGAATGAGGCATTGTCGGATTTTAAAGGTGCTTCAATATTTCCTTCTAGCAGTGATGTTTATTCATTTTTGGCGTATATGAATTCGTCATCTTTTAACTTCTATGCGAATATTATTGCTCCTACATTAGACTACAATATCGGACAAATCGTTGAAATACCATTTTCCTCTACAAAACTACCTGAAAGATTTATTTGTATGTCTAAAGAATGTGTCAAATTCGCTCAAGAGGATTGGGATTCTTTTGAAACATCATGGGATTTCAAAAAGCATCCGCTTGTGTAGGAGGAAAAACATGCTACTGAAATATGAACGCAATATTAAATCATTTTTAATCATTAATACTTCACCATTTTGCTACTGGTTATCTAATACGGTTTTTTCAATTTTCAAAGATTCGAATTTGTTAGAAAATTGCTTATTTGTTAAAAATGGAATGTCTACGACTGATAATAATAGATTCTTAAGGCTTTGGTACGAAATCAATAATACACGAATAGGTTTAAATTGTTCAAATAGATGTGAAGCATTAGAAACTCATAAAAAATGGTTTCCATATAACAAAGGCGGAGATTTTCGAAAATGGTATGGGAATGTTTTCTTTGTTTGCAATTGGGAAAATGACGGAAAAGAAATAAGAAAGTGTGCTGAAAATGCTTCAGGCGGGAGAATTGTAAGCGAAGAATACTATTTCAATGAAAGTATATCATGGTCAAAAATTTCATCAGGTAAGTTTTCTTTAAGATTGTATAGAAAAGGCTTTTTGTTTGACGTTGCCGGCCCATCGATTTTTGGAAATTTAGACGAACAATTGTATGTTTTAGGCCTTGGAAATTCATGCTTAAAAAGGCTTTTTATAGAAAGCATTGCGCCAACCTTAAATTATGAAAGAGGACAAGTCTCAAGATTTCCGATTGTCGAATGCGGTAAATACGACCAGCAAATAATCAATTATGTCAAAGAAAACGTTGGTGAAAGTCAACGTGATTGGGATTCTTTTGAAACATCATGGGATTTCAAAAAGCATCCGTTAATTTAGGCACTAATAAAATATGACTAAGTGGGAATTAGCAAAATATCTTATTGATGCAAAAAAGGATGTGGATTCGATCCTTTACTGTTCATTGCATGGTAAAGAAGCTAGATTTATTGATTTAAAAAGCAAAATAGAGCTTGGAAAAGCGGATTTTTATATCAATTGTTGTGCTGTTCTTGATAACGCCTTCGATAGAAAAGAAAAGAAGAACCTATGTTCAAAATATTCTCAAATCAATGATATTTATTATCAAAGAGATAAGAATTATGCCCACAAGGACTACAATTATAAAGAAACCAGCTTCGGTACTTTGGATGAATTAGTAGCATTGTTAGAAGATGAAATTCGGATCGTTAGAGAAGTTTGTAAGGAGTTTTTGCCAGAACAACTGACATTGGATTTTGTCCCTCACGATAGAGAGCTTTTTAGAATGTTAAATGGGATCTCCAATGCAGAAATAGAAGAGAAGATATTGAGACAAAAACATCAATTTTATCAACAAGGTGATGACGAAAATAAAATGGTTGCTAAGAACGTTCCTGTTTTGCAAGACATATCTCAATTAAGGAATATGCCTGAAGAAGAGAAGAAAAAATACTGCACGATTGTAGATGACGGGATAAATTCATACGAAGGCTTACAAAATAGACAAGATTGGCTGATAAAAACAAATTGCCTAACTGGATTTGATATGTGGGTTACATCGAATCCGGATTCATTTAAGAAAATGGAGGTGCTTCAAAAATTAGGCATCTATGATCAATTCGAAATTCTGCATTTGGAAGCTTTAAGAGATAAAAATGTAAGACAAGAATTAGATAAGTTATTCAAGGAGGAATCATGCAATGGGTAGATTAATATCCGATAAATACAAAGCTTGGGAAGAGGAGTGCCGAAACCGTTTCGATACGCTCAAAAAAAACGAAGAAGAATTAAATCGAATTTTCATCAATATATACGGCTTACAGGATGAACTTACGCCTGAAGAGGATGACAAGGATGTAACTGTAAGATTGGCGGACAAGGGACGTGAAATAAAGTCTCTTATTTCTTATCTCATTGGAATTGAAATGGGTCGTTATTCCCTTGACGTTGAAGGCTTAGCCTATGCTGGAGGGGAATGGGATCCTAAACAATATGTTACATACCAACCCGATCCTGACGGAATCCTTCCTATATATAAGCTTCCTAATATAAATGGCGATCTTTATTTACAGATTGAGTCACTTATTAAGCATATATATGGAGATGATACTTTTGGCGAGAACCTCAATTTCATTGCCGATGCTCTGGGAAAGAAACCTGGAGAGACATCAGAGGATACTTTAAGAAGGTATATAACTAACGATTTTTATCCTAATCATCTTCAGATATATCAAAAGAGGCCTATTTATTGGATGTTTTCCTCAGGCAAATTGGGTGCTTTCAAATGTCTCATCTATATGCATAGGTATAATCCAGATACTTTAGCAACCATAAATCTTAAGTATTTTTTCAAAGCGCAAGCCCTTTATAAAACCGAGAGAGAAAGATTAGAGAATCAGATTCGTTCTGATGTTCTTGATTCCGGCGATAAAAGAAAGGCGGAGAAAGAACTTGAGAACATCATCGCCTATCAAAAAGAACTTGATGAATATGGCCAAGCTCTAGGGCATATGGCGGATAAAAGAATATCAATAGACCTTGATGATGGCGTCAAAGTCAATTATCAAAAATTTCAGAATGTTGAGATGGATACTGATAGCGGAAAGATAAAGAAAGATCTTCTTGTCCCTATAAAGGAATTTGAGAAGAAATCAAAGTAGGAGGGCTTTATGGACAAAGATAGCAAAGATTACCTCGAAGCAAAAAAGCAAATCGAGAATATCTTCAATAAAAAAACAGACTTTAGAGAAATCGTCCTTTGGTATGACCCTGCCAAGGATTTTGAGGGAGCGATTCACGCTGACAATGACTTCGGCGATATTAAAGTTCTCTTTTACGAGAATAATCCTTTCACAATAAAAGAAACTATTGAATGTGGGTCTAAGTTTAATGATCCCACAAAAAAATATCTTGTTTATATTCCTGAAGAGAAGCCTTCCCCAGAAGAAGACTGGCTCGAGGATATGTATTTATACAGCGAAGTCTACTATGCTGATAGAGTCGCTTTGACGATGAGAAATCTTGGATTGACATCTCAGTTGCTCAGAGATGTCATTAATAAGCACCTGAATTTTTTCGCATCGCAGAGCAGAGTCGCCTCTTTGAAGAAAAAAAGCAGCATCACTGACTCGACAACGCCAGAAGAGCTTGAGCTGCTTATGATGTCTGTGTTAGTAAAAAACGCAGAATACAGCAAATTCGATTATATTCTTAAAGAGATTATTTTTGATGATTCTGAGCAAAATAAATATAACGAGATTCTGAAATATAACCTAAAAGATACCTTTTGGGACTTGGTCTCAGAAAAGATGTCTTATAGTGGGGCGAGAGATGTGTCTTCACTTATCGATACTCTTCTATTGACACATTTTAGCCATAACATTAATTTCAATTTGGATTCGCCGAGCATCAATATTTATGTTCAAAAAGATGATTTTCAAGATTCCTTAATCTTTGTTGACTCGCTGCTTAAGACTGACAAAAGATATTCTGATTTGGAGAGTGCCGTTTGGAATAAATACAACATTAAAGAAATAATTGCTACGAAGGGCTTGGATCAACTAGGCAAGTGCGATACATTCAAGGAGATTGATGAATTCATAGTCGATAAGTCGATAGAATCTCTGGCTAATGGGAGCTATGACTATGATTTCTACAAGAAAATAGCAGGGGAGAATCGCCTTGTTTCTATTTGGCGAGATGAATACAAAACTCCTTATCAGTTAATCCTTGATTATGTTGCTTTTAAAAACGAGATTAGAAATCCAATAGATGTAGATCTTGACTGCGAGGGATTCGTCCGAGAATATGCCAAAAACTATTATCGCATCGACAATCTATATCGTCATTTTCTCACAAGTTACGAACGGTTTGATCGTGATTTTGAAGAAAACGAAAATGGGATAAAGCTAGTAGAAATAGTCGATAATGATTACGAGAATCTTTATCTCGACAAAATCGGATACGCATTTTCTAAAAGCTTAAAAGAAAAGGAGCCTAACTTTGAGTTTGACTCAATCAAATCATCGAAGAACTTCTTTAGGAGCAACTTAAATCGCAATATCAAAAAACAATTCGTCATAATTTCTGATGCGATGAGATATGAGGTTGGCGTTGATCTCATGAATGCCTTGAATCAAGAAGAGACATTTAGAGGGACGGCTAAGATAGAGCCTCAAGTTACTACCATTCCGTCGATAACAATGTTTGGAATGGCTTCGCTTCTTCCTAATAGAAATATAGACTTCAAAAACAACAAGGTGTATGTGGATGACAAGCCATCTGACGGAACAAAGAATAGAGATAAGATTCTTTCTGATTACCAAGCTGGGTTTGCTGCCATTCAGTATTCTGAGATTATGGGGATGAATAGAAACGACCTCAGGGCTTATATGAAAGACAAGTCCCTAGTCTATATTTATCATGACACCATAGATAACGCCGGAGAGCATGATGCAGGTGTTTTGGAGGCGTGCAATAAAGCAATCGAAGAAATCATAAAGCTCATAAAAAGGCTTTATAACATGCTCCAGATATCCAATTACTACATAACAAGCGACCACGGATTTATATTTAGACACAAGAAGATTGAGCCTTATAACAAATACCCTTCATTTGGGGATTTGAAGCCAAATAACTACTCGCAAAGATACGCTATTGTTGATGATGGGATTAAATACAATGACGTCAATGATTTTAAAATGGATTATTTGGGTGGGTGCAAAGGTTTGAGAGTCATTGCTCCTTATGGATACGATTATTTTCCGATGGGCGGAAGCGGCATCCAGTATATCCATGGGGGACTGTCTCTACAAGAACTAGTTACTCCGGTTGTAAAAATGGCAGAAATGAGATCAAAAGCCCCTGACACATCGGCAGAACCTGTTAAGGTTATCCTTAAATCCACTACAAGGAAAATCATGACTAAGTCATTCTCTTTGACTTTCGAACAAGTTGAAAGGGTTGGAGACAAAAAAATACCTGCAAACTTAGTCTTATATTTTGTTGATGATAACAACGAGATGATTAGCAATCAGTGTTCTTTGATAGCAAATAAGGATACCGACAACATTGACGATAGGGATTTTGTTTTGAGGTTTAATCTTAAGGATGCTGATTATTCTAGGGATAAACGCTATACGTTAGTCATTAAGAACAATGACACGGGGGATATCGTCAGCGAAAGCAACAGGTTCATGATTGATATACCAAAATTCAAGTCTTTCTTTTAGGGAGGTGAAAATAAATGGATGATTTAGATAGAAAAGCATATGAAAGTTTCGCTGGCAGAGTTGTCCAAAAAGGCGCAACCAAGCTCGTTAAAGGCTTCTCCAATGTTCCAACTTATGTTTTGGAATACCTTTTGGGCACCTATTGTTCTTCAGATGAACAGTCGGACATCGATAAGGGCATAGAACAAGTCAAGGATATCCTTTCTAAGAATTATGTAAGAAACGACGAGGTCGAACTTATAAAGGCAAGAATACGTGAAAATGGATCGTACAACGTTATTGATGTTGTCGACGCAAGGTTTGATGAAAGAGACAATGTTTTTTTGGGGCACCTCCACAATATGGGGATTGTCAATGAAATCCCTGATGAAGTCGTAAAGAAGAACGAACGACTTTTAAGCGACGGGATTTGGTGCATAGTAAATATCTCATATGAATTCGATAAAGATGAAGGTGGGCAATTCAAGATAGGAGAAATCACTCCTATCCAAATGCCCGATTTCCAATTGGATGAAATACTTCAAGCAAGAAAAAATTTCTCAAAGAAAGAATGGATAGATTTCATCATCAGAAGCTGCGGATTGGAGCCAAATTACTTTAAGGATAGGGCTCAATGGCACCTTCTTGCGCGTATTCTGCCGATGATTGAAAACAACATGAATATGTGTGAACTAGGCCCTAGATCGACTGGCAAGTCCCACATTTATAAAGAGTTATCTCCTAATGCAATTCTTTTGTCGGGAGGTCAGACGACGGTTGCCAATCTTTTCTACAACATGTCTAAAAGACAAGTGGGATTGGTGGGAATGTGGGATGTCGTCGCCTTTGATGAGGTCGCTGGAATCAAATTCAAAGACCACGATGGAGTTCAGATCATGAAGGATTATATGAACTCTGGCTCTTTTGTAAGAGGAAAGGAGCAAGTTATTGCCAAGGCCTCTTTCATCTTTGAAGGAAATATCAACCAATCCGTGGAATCTTTGCTTAAGACCTCAACATTGTTTGAGCCTTTCCCTGAAGACATGCAAGACACTGCTTTTCTAGATAGGATGCATTGTTATATTCCTGGATGGGAAATCCCTAAGCTAAGACCTGAATACTTCACGGATGATTGGGGATTCATCTCTGACTATTTTGCAGAATTCCTCAGAGAGATGAGAAAAAGATCCTATGCCGATTGCTATAGGAAGTGGTTCAAATTGGGCAAATGCCTGAATCAAAGGGACACTATGGCTGTTGATAAGGTTGTTTCTGCCTTATGCAAGCTTCTTTACCCAGATGAGAATTACACCAAAAATGATATAGAAGAAATCTTAAAGTATGCTTTGGAAGGAAGAAGACGTGTTAAAGAGCAGCTTAAGAAACTTGGCGGCATGGAATTTTATGATACGCAATTTTCTTATATAGATCTTGAAACGATGGAAGAAAAATTTGTATCTGTCCTTGAGCAAGGTGGCGGAAAACTAATTCCAGAAGGTCAATGCAAGCCAGGCACAGTTTTCACAACGGGGAAAAACTCTTCCATGATTGGACTTGTTGAAATTGAATCAACTATAAACGATAGAGGAAGTGGGAAATTCGATACTACAGGATTAGGCAACTCGAAAGATCTGAAAGAATCCATAAAGACAGCTCAAAGCTACTTTAAGGCGAATGCAAAGCATATCAGTCAGACCATTTCTCTTGATAACAAGGATTATTTAACCAATATACAGGATTGCCAGGGAATAGGAATCGACTCCTCTATATCGTTGGCTGTATTTGTTTCCTATATTTCAACTGCTCTTGGAAGATCAGTATCTTCACAATTAGTCGTTCTTGGCTCAATGACTATTGGTGGAACGATCAATAAAGTTGAAGATTTGGCTAACACGCTTCAAGTCTGCTTTGATGCTGGCGCTAAGAAGATTCTTTTACCGATGAGTAACGCAACCGATATACCAACCGTCCCTCCAGAATTATTCACTAAATTTCAAACGAGTTTTTATACGAGTCCTGAGGATGCGGTTATTAAGGCATTGGGAATTGAATGAAGGGAGAGGGAGTATGGCTTTTACAGCAAATTCTAAAATAATTAACGATATTCTTTCTGGTAATTACCAATATGTAATACCTAAGAACCAAAGAAAGTATGTTTGGGATACACGTGAATGGGATGAACTTTTTGAAGATCTTTTTGAAATCGAACAAAAGCAAGGGTATAACCACTTTTTGGGTGCTTTTGTATTTAGCTCTATTAAAAATTCAACAGACAAATTTTCAATTATTGATGGTCAACAAAGGCTAACAACTCTGAGTTTATTATTTTGTGCAATAATAGATAAATTATTTGAAATTAAGGAAGACAAAATAGCTAATTCATTTAGAGCTACATATTTGATTGGAAGTAAAGATGGTGAAGAATTTAATAAAGTAGAACGCGACAATGAATCATTTTTCCTACCTACTTTGGTAAATTTTCTCAGTAAGTATAGAAGTAGGGAAGATATTCAAAAAGAATACAGCATTTCATATAAAGAAAAAGATTCATATAACAAAAAGCTATTACAATGTTTCTTTCATTTGCAAAACTCCATTAATACATTAATAAAAGAGCGGAAAAGAAACATTAAAGAACTGCTATTAAGCTTAAAAGAAAAAATAAAAGATACACAAGTTATTGAAATAAAAGTTGATGATGATATTGATGGTTTTAGAATATTTGAAACCTTAAATGCTAGAGGAATTCCTCTTGAACAACACGAATTAATAAAAAACTTCATTTATAACTACATGAGAACAAAGTCGAAACAAATGAAGGTCACCACTGTTTGGGATAAGATAGTTGATAATTTAACAACTGAAAAGACAGAATACCTATCACCATTTATTCGACATTATTGCTCTCATTGTTTCGGAAAAACAAAAAAAGATCAAGAGTTTAGAACTATACGTGATAACACACCTCACTCACAAGTGGAAGAGCTGTTAAATTCACTTTCTATTTGCTCTACGAATTATAAATACATACTTAATCCTGAAACCATTAAAGGAACAATATTTTGTTCTGAAAAAATATTTACATCCTTAAATTTCTTTAGCAAACTTAACATAATTCAAGTTAGGCCATTGATTCTATCTATTTTTGAAACAACAAAAGAGGATGAAAATATTAAAAAAATCGAGAACGCTTTGGAAATTTTAGAATGTTTCTATTTTATTTATACAATTGTTAATAAATCTACAAACAATAATATAGATAAGACAATTACTGAACTTTCTGTCGAGATACACAATTCTAAAAATATTGATTTATCTAAATTGCAAAAATCATTATCGAATTTTATTTTAGACAAAGTTGCCTGCTGTACCAACTTTACCCGTCTGGGATATTCAAACCGTATTAAAGAGTTTAAAAATAGTGCTCGAAAAAGAGCAGTTGATTATGTATTCTCAAAAATTGAAAAGTATTTGGATAAATCTAATAATTTTTATATAAAAATTCCATCACTTGAACATATTATGCCTGATTCATCGAACGATATCTATGCATGCTATATAGGTAATTTACTTCCGTTGCCAATTAAATTAAACAATAAGTGTAAGGATAAAAACTTGGATAAAAAAGTAATGCTATATAAGCAATCAAAGTTTATTGTTGTTGATGAATTCTTGAGTCATAATTCTTCGAAGGCTTCATGGCAAAAAGAAGACATAATTAAAAGAGGAGAACTTCTTGCTGAAAAATATTTCATCCCAATTTGGTGGAATAAAATTAAATCAACTGACTTTATATAAAAATGTCATTATAAGGTAATCATTACGACTATTATTAATCCTAAAGAAATTAAAAACCTCATTTGCAAACGAGGGATGAATTTTTAAGGTGTTATAATTGACGCGCCCAAAGAAAAAGGATGGGCAATCAAATGGCCTTTCCATGGCGGCGTCGCAGATTTGACTTGGCGGTCCTGCGACGCCGTCGCGGAAAAGCCGACCGCCAAAAACATGAAACAGAAAAAGGGAAAGCCCCTTTTCACGTCGCTGCGACAATTTTCGTGGTCCGGGGAAAAGAGGAAGACCGGGACGGAGGCCATGATCGAGGCCACCGTTTTGGAATGGTATGAGCAAAAGCACCGAAAGCCGTCGCCGGAGGAGCTGGCGCTCATCAATTCGATCAAGCCGAAATGCTGCCCGCATTGCGGCGGGACATTTGCCAAAGACGGGTTCAGGGGATCGGGCGTAAGAAGTTTCGAATGCTGCGAATGCGGCAAGAAGTTCACGGCGTTGACGGGCACGATCTTCGATTCAAAGAAGATCCCCATCAGCGAATGGATAGAGTTTCTGCTCCACCTGTTCGAATTCCATTCGCTGAAGACGTCGGCGTCAGACAACAGAAACGCGGAAACAACCGGCCGCTACTGGCTTTCCAAGGTATTCGCCGTGCTCCGCGGAATCCAGGACGGAATTGTCCTGTCTGGGAGGGTTTGGATCGACGAGAAGCTCTTCGACGCGCCGAAATCCGAGAAGGAATCGGCCAAAAGGGGATCGAACGCCAAAGGCGGCCTGACCAGGGGCTGCCAATACTATGTGGCATGCGGGACCGACGGCGAGCGGAGCTTCTACGTCGTCACCGGCAAAAGCAAACCGGGCGACAAAGCCATGCTCAAGGCATACGGAAAGCGAATCGCCGAATGCTCGACTTTGGTTCACGACGGCGAAAAGGGCCACAACGCCGTCATCGACGCGCTCGCCCTGAAAAGCGAGGTTCACACCTGTGCCGAAACCCATGGGATGAACGACGAAGACAATCCTTTGGACGAGATAAACGACCTCCACGACAAGATGGAGAAGTTCATGCGGGCCCATTCCGGATACGATCGT
>ERZ808262.481-NODE-481-length-18373-cov-4.204444_pt1 | contig 18373 bp, 15 predicted proteins | sample MGYA00520895_ERZ808262 | MGnify/ENA primary metagenome ERZ808262 (study PRJEB31516, sample SAMN03275588) | gut metagenome | biome: mammalia-associated habitat; material: feces | host: Papio cynocephalus | place: Kenya | collected 2012-08-02 ... | reverse complement strand
CGAACCAGTGACATCGGTCACTGGTTCGCAATGGCATTCTTCTATTCAACCTGTCCCGAAGGGACACCGCTTCTATTCCCTTTTCACCATTCACTTTTCACTAAACAAAACCCGCCGCCCGGCCTGAACGTTCAGGCCGGGCGGCGCGGCGTTATCCGCCATTCATGATCTTGGACAGGGTATTGAAATAGAGCTGATCCTGCACTTTCTTGCTGAAATTGATCTTGTTGGAAACCGTATTTTCGATCCGCTCCACATAGCCTTCCTCCACCGTGACCCCCTCGGCAGGGGTGAAGGTCTTGGACGCAGCGTCATAGGTGCCCTTGTCCGTCTTCCAGCTGAACTCCGGCCAGAGCACCAGAGGCTCCGCGTCGGAGAACACGTCCCGCCCCACCAGCAGCCGGGAATCATAGTCCACGCCGAAGAGATTCGACAAAGTCGGCAGAATGTCCAGACTGTAAACCGGGGTCTGCACCTTCAGATTCTTGTCCTCCAGGCAGCCGCTCCAGATAATCAGGGCGTTGTTGTCCCGGACAAACCGGTCGATCTCCGTGGTTCCGTAAAGCTCGCACAGGTAATTCTTAGCGTTCTTCCAGGTGGCGCTGCGCTCCAGACCGTAGGGGTAGTGATCCGGGCTGATGACGATCACCGTGTCGTCGGCAATCCCCGCCTCCTCCAGCTGCTGGATCAGGGAGGTCATGGCGTTCTCCAGCTCCTGCTGGGAGGCCAGATAGCACTTCACCGCCTCGGAGCCGTCATAGTCGATAAGGTCGTAGTTCTTCCGGGACATGGCGTTGTCCTTCAGGCTGTAGCCGCAGTGGCCGGAAACCGTCATGTAGTAAATGCTGAAGGGCTGCTGGTCGATGTACTGGGGCACGGAAATGTCGATCATCTCCAGGTCGCTTTCCGGCCAGACCGGGGTAATGCCCTCCAGGCCGCCGTACCGGGCCAGGAACCGGTCATAGCCCAGCTTGGTGTGGGTCTTGTTCCGGTCGTAGTAGTCCGCGTTGTGGTTGTGATAGGCGGCGGAATAGTAGCCCAGCTTCTGGAGCTGGTGACCCATGGTCAGGAACAAATCCTGGTAGACCGCCTGCTTCATGCACATGCCCACGTTTCCCGGCACCAGGCCGATGAGGTTGGAAAATTCGCCGGTGGTGGTGCTGCCGCCCCAGGCGGGCTGATAGTAATCCGTAAACTGGATGCCCTTGGTGGCCATCCGGTAGAGGGTGGGGGTTCGCTCCGGGTCGATGACCTGCTTGGCGAAGGCCTCGGCGGTAATGAGGATCAGATTTTTGCCCTGGAACATACCGGTGTACTCGTTTTTCAGGCTGGGCTGAACGGTGCTCACATATTGGTCAATGGCGGCGATGTGGCTGTTCTTCTCGGTCTGGGCAAGCTGGGCAAAGTCAAAGTCCATGACATTCGGCTCGTAAGTAATCGGCGGGTCTTCCCCGGGCTGGGTCTCCTGAGCCGAAACGCTCTGGGTAGGGGCGGGCACCTCCACCACGAAGTCCCCCTGGGTCTGCTGGGAATTCTCCGAGTGGGTGACGCTCATGACCATGCCCGTATTCAGGCCGAAGCACCGCACCGCGCTGTCAAAATTATAGGCATCGGAAAGCCGGGACGCGTCGGTGCCGCCGCCGGCCACCGCAAAGCCCAGGCAATAGGCAACAAGTGCCGCCACCAACGCGAACCACCGCAGCCGCCAGCCGGTCTCCCGGGGGGCGGCGAACAGGGCGTAGCCAATAACGGGCAGGAAAAACAGCACGATCCGCCACAGACCCCGGAGCACCAGGGACACCACCACCCCGGCAAAATCCGTGGCCACGCCTCCCGCGCCCCCCAGGAGCATTCCCGGCTGCATGAAGGACATGTAGGCATCGTTGCAGAAATACTCCACGATGTACAGGAGCGTAATCAGAGCCATCACGCCCACGCATACCCATTTGCCCCAGGTCTTCTGCCCCAGGAAGGTGAACACCTGGCCGATCAGGCCGCCGAAGCCAATGGCAAAGAGCACCACCGCGGCAAATCTTCCGAAGCGGAAGGATTCCATTGTCCACAGATGCAGCAGTATCTCACAATAACAAACCGTCGCCACCGCGAAGAGCCAGGCGGGAACGGGAAGCTTTCCCAGGAACTTTTTCATCTGTCTTCCGTCTCCTTCGACCCCTGGCCGTTTCCTCTGCCGCCACGGCGGCGGCGATAATTGGGACGGCGGCGGGGCTTTCGCTCGCCGGTCTCCTGCTCCTCCGCCGGAGCCGCCCCCTTGGGCTGCTGCCGCTCCTGACGCTCCGGACGGGAGCCGTCCTGTCTGCGGCGGCGGCTATTGGATCTGGGAGTCTCCTCCGGGAACCTCATCTCCGGCTGCCCGGCAGGCTCCTCGGAAACCACCGACTCCGTGCGGTAGCGGAAGCGGATGGGCTCCAGCATCATGGGCTGCTCAGGCTCCTTGGGTCGGGGTGCCCGCTTGCCGTTGCCGGAAATGGGTGCCAGATCCGCCGGAATGGGCGGGTCGTTCTTTCTGGCCTTGCCGTTTCGCAGCACCGCGATGTCGGCATTGGGGAAGACGCTGACCGTCTCCGGATTTTCCTCCATGCGCACCTTCACCCGCTGGCGCAGCAGATCCAGCTCCACCACCGTACCCCGACCCTCCGGGGTGTCCACGAAGGACTCCAGCTTGGGGCTGGTGCGGATCAGATCCTCATAGGCGTCCTGCTCGTATTTCAGGCAGCACATGAGCCGTCCGCAGGTGCCGGAAATTTTGGTGGGATTGAGAGAAAGGTTCTGGGTTTTGGCCATTTTGATGGAAACCGGCTGGAAATCGTCCAGAAAGCTGGCGCAGCAGAAGGGTCTGCCGCAGATACCCAGGCCTCCCACCATCTTGGCCTTGTCCCGGACACCGATCTGCCGGAGCTCAATGCGGGTGTGGAAAACCGAGGCCAGATTCTTCACCAGCTCCCGGAAGTCCACCCGCTCGTCGGCGGTGAAATAGAAGAGAATTTTGCTGCCGTCGAAGGCCACCTCCGCCGACACCAGCTGCATGTCCAGCCCATGGGCGGAAATCCTGTCCAGGCACACGTCGTAGGCTCGCTTTTCCTTGACCCGGTTGTCCGCGGCGATTCTTTCATCCTGGGCAGTGGCCTTGCGCAAGACCTTACGCAGAGGAGCCACCACGTCCTTCTGGGCGATTTTGTGGTTGCTTCCGGCGCAGACGCCGTACTCCGCCCCCCGGGCGGTGTCGATGATGACGTGATCCCCGATCTGGAAAGCCAGACCGTTGGGGTCAAAATAGTAAACTTTCTGCCCGGGGCGGAACTGGATGTCCACGACCTCCACGTTCTGCTCCGGCGAAACCTTCATTTCCTGTTCCATATTGTCTCCTTTTATCGTAAGGAAACGCCGTCCATTCCCTCAGCGTTTCCGAAGTTCCCAGGTCAGCCAGCCGCAGACCGCCGCCGGGGAAACATTGCTCATGGTGTAGTCCAGAGCCTTTTTCAAAGCCAGAATGCCGCTGTGAAGCTCCGCCGCCGTCCTTTTCCGGGCAAGTGCCCGGGCAAGGGGGGACACGGTGTCCGCGCCGCAGCGGCTCATCAGCGCGTTTTCCAGCAAAGTCAGCCACTGGTTCAGAATTTCCGACAGGGCGTCCCGCTTTCCCTTTTCCATGGGGGTCAGCAGCAATGTCAGACCCAGAGCATCCCCCTCCCCGTAGGCCTGGGCAAAGGCCTGGGTCTGGGGGCTGACCCCCTCGCCGCTTTCGAGCAAACTCTTCGCCTGACCCAGAAAGCCGCCGCTGCGGGAGATTGCCGCGGCGATGTCCTCCCGGGATGCCTTGGGAAAGTCCCTTTCCAGCTGGGCTTCCAGAATGTCCGCCGGAAGAGCCTGCAATTTCAGCTCCGTACACCGGGAGCGGACAGTGGGAAGCAGCTTATCCGGATTGTCCGCGATCAGGAGGAAAACCCCGTAGCTGGGCGGCTCCTCCAGAACCTTCAGCAGAGCGTTCTGGCCGGGAATGCCCATATCCTGGGCGCGGGGGAACTGGTAAATTTTGTGGTCGGATTCATTGGGCTGGACGAACATATCGGCTCTGGCCTGGCGGATCAGCTCCACGGGAACGGTCTTCTTCTCCGGATCGTCCACCAGGATGTAGTCCGGGTGATTGCCGTCCAGGATTTTCCGGCAGGGGGTGCAGACCCCGCAGGGCTTGTCCGCGCCCTGGCACAGAATTGCCTGCGCCAGGAGCCTGGCCAGGGTACGCTTGCCGGACCCTTCCGGGCCGGTGATGAGATAGCAGTGGGAGATGTGGCCTTTGTGCAGGCTTTCTTTTAAGTTTTCCTTCAGCTGCCGGTTTCCCAGAAGCGTCTCAAAGCCCATGGCCTTCCCTCCCTTTCCGATTTATCATTTTATCATACATTTCCGGAAAATGAAATAGAGAATTCTGATTTCCTTTGATTTTGTGAGCGCAAATCCATGAAGTCTGTAGGGGACGATGCCCTCATCGTCCCGTCCGTGCGCTGTCTAAACGGTATGTTACGGGTCGATGAGGGCATCGACCCCTACGGATTCTCTTGAGAGCTTCCGGAATGACCGGGGGATTGTGACCGGAGGGAATCCCTGGAAGGGGCCACACCAGTCTGCGTTACACTAAGGTATGACTGCCACTGGCAGTCATTGTTATTTTGATTCGCTGCGCGGAGCACCACTGGTTCGCAATGACATGTATTGTTCGAGAGATTGCAAAAATTAGTTTTACCCTCGTCCGTCACGGCTACGCCGTGCCACCCCCCTTTACGCAAGGGGAGCACCGGGCGGCCAATGGCCGCCCCTACATATTCTATTCCAGTTATGTCCACAGATCAGAAAGCATAGGAATGACCTGCTTTTTCCGGCTCATGATCCGAGGCAGGAAGGCGGTATTCTCCTTTGGCGTCACGTTGAAGGCCTGACGGATGGACTCGTCGTCGCCTGCATACAGAATCTGGGTGCCTTCCTTGAGCACATCGGTAGCCATGAGCAGCACCAGGTCGAAGCCCTTTTCCTCCTTGTGCCGGCGCATCCGCTGGAGGATCTCGTCCTTTCTGTCCAGCACGCCGCCGGAATCCACGCAGGTCAGCTGAGCCACCGCCAGGGAGTGACCCGCCACATGGAATTCCTTGTAGTCGGTAAAGAGCATTTCCTCCACGCTCTTGTGATCCACCGCCCCGGAGAAAAGCATCTTTCCCAGCTCGTCTAAGGACACGTTGGCGATCCGAGCCATCCGCTCCGCCGTGCGGATATCCCGCTGGGTGCAGGTGGGGGACTTGAACATCAGGGTGTCCGACAGAATGGCCGCCGCCATCATCCCCGCCAGCCCCGCCGAGGGCATGAGGCCCCGATCCTGAAACATGCTGGCAATGATGGTATTGGTGGAGCCTACCGGCTCGTTGCGCACATAAATGGGGTTGTTGGTCTGGACGTCCGCCAGCCGGTGGTGGTCGATGATCTCCAGGATCTCCGCCTGGTCAAGACCCAGAACGGACTGGGAGGCCTCGTTGTGATCCACCAGCACCACCCGCTTGCGCCGGGGGCGCAGCAGATGATACCGGGTCAGAATACCCACGACTTTTTCCTTGCCGTCCAGGATGGGGTAGCTGGGATGACGGTACTTGAGCACCACCTCCCGCACATCGTCCACCCGGTCGTTCAGGTGAAAGCCGATGAGCTCCCGGGTCTTGCAGATGCGCCCGACCGGGGTGGACTGGAACAGCAGGCGGCTGGCCCGGTAGGCGTCAAAGGGCGTGGAAATAATCACCGTTTCCGTGGGGAAATCCCGCAATTCCACAGGCAGGGAGCTTTGACACAGCACCAGGCAGCTGACGTTCATTTCCAAAGCCCTTCGCATCATGTCCGGCTGATGGCCGCAGAGCACAATGGACTCCTTCTTCTGGAACAGCAGATTCTCCTGGCTCTGGGGCAGGGCGATGACCACCTCGCCGGTGATGGTGTCCGTGTTTTCTCCGGCCTCGTTGAGAATCTTTCCCTCCAGCACGGACAGAAGGTTAAACAGCGGCACCTGCTCCAGCATACCGGAGGTAATGCCGGACATGTTGTAGCCGGCGATGTCCGTCCGGGAGAGGATGCCATACAGGGTGCCGTCTTCGTTGGCCACGGGTACCGCGGCAATGGCCGGGTAGGCCGCGAACTCGTCCCAGGCCAGACCCACGGACACCCCGGTGCTTAAGATGGGCGGGGTGTCGAAGTCCAGGTCACGAACCTGGTTGTACAGATTTGTGATCCGGTTGGGAGCCTGGAAGCCGAAGCAGTTCAGCACGTTCTGGGTTTCCTCGGAAACCGGCCCCAGGCAGGCGGCCTCGTATTCCCGGTCGCCGCAGGCGTTGCGCAGGGCGGCATAGGCAATGGCCGCCACAATGGAGTCAGTGTCCGGGTTCCGGTGTCCGGTTACATAGATGGGATCCATATAAGCACCTCCGTATCTGTTCGGTATCAGGCAGTCACTTCACCTGCCAGGTTCTTTTGGAACAGTTCTCCGATTTCCGTCTGGCTCATGCCCTGGCCGATGGCCCACATGAGCTTGGTCATGGCGGCCTCGGTGGTCATATCCCGACCCTGGATGACCCCCAGCTCCAGCAGCTTATTGCCCACCTGGTAAACCTCCAGGTTTGCGCTGTCGTACAGGCACTGGGTGGTGACCACCACGCTGATGCCGTCCTCCACCGCCCGGCGGATGCCCCGCAGACCCTTGTGGAGCACGTTCACGCCCCCCAGGCCGAAGGCCTCGATGACAATGCCCCGGTAGCCCATGGCCGCCAGCATCTCAAAAATGGAGGGGTTCAGGCCGGGGGTCAGCTTCAGAAGAAACACGCTCTTGCTGATCTGGGGGCAAAGCCGGGGCTGGCCGGACTCCCGCGGAAGCACCTGAGGATCCACCACCAGACCCAGATTGCTGACCTGAGCGGCATAGCGGGCGTTGACGCTTTCAAAGGCGGAAAAGCCGGAAGCCCGTACCTTCACCGCCCGGCAGCCCAGCATCACCTTCCGGTCGAAGGCCAGGAACACCCCCGGGTGGCCGGAGGCCGCCATGGCAAAGGCGGTGCGCAGATTGTCCGGCCCGTCGGAGAGCATGTCCGCCAGGGGCAGCTGGGAGCCGGTGAACACCACGGGCAGGTCGATGCCCGGCAGCATGAAGGTCACGGCGGAGGCGGTGTAGGCCATGGTATCCGTACCGTGGGAGACCACAATGCCGTCGAAACCGTCCCGATCCTGGAAAATATGCCTGGCCAGCAGCTGCCATTCCTCCGGCCGGATGTTGGAGGAATCCAGGCAGATCACGTCCCGGACGGTAATGTCATAGTAGGTGCGCAGCTGGTTCAGCTCCCGCTCCATCACATCCGAGCGCTGAGGCTCCAGGCCATCCCCGCCGGGCAGGGAGGCGATGGTGCCGCCGGTGGTCAGCAGCAGAATTTTCTTCTTGGCGTCCATAGACCGGCTCCTTCCTTGTTTATCTTTGTATTATAGCCGAAAGGAGGGAAAATAGCAAGAAAAATCCAAGGAATTCTTCCGTCCAATCGTTCTTGTAGGGGGCGATGCCCTCATCGTCCCGAAACGAAAACCTATGTGTGTATTTCTACTCTCCATAAATATTTCAGTGCCGGTCCCTCCGGGGGCAAGGTTCTTGTCTCGGCAAGAACCTTGAGAAGAAGCCGACGCAAGGGGTGCTGCCGAAAAGCCGCCCCGTTAGGAAACACTGAATAAATTGTCTGCGGCTGTGAGCGGATCTTTTCCGCCCACTCTTCGTCAGAAAAAGTGGGAAATACATCCAGTATTCCACCACTTTTTCTGCCTTGATTGGCCGAAAAATCTCTCGCTCACGGCTCTTGTCTATTTATCCAGTGTTTCCTCCAGAATCCCCCGGCCGCCCCAACGAACTGCGTCAGAATCTTTCGGCTTGCTACGGTCGGTTTATCAGAAAGAAAAGGCCGAAAGATACGGTGTCATTGCGTTATTCGATAGTCCCCGGAAGCGGTAAAAAAGCGGGCGGCCAATGGCCGCCCCGCAAAATTCTGTTCAGATTCCGGAAAATCCACCCTACTTGCTGTCATCGTCGCTGGCCACCGCCGTCCGCTCGTCCACACGCTGGAGCGCATACTCCATGCTGCTCTTGCAGCTGTCCGTCACCTTATCCAGGAAATTGCCGTTGTAGGCCTGGATGGCCTTCTCAATGCGCACCACCCGGCGGTCGGAGTTGCCCACGCACTCCGTCTCCCGGACGGTGTAGATGGGATAGAGGGTGTAATCCGTCACCTTGGTGGTTCCGGCGTTGGCGTCCTTGGTAATCTCCAGATCCAGGATCACGGAATAGTTGGTCGCGCCCCGGGAGGCATCACCGAAGAAATCGCCCAGAGAATAGGCAACCAATGTGCCCGCGCTTTTGTTGTAATCAATGGTCTGAAGGGTGTGGGGATGGGTGCCGATGATGACATCCACTCCGTTTTTCTGCAGGAGATTCACAATCTGGGTCTGGGTTTTGCTGATGTCGTCGTTGTACTCACTGCCCCAGTGAAGCAGGGCAACGACCAGATCGGGCTTCTCCGCCTCCATGCTCTTGAGAATGGAGGTGATTTTCTCCTTGGCAATGGTTTTGTATTCCGTGGCGTAGTCCTCATAGAGAAGGTTCACCAGGTCTTCGTTGCCCGCGGGCATGCCCCGGCCGCCCAGACCCTTGGTGAAGGCCACAAAGCCCACCTTGATGCCCTGGATTTCCGTCATGGTGTAGCCCTTGGACTCCTTGAACTCGCTGGAGGAACCGAAGGCACCCACCGGCTCAATGCCCGCCTGACGGATGGCGTTCAGGGTGGCCGTCAGGCCGTTCAGGCCGTTGTTGATGGTGCAGGAATTGGCCATCTGAAGCAAATCCACGCCGCAGCCCCGCAGTGCCGTCAATAGCTCTGCCGGAGCGGAGGTGGTAGCGGTGCCGTAGGGCTCGCCGCAGATGTTGCCCTCGAAGTTCATCACCGTCAGGTCAGCGTCGCTGAGTAGGGCGGACACGTCCTTGAATACCGGACTGAAATCATAGTTATTCACGGAAATGCCCGCGTTCACCACCGCGTCGGTGACGTTCAGGTCACCGGCTGCCCGGATATGGATGGTGGTAATGGGGCTTTTCTGGGCGGGAGAGGTCTCCCGGGGCGCCTCGGTGGTGGCTGCGGTCTGCACCTGGGTCGGCGCAGCGTCCCCGGCGTCCTTCTTCGTCAGCCGGTAAATGCCGAAGGCGCACCCGGCGGCCACCAGTGCCGCCAGCAGCACCGTCAGCCGGAGTCGGCGCACCTGCGCCTGGCGGCGGGCCCGCTGGGCTTCCCGTTTCTGTCTTCGCTTGTCCATTGGATCGCCCTGCTGCGGCATCCGGATTCCCCCCTTGCTGAAAAATATGAAGATATTATACTCGTTTTTTCCCCGGAAAACAAGGTCTATCCTATGAACATACTTTGAATGGCCTTGTTCTTAAAATATGCTCTGGTTTCGTCGGCATTGCGGAGAATTTCCGCTTTCAGAGCCTGCAGATCCGAAAATTTCCTCTCCGGCCGGAGGAAGCGGTAGAATTCCAGCCGAATCTCCTTGCCGTAGAGGTCGCCCTGGTAGTCCAGAATCCAGGGCTCCACGGTGATGCCGTGGCCGCTCACCGTAGGCCGGGTGCCCACGTTGGTCACGGCGGGATTGTGCTTGCCGTCTACGGTACACAGGCACAGGTAGACTCCGAATCTGGGCACCGCCAGCTCCCGGGGCAGCTCCAGATTGGCGGTGGGAATGCCCAGAGTGCTGCCCAGGTGCCGTCCGTGCACCACGGTCCCGGTGAGCAACTGGGGATGCCCCAGGAATTTCACCGCCGTGGCCATGTCCCCGTCCTCGATCCGGGCGCGGATATAGGTGCTGGAAATGCGCACACCGTTCAGGGTCTGCTCCGGCACCACCGCCCAGGCAAGACCCGCCCCCCGGCAGTAGTGCGCCAGGCGCAGGGCGTTTCCCGCGCCCTGCGCGCCGAACCGGAAGTCCTCGCCGCAGACAAAGCCCGCCGCTCCGTAGTCCCGGCGGAGCATGTCCAGAAAGTCCCGCCAGGGGCAGCTGTGCATGTTCTCATCAAAGGGCAGGGTGGCTACCGTCTCCACCCCAAAATTCTCCCGAAGAAGCCGCTCCCGGTCGGCCAGGGTGTTGATGAGCCGGGGAGCCTGCCCCAGCACCAGAGCGTCCGGATGGACGCCGAAGGTAATCACCCCGAACCGGCACCGGGCCTCGGCGGCCAGCTCCCGGCAGGCCTTCAGCAGGGCGGCGTGGCCGATGTGAACCCCGTCAAAAAAGCCCAGGGCATAGATTGTCTTTTCCTTCATCGCGTTTTCCTTATGGTTGAAAGAAGCTCTTTAGAGTTGACATAACGCCGTCTTCTACTTTGGCCAGCATGAGAAATTCTCCGGCCTGGCTGTAGGCTCGGTAGGTACCCGGAGTCAGGGAGACCGAGAAGGGGTTGCCGTTCCGGCACCGGGTCTCCTGGTTGGCGGTCAAGGTCGCCGCCGGGTAATTCCGGAACATGGTGTCCACGCCCCGGAGATAGGCTTCCGGTTCCTCGGTGTCAAGCAGTGTTTGCAGGGGCACCGCTTCGGATATGGTGTACTCCCCCGCCGATATCCGGAGCAAGGAGTCCATGCAGCCGCCGCAGTCCAATGTTTCCCCAATGTCCTTGCACAACGTGCGGATATAGGTGCCCTTGGAGCAGCGAACCCGGAGCCGCAGGGTATTTTCGCCCCGCTCCACCAGGGTCAGCTCGTGAATGGTGACAGGTCGGGGCTGCCGCTCCACGGTTTTGCCCTTCCGGGCCAGATCGCAGAGCTTCTGGCCGTTCACCTTCAGAGCGGAATACATGGGCGGAACCTGCCGGATTTCTCCCCGGAAGGCTTCCAGAGCTTCCTGTAATTGTCCTTCTGTGAAGGACACATCCCTTTCCGACAGGACGGTTCCCGTCCTGTCCTCGGTGTCGGTGGTAATTCCAAGGCGGAGCACCGTCTCGTAGGTCTTTTCCGCGTGCTCGAAAAATTCCACAGCCCGGGTGGCTCTGCCCACGAACACGGGCAGCACTCCCGTGGCCATGGGATCCAGCGTTCCCCCGTGGCCGATCCGCCGGGTACCAAACACCCGGCGAAGCCGGGCGGTCACATCCTGGCTGGTCCAGCCCTGGGGCTTGTCCACAATGACAATTCCGTCCATCAGGCAAGCTCCAGCATGGCCTTTTCCACCGCAGAGGCGGCGTCCTCCAGGGACATTTTCAGGCTGGCGCCCGCCGCCCCCTTATGTCCGCCGCCGCCAAAGGGCTCGGTGACCCTGGTGGCGTCGTAGCCCGGAATGGCCCGGACGGAAATCTTCACGTCCCCTTCCCCGGTCTCCCGCAGGGTGGCCGCGATGCACACGCCGGCAACCGTTCGGGGGAAGGAGGAAATGTTGTCCATATCGTCCTGGGTCACGCCGATGTCCAGCTCCACCTGCCTGGGGATGGCGCAGATAGCCATTTTGCCCTCCGCCAGCATCTGCATATGCTCCACAATCCAGCCCTGCATTTTGAGCTTGGCCAGGGTGTTGGTCTCGAAAAGCTCCTGATTCAATTCGTAGATCCGGGCTCCGGCCTGGGCGCATTTGGCCGCCGTCAGGAAGGTATGGGCATCGGTGTTGGCGTAACGGAAGCAGCCGGTGTCCGTGGAAACGCCCACATATACCGCCTCGGCAATATCCCGGTCAGGCTCCACGCCCATTTCCTCCAGCACGTCCCAGACGATCTCCGCGCAGGAGGCGCTGGCCGCGTCCACCAGCTCCTCCTGCGTAAAAGAGGTGGCACTGGCGTGGTGGTCGATCCGCAGGGCGATGCTTCCCTGAAGGCTCTGGAAGCACGCAGGAAGCATACTGGGGGAAGCCACGTCCACGCTGACAACGGTATCCCCGGCTTCGGCGGTTTCCTTGGTCAGACCCATATGGAGCCACCGGAACCGGTCGGATATCTCCGGATTTTCCAGAATATAGGCGGTTTTTCCCAATTTCCGCAGTCCCCGGCACAGTGCCGCGCCGCAGCCCAGGGTGTCCCCGTCCGGACGGCGATGGGTCAGGATGGCATAATGGTCATGGGAAACCAGAAAGGCGGCGGCCTCAGTCTTTCTCAGTTTCTTCATCGTGCGTTACCCCCAGAGAGTTGATGAGATCCAGCATTTTCGCGCCGTAGGTAATGGAATCGTCCTCTTCCCAGACGATTTCCGGGGAATAGCGCAGCCGCAGATTGCTGCCCAGCTGACGGCGAAGGAACCCGGCGGCGGAGCGAAGTCCCGCCATGGCCTCCTTGGCCCGGTCGTTCTGAAGGAAGCTGACGTAGACCTTGGTATAGCGCAGGTCGGGGGTGGTCTCCACCCGGGTGATGGAGATCATAACATCCTGCACCCGGGGATCCTTCACCGTCCGCAGCAGGGCGGACAGCTCCTTCTGGATTTCTTCGTTGATGAGCAAAATTCGATTGGATGCCATGTTACATCCTCCTGTATCTAGTACTATTGATAAAAATTTCGATCGACTTTCCACATAAGGAAGCTCTGATTCAATCGACAAGAGCTGACAGCGAGAGATTTTTCTCTAGCCGAAGGGTTCAAAAGCGGAGGAATACTTTGTGTATTTCCCGCTTCTGAAGCCGCACGGATTGAGGAAAAGATCCGCTGCTCAGCCGCCGACGGTTGATTCAGAGTTTCCTTAAAACAAATTGCCGCGCCGCGGTTTGCGGCGCGGCAAAAAAGGCTTAACGTTTCACTTCCTGCATGATATAGCACTCGAAGATATCGCCCTCGCGGATATCATTGAACTTCGCCACGGTCATGCCGCACTCGAAGCCGGCGGTGACCTCCTTGGCCGCGTCCTTGAACCGCTGCAAGGAGCCGATCTCGCCCTCGTGCACCACGATATTGTCCCGGAGCACCCGCACCAGGGAGTCTCTCGTGACCTTGCCGTCCTTGACCATGCAGCCGGCCACGGTGCCGATGGCGGAGACCTTGTAGGTCATGCGCACCTCGGCGTGGCCGATGACCACTTCCTCGTACTTGGGAGCCAGCATCCCCTTCATGGCGGCCTCGATCTCGTCCACGGCGTCGTAGATCACCCGATAGAACCGCATATCCACGTTCGCCCGGTGGCCGGAGGCCTGGGCGGCGGCATCCGGCCGGACATTGAAGCCCACGATGATGGCGCCGGAGGTGGAGGCAAGCAAGATATCGCTTTCGTTGATGGCGCCCACGCCCGCGTGGATCACCCGCACCCGAACCTCGTCGTTGCTCAGCTTCTCCAGAGAGGACTTGACGGCCTCGGCGGAGCCCTGAACGTCGGCCTTGACGATCAGGGGCAGCTCCTTCATTTCGCCCTCCTGCATCTTGGCAAAGAGGTTGTCCAGCGTCACCTTCTGCTGGAGCTGTGCCGCGGCATCCTTCTGAGCCTGACGACGCTGCTCCACCAGCTCCCGGGCCATCCGCTCGTCGGTGACGGCGTTGAACTCGTCGCCGGGGGTGGGCACCTCGGCCAGGCCGGTGATCTCCACAGGCACGGACGGGCCGGCGGACTTGACGGTGCGTCCCTTGTCGTTGGTCATCACCCGGACACGACCCACGGCGGTGCCGGCAATGACAATATCGCCCTGGTTCAGGGTGCCGTTCTGCACCAGCAGGGTCGCCACAGGGCCACGGGACTTATCCAGGCGAGCCTCGATGACGGTGCCCTTGGCCCGGCGGTTGGGGTTGGCCTTCAGCTCCTGCACCTCGGCAGTCAGCAGCACCATTTCCAGCAGCTCGTCCAGACCCTGGCCGGTTTTGGCGGAGATGGGCACGATAATGGTATCGCCGCCCCACTCCTCGGGCACCAGGTCGTATTTCGTCAGCTGCTCCTTGATCTTATCCGGGTTGGCGGTGGGCTTATCCATCTTGTTGATGGCCACGATGATGGGCACCTCCGCCGCCTTGGCGTGGTTGATGGACTCCACGGTCTGGGGCATGATGCCGTCGTCGGCGGCCACCACCAGAATGGCGATGTCCGTGGATTTCGCGCCCCGGGCACGCATGGAGGTAAAGGCCGCGTGGCCGGGGGTATCCAGGAAGGTGATCATCTGGCCGTTCACGTCCACGGTGTAGGCGCCGATGTGCTGGGTAATGCCGCCGGCCTCCCCGGCGGTGACGGAGGTCTTCCGGATGGCGTCCAGCAAGGAAGTCTTGCCGTGGTCAACGTGACCCATGACCACCACCACGGGGGCACGGGTCTGAAGCTCCTCGGCGGTGTCCACATGGTCGTCGATGATCCGCTCCTCGATGGTGACGGTGACTTCCTTCTCCACCTTGCAGCCCATTTCCGTGGCCACAAACTCGGCGGTGTCAAAGTCGATGGTCTGGTTGATACCGGCCATAACGCCGTTCTTCATCAGGCACTTGATGACCTCGCCGGCGGTCTTCTTCATCCGGGAGGCCAGCTCGCCTACGGTGATCTCGTCGGGAATTTTGACCGTCAGAGGCGCCTTCCGAGCCACCTCCATCTGGAGCCGGCGCATTTTCTCCTGCTCCTCGCTGCGGCTCTTGCTGCCCCGGAAAGAGCCCTTCTGCTGACGATTCTGCTGCTTGCCCTTGCCGCCGCCGATGCGCTGCTTGCCGCCCTGGTAGTTCTGTACCCGCTCGGAGACCAGGTTATCCACATCGGCAAAGCGGTTGGAATTGACCTGCACCGCGGAGGTATCCACCACCCGGCGTTCCCGCTTGCGCTCCGGCTCCTTGGGCTTTTCGGCCTTGGGAGCCGCCGTCTGCTGAGCAGGCGCGGATTGGGGCTTGGGAGCGTTCTGGGGGCGGGCATTATTATTGGTATTGACCTTGGCCTGCTGCTGGGCAGGCTTCGGGGTTTCCTTCTGAGGCTCGGCCTTGGGAGCTACCTTGGGGGCGGTGGCCTTCACGGCGAACACCTGCTCCAGGGAGCTGATCTGGTGGTTCTGGGTCATGTACTCGAACACCATGTTCAGCTGGCTGTCTTCCAACGCCTGGGTATAGGACTTGGGCTTCTCCCCGAATTTTCCGATGATCTCCGACATTTCCTTGGGGGTCACGCCGAAATCCGCGGCGACCTCCTTAACACGATACTTGACAAAACTCATTCTATAAAAGCACCTCCATACTTGGATACGCAAACAAACGAGGCGGTCAGCCTCCCGGCTTTCCTTCCCCTGGGAAGCTCTGAAGAAGTCGCCGGCGGCTGGAAAGCGGATCTTTCGCCCCCAGCCTGCGGTCTGAAAAGCGGGAAATACACAAAGTATTCCTCCGCTTTCCAGACCTTGCCTGGGAACAAAATCTCTCGCTGCCAGCTCTTGCCGATTTCTTCAGAGTTTCCCTTACTTCTTTCCCTTTTTCAGGTTCCTTTGATGAGCCTTCGCTTCGGCCTGACGCTTTTTCGCCTTGGCGGCCTTCCCGGTGAGCACTTCCAACGCCTGGGTCGTTTCGGGCTTCGGGGGCAGTGCCTTCACCAATGCCAGAGCCAGCCGCGCGTCCGTAATAGCGGCGATGGCCAGGCTGGTTCTGCCCACGGCAAAGCCCATTTCCGCCTTGGTCTGCTCCAAGCGCAGGCACTGCTGCTCCGTACCGGCGGCGTAGGACTTGGCTCGCCGCCAGGTATGATCGGAAGCGTCCGCGGCAGCCAATATCACATAGGCCTTTCCCGCCCGGGCGGCGGCACCTACCGGCTCCTCGCCCAGCTCCGCCAGGCCGCCCTTCCGGGCAATGGACAGATAGCCCAGAGCCTTACTGCTGTTTTCCACCGGCGGCCTCCATTTCCTTCTGAAGCCGGCCGTACACATCCTCGGGAATGGCGACCTCCAGGCTTCTGTCCAGAGCCTTGGAGCGCAGCGCCTTCTTCAGACACTCCGGGTTCGGACACAGGTAGGCTCCCCGGCCGTTCATTTTCCCGCTGAAATCCAGGCTGACGCTCCCTTCCGGGGTGCGCACCACCCGGATCAGCTCCCGCTTGGGTCTGCGCTCCCGGCAGCCCATACATTGCCGCTGGGGAATTTTCTTCTGCATTCGGACTACCTCCCGGATTTTTTATTCCGTCTCCTGGGGCTCCTGAGGGGCTTCCGCAGGCTCGGCTTTCTCGGCAGGCTTCGGCTCCAGCTCTTCCGGCTCTGCCTGGGAGGCGGGCTTGATGTCGATCTTGTAGCCGGTGAGCCGGGCTGCCAGCCGGGCGTTCTGACCCTCCTTGCCGATGGCAAGGGACAGCTGATCGTCGGGAACGATGCACCGGCAGGCCTTCTGGCCGGGGATCAGGGTCACGGAAATCACATCCGCAGGGCTGAGAGCCGCCCGGACATACTCGCAGGGATCCTCGCTCCAGACCACGATGTCGATCTTCTCGCCGCCCAGCTCCTGGACGACGGCACCCACACGGCCGCCCCGGGGGCCGACGCAGGCACCCACGGGATCCACACCCTCCACGGTGGCTCGGACGGCCATCTTGGAGCGGGAACCGGCTTCTCTGGCAATGTTGCGGATCTCCACCTGGCCGTCGGCAATTTCGGGGGTCTCCAGCTCGAACAGACGGCGCACCAGGTTGGGGTGGGTACGGGACACATGGATCAGGGGGCCACGATTGGCCTTATGAACCTCCAGGACGTAGACCCGGATCAGGTCGCCTTCCTTGTGCTTCTCCCCGGGAATCTGCTCGGAGGCACGAAGAACAGCATCGTAGGCCTCGGCTCCCTGGCCTACCCGGATAAACATATCCCCGGTGGTGGGGTCAATCCGCAGCACGGTGCCGGTGAGCAGCTCCTGAGCCTTGGAGGAATAGGATTCATACATCACGCCCCGCTCGGCTTCCCGGATGCCCTGGATGACCACCTGCTTGGCGGTCTGGGCGGCGATCCGGCCAAACTTGGCGATGTCCACGGGAATGGCCACGGTATCGCCCACATTGGCGTTGGGGTTTATCTTCCGGGCGGCATCCAGCGGGATCTCCAGAGCCAGGTCGGTCAGCTCGTCCACAACGGTCTTGACCTGATACATGCTCAGGCCCTCCTCACTCAGGTTCACCACCACGTTCTCCGCGGGCACGTCCCGGTGATCCTCCCGATCCTTCCGGTACGCGTTGGTCAGTGCCTGCTTCAGCCGCTCGACCATATAATCCACGGGGATTCCCTTCAGCTTCTCCAGCTCCCGCAGGGAAGCGAAAATCTCCGCGCCGATGTCCACCTTGGGCGCTTCGGCCTGCTTCTTGGCTGTCTTTCTTGCCATGTTCGTGCCTCCTTAGAATTCCACGCGAAGCCGCACCTGGGCGACCTCGGATTTTTCAAATGGAATGGTTTCTTTCCCCGCTTCCACGGTGAGCTTTCCCTCGTTGTAGTCCTTCAGCACGCAGGGAATTTCCTTCAGGCCGTTTCGGGGTCGGTAGAGCTTGACGGTAATGGGGCTGCCCAGGAAACGCTGAAAATCTCCGGGGCGTTTGAGCACCCGCTCCAGCCCGGCGGAGCAGACCTCAAAGTGATAGGACGTGGGGATGGGATCCTTCTCGTCCAGAATGGGATCCATGGCCCGGGACACGGCCTCGCAGTCGTCTATGTCCACGCCGCCTTCCTTATCCAGGTACAGCCGCAGAAAATACTCGCTGCCCTCCCGGGCATACTCCACATCCCACAGCTCGCAGCCCTGGGCTTTCACAATAGGGCGGGCAAGCTCCGCCACCAGCTCTGTCACCTTCATGGGCTTCCTCCTTTTCGCTTACACCCTAAGAAGAAAGAGAGGCGCGCGCGCCTCTCTTTCCTACCTACATTCTACCTTTTAACGTGAGTATTATACCACCGATTGGGCGGTAATGCAAGGGGTTTTCCCCGGAAAATCGGACAATATTTTTCTTCCCTCCCGGCAAAAATCCCACAATCTGCCGAAACGCGCCCTTTCAGCGCAGCAAGGCCGCAGCAGAACACTGTCATTGCGAACCAGTCCCGAATAACGTATGTCATTGCGAACCAGTGGTGCTCCGCGCAGCGAATCAAAATAACAATGACTGCCAGTGGCAGTCATACCTTAGTGTAACGCAGACTGGTGTGGCCCCTTCCAGGGATTCCCTCCGGTCACAATCCCCCGGTTCTTCCGGAAACCCTAATAGAATCCGTAGGGGGCGATGCCCACATCGCCCCGGAGAAAAAATTGTGCGTATGGTCATTCACTTCATAAATATTTCAGTGCCGGTCCCTCCGGGGGCAATGTTCTTGTCCCGGCAAGAACATTGAGAAGAAGCCGACTTAGGGGGCACTGCCGAAAAGCCGCCCCCCTAAGTACCCCCCGGCCGCCCTAAC
>ERZ808262.478-NODE-478-length-18533-cov-7.870116_pt1 | contig 18533 bp, 13 predicted proteins | sample MGYA00520895_ERZ808262 | MGnify/ENA primary metagenome ERZ808262 (study PRJEB31516, sample SAMN03275588) | gut metagenome | biome: mammalia-associated habitat; material: feces | host: Papio cynocephalus | place: Kenya | collected 2012-08-02 ... | reverse complement strand
TGCTTATAAAAAAAGCAATGGAAGTTAGTAAAAATAAAGATTATAAAGGTATATATACAATAGTTCAAAATAATAATGTTAACGCCTTTTTATTTTATATTAAGTGTAATTTTTATATTGGTGGTGTAGATACAAACGTTTATAAGTATACAAAGCAAGAAGATAAATTTGATATCTTCATGTATTTAGATTTTTGATACTTATTTTATATAAAATATATAGATTTTTAAGTAATTGACAAATTATTTTTTGGTATTAGACTAATCGTGTATTTAATAAGAACTAAAAAGAGGAGTACTTATGAAAAAAGTTTTCTATATTTTATCTACATTAGTGTTACTTACTAGTTGTAATAATCAAAATACAAATAAGGAGGATACTAATAGCCCTTTATTTGAAGCGATTAATAATTTCTATAATGGAGTTAAATTATTAGGAACTGTTGATACACACTACGTTCCTACTTCATCAGTATATGAAAATGTAAATCGCAGTTATGAATATACAATTGTTTTTCAAGAAAAAGATGAAAAGGGGTATGAAACTACATCTAAAGAAGTAGATAATGATAATGCTAGTGTTTATCATTCTTGTTATTTTAGAAGTGATGACGGATATGTTAGTTATGAATCTTATGGTGCAGATAATACTATTACTAAAACTTATGCTATGTCATTAACTTCAGGTAAGGTTAATTATGATCAATATTTCTCTAATCCATTTTTATTTATCAATGAATTAGATTTTACTAAATCAGGTGATAATCTTTATTCTTTAAATTTAAATAAAGCTTATTTTTTAATGTATTTTGTCTTAGGACAATCAGTTAGTGTTCAAACATGCTATTTTACATTGACAAACAACATGTTTACTAGTTTTTACATTTCTTCAAATCCTTTTGATGTAACTGATAATACAACAGGAGCAAGTTATAAAGCTACTTTTGAAGCTACTTTCGAGTTAAGTTATGATGATGCTTTAGTAACTCGTTTAGTATCTTTTAAAGAAAATGAAGAAAATAGTGATTTAAAAAATGCTTTAAATAATGTCAATAATGATTATACTTTAGATATTGTTCAAAGATTTGATACTGATGATACATCTTATACAAATAAAGATCATAAAAAAGCATATTGTGATAAAGAAACTAAAACTATATATGTTGATAAAACTGGAGAAAGCAGTTCTTTAAATGGTGGTGATTATCTATTTATTGAAAATAATAGTGGGTATTTAGAAGGTTTTAACTATGATTTAGCTGGTTTTTGGCATAGACAAAATTTAACTACTGAAGTTAATTATGAATCAGTTGTTGATAATTTAAAATCTATTTCAACTGCTTTATTTACTAAACAAGATAGTTTAACTTATGTAAGTAGAGAAGAAATTAATAAAGACACTGCTTCTATTTCAAATTTAGTCAATGCATTTATACCTCCTTATTATAGTTTTTCATATACACCTGATTCAATGAAGATAGTATTAAATGATGATAAGAAGAGTATAAAATATTTTGATATATATTTTACAGATTCATTAACATTACCTCAAAGAGTAAGATTCACTTATGAAAATGTCGGTTCTACTGACATTCCAAATTACGTAAAAGATAAATTACCTACTTTAAATTAATTTTAGAAAGGAGAAAGTTATGAAAAAGAAATTTTTATTACCTATTGTAAATTTATTAATTTTTTCATCACCTCTATTTTCTTGCTCTAATAATAATAACAATAATAATGGCGAGAATGAATTAGTTAATTATAAAAATATTAGTGTTGAGTATGATAAAGATATTATTGATGTAGAAATATTGGATAAAGCTGCAATTGGAGCAAAAGTTAGTTTAAATATTAAATTAAAAGAAGGAAAAGAAAATTATACTATTAAAAGTATTAAAATGAATGATACACCTATATCAATTAATAAGAGTAAAAATGAATTTTCTTCGACTTTTACTATGCCTGATAAAGATGTTGTAATTAAAATTGAAGTAGGAATAAACGAATATCCAATAAGTTTTACTAATTCAATTGAAAATGTAAGTGTATCTACTTCTAAAATAAATAATAATAACGTAGCAAGTCCTGATGAAGTTATTATTATTTATGTAGAAAATAATAATAAAGCAATAAATATTACAGGAATTAAAGTAAATAATGACTTAGCAACTAAAAATAGTGATGGTACATATCAGTTTGTTATGCCTAATCAAGAAGTTAAATTAACTATTTTATATGAAGATGATATTCATAATATTACTAGTGAAGCTAGTGAAGGATTTAATTTAAATTTAAGTAAAAATAAAGCAGTATTTGGTAATATTATTGATGTTCAATTAACTTATGACATTAATAATTACGTATTTAAAAAGATATATGGAATTTATAATAATGAAAAGTTTAGCTTAAATTCTAAAGGGAATAATGAATATTCTTTTGTAATGAAAGATGGAGACGTAAAAATTGTTGTTGAAGGAAATAAAGTAACTTCTGCAAATCGAGAATATTATGGTACATTTATTGGTAGAAATTTTGGATATTATAGTAATAATTTTGATTCACCTAGAAGCTTAATTATACAAAAAGATGGTAGTTTTACATTTTATAATGGAACTACTGATTATAATGGGCAAATTGATACTACATTAGAAAATCTAAATAACTATAAAGTTATTGCTAAAAATAGTGATTTAAAAGAAGCTAGTTTATTAATTACTTATAAAGAAGATGCAATTTCATTAAAGGTTACTATTGATAATAATTCTACTTTTTTATTTTTAGCTAGAGACATTGATTCAACTAAATTAAATTTTTATAAGATTGATAGCTATTCCCATGGATTAATTGAATTAATTAGTAGTGATAAAACTAAAAAATATTATTCTTATCTTGATATAAATGATGTTTTACATCCTTTTGTTAATTTAGAATTTAGTAGTGGCAATAGTATTAGTAATAATTCTATTTTCTATATATTAGAAAATAATAAAAAGATTGCTTATATTAAAGTTAGTAATGTTGATCAAACTTCTTATAAAAATATAATCCTTGGTGATTTATATAAAGGAACATATAAATATAATAATGAAGATTATATTTTAGATGGTTTTGGTAATTTTACTAAAGGTGAAAATATTGGAACATATACGATTAATTATGGAGTTTTAAGTTTAACAATAGATAATACTACAAATAGATTTATAGTTGATTTAGACAATTTAAGTTTAACCCCTTATACTTATAGTGGAATTGTTAATGAAGATAGTAAATTTAGTGGAAGTTTTACTCAAGATAAAAAAGATTATCAAGTATTAATTTATTTCCGTGCTAATAATTATTTATCATTTAGTTTGGAGGTTTTTTCTAATAACTATTGGGTAAGTTTAGTTAACACTAATATTATTTATACATATATAAATAATAATGTTACATATAAAATTAATATTGATGGAATTGATTATGATATAAATATGGATTTAGTTGTTAGTGGAAGTCAAAAGAGTTTTGTCATTAATTCTAATTTAGATACCTATCAAATTAAAGATTTAAAGTTAAGTTATAGCGCGTTTTAATTATGAAATATAAAATATTTAGTATAATTCTCCCTTCATTATTATTAGTATCGTGTAATAATAGTAATAATGTTAAAAATGTCAATATAATAAAAGATTCAGGTATTGAATCTACTTTATTAAAAGATAATGTATTAAGTTTTAAAATAAAAGATAATTTTAAATTATTTAATGTTTATCTTAATGGGGAAAAGGTTAATATAAACAAAAATAGTATTAATGTTAAATCTAATGATGAGGTAAAAATTTTTACTACATTTAATGATTTACCAACTAAGATTTATGAGTCATTAAATGATTTAAATTCTAATAATTTAAAGATAAGTTATAATGCTTATTTATCATTAAATTCTAATGTTTATTATTCATTAGCTCAAAATGAAAATGTATATAAATTAGATTATTCTTTTGAAAATTTAGCACAAACTAGTTTTGATGAACTTTATTATATTAAGGATGAATTTGGTTTTGCTTATACTCCATATTTAAATGTATCTAATGAAATTAATAAATCTTATTTATATAATAGTAATAAACAAAGAATAAGGTTTGATAATTTAATTACTTCACCATTTAAAAATGTTTTTAATGATGATTATAATGCTAGTTATAATAAATTAGATTTTATAAAAGTATATGGTAATTATAAATTGGATTTTTCTAAAGATTTATCTGGCGATAATAAAGTATCGATGCTATCGTCATTAATTTCTTTATCTTCTATTGTTATAAGTTCAATTTCTAATATTACAAACTTATCATTAAATGATTTAAATTTAACGAGTCGAAGTATGTCTTTTACTTATGATGAAGAAGGTAATTTTGTAAGTGGAGAAGCTAGTTTTAAAATTAAAACTAATTCAAGTAATGAATATTATAAAGAAATAACAACTAATTTAAGTTTTACTACCTTAGTAACTAATAAAGTAAATGATGAAATTAAAAAAGAAGTTACTCCTTTTAGTAAAAAGAATAATATAGATTTAGAAAATTCTATTAAAAGTGGTTTAATTAATCAAATATCAAAAGGGAATTATACATTGTCTACTAAGATTTTTTTAGATAAAAATAAAAAATTAACCGATACACCTGATATTAGTTATACTTCAAAAGCGGATTTAATTAATAATCGTATGATTTGCGATAAAAATGAAGAATATAGTGATAATAAAAAAACTTCGATATGTTTAGTAAAAGCTAAAGAAGGGGTTGCTATTAATAATAATTTTATTGTAGTTTTTGATGAAGATAATAATTATATTGGTTATTTATATAATACAACTAATTCATTTTTGAATAATTATTCAAAAATATCTAGTGATTTATTTAATTATAATGATGGAATTTATTCATTAAAAGTTGATCGTAATAGCGGTTATTATTCAACTTTATTTAAAAATGAATTAAATAAAACATTAATTCCTTTAATTGACTCTTATTTATCACCTTATTTTTCATCGAATAAAAATTATGAAATTAATAACGTTGATATTGAGTTATCTAATGATAAAGTAAAAATGGTATTAACTTTAATAAGTTTAAATAAAGACAATGAAGTTAATGGTGAAATTAGAACTATTTATGAATTTAGTAATATATTAAAAACTTCATTTAATGATTCTGAATTAACTACTTTAAAGAAAATGGAAGATACAGTTAATAGTTTTTCTAAAAATTAATAAATAAAACAAAATATTAAGGATTAATTAAGAAAAAAACACAAATGTATTTTATTTATAGATTTTGTTATAATGTTTTTATAGGAATGGAAATTTATGAAAAGTAAAAACTTGTGTTTAAATATTATTTCTTTATTATTTTATTTAGGATTATTAATTTTTTTAGTTAGTTATATTGGTGTAATTATTCAAACTATATGGTTTAATGAAAGTGATAATCAATTAGCAGTTGGTTTAGCTAGTATTATCCTCATTGTTGTTATGTTTTATTTAGTAATTATTGCTGCTATTGTATTAATTTCTTTTATTATTAAACTAATCCAAATTTTTACCAAAAAGATGAGCTTATCTTATCCTTGCTTAGTATTTGATGTTATTTATTTAATAAGTTTAATAATTTTATCGATATTAGCTCTAATAAATATTGAAAATTATGTTACAACTATTATTTTCTTATTATTTGCAATTATATTTAATATAATCTCATTAATTTCTAATTCATTAATTATTAAAAGATATAAAAAAGAAAAAGTTAATTGTTTATTAAACTAATCTATTTATTATATAATCATTACTATGGATGAATTAGAAAGAAATGATTTTTTAAAGCAAACAATAAATCATATATTTTACTTAAAAGATTTAATAAATCAAGAAATAGAAAAAGATAAAGATAAGAATATTAATAATTACTTATTAACATATCTAGATTGTTATATTGTTTTTCTTGCTACTAAATTTTTTAATACTTCTAATGACATGCGTTACTTTAAATATATTTATAATAATTTTTATAATACTTTATTACTATTTTGCGCTTTATCGTATACTCAAAAAGATGTTGATTATCATATTATAAACTCTATATTTTTTGAAAATAGTTTAAACGAAGATATTGAAAGAAAAATTAACGATAAATTAATTAACTATAGTACGAGTTATAAAGAAGAATTAAGTAAAGGTAATTATTTTATATTTCTTTATAATTATTTTGATGGAATCCCATGTATTAATAACTTATTTGAGGGAGATTTAGGTAAACATTTTACTTCTTTATACATGCATTATCATTTTGCGAAGTTTATTGAATCAAAGTTTTTAAAAAATATCATTTTAGAAACTAGAATTAGTACAAAAGATCAATCTTTTGAACGCAAGTTGTTCTTAAATTCATGTGTTATAAAAAATAAATTTAAATATTCAAAAAGAATTAAATTCAAAGATTTTGAGGGGACATTAAAAAATCAAATTTTAAATTTTTATTACAATGCTGATTTTAATTCGATGGTTTTAGACACTAGAATTAAATTAGATTTAGTTAAAGAAGAATTTTATAAATTTAGATATGGTGAATTATTTTTCCCAATGAATGATAAATTTTTAAAGTTTTTTGAATTAGATGATATAATTTTTGAAAATTTAATGCCTTATGAATTCTTAGTAGTTTTATTTGGCATTCTTAATGAGATAATTTTTATTAAATCGATATTTAATAAAAATATCAAAAAATATAAGGAAAGAATTGCTTTAGCTTCATCTTTATTAAAAGAAAAGTCTGAAAATGATTATGAATGTGATTTTGATAGATATTATCGAATTTACGAAAAAAAATGTGGTGGTAATTTAACTGAAGATGATTTTGTTGATGGTCTTTTTAAATCAATTTTAACAGTCATATTTGATAAGCCAATAACAATTGAAGATTTATTAATTGATGAATTAAATGATAATTTTGATATGTTTGATGGCGATAAATTACAGAATGTTTATTTTAAAACTAAAGAGTTAACTTCTAATTTTATTTTTAGTTTAACTACGCCAGAAAACATTATTCGTAATTTAATATTTAGTAATCTTAATTTTGTTGATGGCTTAATTAGTGAATTTGCTACAAAATTTATTGAACAAGATTATGTTGATGTATTACATTTTAATATTCTTTATTTAAAAGAATATTTAAGTAGTTTAGATAGTTTAATTCATTTAATAAATTCGACAATTATTGAAGAAAAATAATAAATTTACTTTTCAAAAAAATAATATAATTTAAAATTATTTTTGAGGTAATTTTATGGAAAATTTTCAATACGTTAATGGATATAAATCTAAATTAAATTTTAAAGATAATGAATTAGCTATTGTTGAAGTAAGAAATTATTTTGAATCTCATCTAGCTAAAAAATTGCATTTATTAAGAGTTACTGCACCATTATTTGTCTTGTCTCAAACTGGCATTAATGATGATTTAAATGGCAAAGAAGTCCCTGTTAATTTTAATGTTATTGATTTTAATAATAGAATTGAAATAGTTCATAGTTTAGCTAAATGGAAAAGATACAATATTTCTAAATATAATTTAAAAATGCATCATGGAATTTATACTGATATGAATGCAATTAGAAAAGATGAATTTAGAGATAATTATCATTCTATCTATGTTGATCAATGGGATTATGAATTATTAATAAAAAAGAAAGATCGTAATTTAAATTTTCTTAAAAAATATGTTAAAAAAATTTATAGCGTAATTTATAAAACTGAAAAGCATATTTCTAATAAATATAATTTAAATAGAGTTTTACCAAAAAATATAACTTTTATTACTAGTGAAGAATTATTAAAAAAATATCCTAATTTATCAAACGAAGAACGAGTTAATGAATATATTAAAAAAGTAAAAGCTTTATTTTTAATTGGTATTGGTCATAAATTATCTAACGGAATAAGTCAAGATGATCGCGCTCCAGATTATGATGATTGGAATTTAAATGGCGATATTTATGTTTATAATCCAATTTTAAATAATGCCTTAGAATTATCAAGCATGGGTATTAGAGTTGACAAAAATGCATTACTAGAGCAGACTAAATTATCAAATAAAGAATATTATTTAAACTTCGAGTATCAAAGAAAAATTTTAAATAATGAGCTTCCTTTAACTTTAGGAGGAGGAATAGGACAATCTAGAATATGTATGTTTATGCTAAAAAAATTACATATTGGAGAAGTACAAGCTTCTATTTGGAATGATGAAACTAGAAGTTTTATGCAAAAACATAATGTAAATATTTTATAAAATATATAGATTTTGCAGGTTATTTATTTATTTTATAAATATTTAATAATCCTTTTTCACCATCAATTAATGGTAATAGATATTCAATAAAATTATCATTTATATAATTATTTTCTTTATTGATATAAATATCATCTAGGTATCTTTCTTTATTAGCAATATCGTTTATATCAACTAATTTAAAATTATATTTAAAAGGATTAGAAGATATTCTATTAACAACAGCAATTTTTTTATTGACGCCATTAATAGCAGATTTAACTGCAAATTTAGATAATCTAATAGCAATTTTTTGTTCAATCTTACTGTTACATATTGAATTTGCTCTTTGTAATAAACTTAATTCGTAGTAACGAGTTTTAATACCTAATTTTGAAGTAATTAAATTAGCTAATTTAATTGATAATCCTCCTAATTGATTGTGGCCAAAAGAATCTAATAAAGAATTAGTTTCAAATATAAAACTACCTTCATTATTTTTTAATCCTTCACTAATAATTATTAAAGCGTGCTTTTTCTTATTATAAATCTCTTCCACTTTATTTAAAAAATCATTTAAATCAAAGGGGACTTCTGGAACATAAATTAAATCAGCTTTAACTCCTCTAACTTCTAATAATTTTGCACTAGCTGCAAGCCAACCTGCATTTCTTCCCATTGTTTCAATAATATTAACTCTACCTTCTTTATATGAGATATCATCAAGATAAATTTCTAAAGCAGCATTGATTATAAATTTTGCTGCGCTAGGATAACCAAGTGAAAAATCAGTTGAAGGTAAATCGTTATCAATTGTTTTAATAATTCCAATACAATTACATTTATAATTTTCTTTTTCAAGATAAGTACTTATTTTATTAATTGTATCCATTGAATCATTGCCACCATTATAGAAAAAATAACGTATATTATATTTTTTAAATATTTCTAATATTTTTTTATATGTTAATGGATCTTCATCAAAACTTTTAAGTTTAAATCTATTACTTCCAAAAGCACTTCCTGGTGTATTTAATAAATTCTTTAATAGTGTATCATTATCTAAAATTTTTATTAGTTTATCATCTAGCAAACCTTGGATACCATAATTCATAGCATAAATACTATTAATAACATCTTTATGTTTAAAAGCTTCAATAAAAATTCCATAAGCCGAGGTATTTATAATACTAGTAGGACCCCCGCTTTGCCCATATAATAAATTTCCAATTAATTTTTCCATAATTAAAACCTTACTATATTTAAAAGATGTTAGCAAATAATTAAATTAAATTTTCACGTGAAAACAAAATAAAAATATCCCTCATTAGAGATATTTTTATTATTTATAAAGACTTTTTATTAAAATTTAGCTATTTCGTAAACTGCAAAATCAACAGTTTTAGCTAAAGTCTTTAATCCTTTTTCAGTAAGGAATCCTTGAGCACTGCCGCTAACTCCTATTTTAAAACTAGTAAATACCTCAGCTAATTTTAAGCATTCTAATGAATCTAAACCCTTTAAATAGAAGTGTAAGAAAGCACTAACTAATGCATCACGACTTCCAACAGTATTAACTATATCTCTAACAGTGATAGCATCTATATGATAAATGATTCTCTTTTTAGAATCTAAAATCATAGCACCTTCTCTACCTTCACCTAGAACTATAATTTCGTTATGATAATGATTATATAATTTAATTAAGAAATCCTCATAATTATAATGTTCCAAGCCTCTTGAACTTAAAAAAAGGATGTCAGCATATTTCATGAAATCTTGATTAAATGCATCGTTAACATCACCGATAATATGGACATCTGTAGCAATCTTTTTTCCTAATTCTTTTGTTTTCTTTAATAAAGTTCTATTAAAATTATTATTGCATAAAACTACTAAATCAGATTTTTCAATTTTTTCTTTTTCTTCTTCAAAATCAGTTGTAACCTCTTGAACATCTTTTAAATCACAATAAGTCTCAGCATTCATTGAAGAATCAACTAATACCACAATATTAGGTGTTTGTTCTAAAGATTTTTTAATAGAAGTAGTGATTCTATTGCTTTTTGTTTCTAATGCAATAGTTTTTCCTAATAAATCATCACCAACGTGAGATGATAAAATAACATTATCTCCTAAAGTTTTCATAGCTTTCGAGATATTATAAGCTGTTCCTGAAACGCTACTAGTTGTTCCAAAAAATGGATAATCAATTGGAAAATAATAAATTGGGAATGATTTCACATTCAAAATAGTTTCAAAGTTAACTAAACCAGAAACATAAATTGTTTTCTTTTTCATAAAATTCTCCTTGTTGTTAATTTCATTATAACAAAAAAAGAAAAAATATATAGATATAATCGAATAAATTTTAATATTTATTTTAAAATTTATTGCAAAATAAAATAAATAATTTTAAGTTATTTTTTGCGGAATCAAAAATATTATATAACAAAAAATTGTTAACATAAACAAAAAAATTTTATTAGTTAATTTTATTCTAAATTATATAAAAAATGCTTTTATCTTAAGTTAAAACAAGTTATATTAAAGATTGTAAATCGTGAAGTTTACGTTTGATTAAATTATTCAATAATTAGTTTTACAATATTAAATAGTATCTTTATTTAATTATATCTTCACGGATTATATATTTCTAAGGGAGGAAGAACAATGAAAAGAAATATGTTTGTGTTTGGACTAGCAGCTTTAACTTTAGTAGGTGCTGGTTTAGTTAGTTGTGGAAATGATGATGTTGATGGTGGCAAAACAAAAATTGCTATGATCACTGATTATGGAGATATTACTGATCAATCATTTAACCAAACTACTTGGGAAGGCGTTGTAGAATGGGGAAAAGAAAATAACTACGAAACTAAATATTATAAACCTGCTGATAATAGTGATGCTGCTCGTATTGCTTCAGCTGAAAAAGCTATTGAAGAAGGATATGACGTAATTGTTATGCCAGGATATGCTTTTGCTGCAACTATTAATAAAGTCGCTCCAGACTATAAAGATACTAAATTTATTGCTCTTGATGTTGCTAAAGGTGATTTATTAGCTGATTATTTTGGAAAAGAATATGATTATAATCCAGATAATGAAAAATGGAGTAGTTATACCTTACCAAGCAATGTTTATTCAGCAGTTTATCAAGAAGAGATTGCCGGTTTCTTTGCTGGATATGCAATTACTAAAGAAGGATATACTAAATCAGGATTTTTAGGTGGTATGGCAGTTCCTGCTGTTATTAGATATGGATATGGATTTGTCCAAGGTGTTAATGCTGCTGCTGAAGATGGAAAAGAATATGAGATGAAATATACTTATGGTGGACAATTCCAAGGTGATGCAGATATTACTGCTCGTACTGATTTATGGTATCAAAGTGGTACTGAAATAGTCTTTGCTTGTGGTGGTGGAATTTATACATCAGCTTGTGAATCTGCTAAAAAATTAGAACCTATAGGAAAAGTTGTTGGTGTTGATACAGATCAAAGTGCTATTATTGATACAAATTATGGAGCTGGAATGTGTGTTACTTCTGCTATGAAAGGTTTAAAAGCAACTGTTTTATCAAAATTAACTGAAGTTGTTATCGATAAGAAATGGGAATCAAAAATTGAAACATTAGGTTTAGTAAGTGGAACTGATGTTGAAAAGAACTATGTTCAATTACCAACTGACACATGGTCAATGAAGAATTTTACTATCGATGATTATAAAGCTTTAGTTAAAGATGTTTATGAAGGAAAATATAAAGTTTCTAATAATTCAAGTACTGAAACTCATCCTGAAACTAAAGCAAATGTAAAAGTTACATACGAAGCTAATATTAAATAATTTAATAATAGGGGCCTTTATGGCCCCTATTAACTATAAAAACATCTATTAAGGAACATAAATATGGAAGAAAATAATAATTATGCTATTGAGATGATAGGCATTACTAAAGAATTTCCAGGTATTATCGCTAATGATAATGTAACTATTAGATTAAAACATGGCGAAATATTAGCTTTACTTGGTGAAAATGGTGCTGGTAAGTCTACACTAATGAGCGTTCTTTTTGGTATGTATACCCCTGAAAAAGGTATTATAAAAAAAGATGGTAAAGAAATTACTATAAAAAATCCAAACGATGCAACTAAATATAAAATAGGTATGGTTCATCAACATTTTATGTTGATAGATGTGTTTACAGTTCTTGATAATATTATTTTAGGTGCTGAACCTAATGAAATAGGGTTTGTTAAAAGAAAAGAAGCTAAAGAAAAAATTTCTAAAATATGTAAAAAATATGGTTTTGATTTAGACTTAAATTCCAAAATTGAAGATTTAACAATTGGTGCTCAACAGAAAGTTGAAATTTTAAAAATGCTCTATCGTGAAAATGATATTCTAATTTTTGATGAGCCAACCGCAGTTTTAACTCCTCAAGAAATTGAAGAATTGATGCTTATTATGAAAAATTTAGTTAAAGAAGGTAAGTCAATAATTTTCATAACTCATAAATTAGATGAAATTATGAAAGTGGCCGATGAGTGTACCGTATTAAGAAAAGGAAAGGTTACTGGCACTGTTAAAGTAAAAGATACAAATAAAGAAGAACTTTCTGAGATGATGGTTGGACGTAAGGTTGAATTAAAACTTGATAAAAAACCATATAACCCAGGCAAGGTTATTTTAGAAGTTAAAAATTTAACAATGCATGATAAAGCAAGAAAAATTGATACTGTTAAAAACGTTTCTTTTGAGGTTCATGCTGGAGAAATTCTTTGTATAGCTGGTATAGATGGAAACGGACAATCTGAATTAATTGGTGGAATTACTGGATTATTACCTATTAAGTCTGGTTCAATACTATTAGATGGCGAAAATATAACTAAAGATTCAATAAGAAAAAGAAATAATTTAGGTATTTCTCATATTCCTGAAGATCGACACAAATTTGGATTAGTTTTAGATTATAGCCTAGAAGAAAATTTAATTCTTCAAAAATATTTTTATCATGATTATCAAAAATTCACATGGATAAATAAGAAAAATAGAGAGAAATATGCTGATAATTTAATTGGATTATTTGATATTAGGTCAGGACAAGGGAAAAATACTAAGGTTAGAAGTATGAGTGGTGGTAACCAACAAAAAGCTATCGTTGCTAGGGAAATTGAAAGAGATACAGATTTGTTAATTGCTGCTCAACCAACTAGAGGACTTGATGTTGGAGCTATTGAATATATTCATAGACAATTATTGAAACAAAGAGATTCTGGCAAAGCTGTTTTACTTGTTTCTTTAGAGTTAGAAGAAGTTTTTGGATTAGCTGATAGAATTTTAGTTATGCATGGTGGAGAAATTGTTGCTGAATGTGATCCTAATAAAGTAACAGTTAATGAACTAGGACTTTATATGGGTGGAGTTAAGCAAGATAGATTTAAGGAGGAAAATAATGATGAAAAGTAATGTTAAAGAATTTGGTAACAAAACCTCATTATTTTTTAAAAAAGTCTTTAAAAGTGAAGGATTTAATTCAATTTTAACATCTATTATATGTATATTAATAGGTTTATTAATAGGATTTATTATTCTTTTATGTATTGCGCCAGAAGGAGCTTTAAAAGGAATTGAAACAATAATATTAAATTTCTTTGCTTATAAAAAAAGCAGTTTACAATTAAAATATTTTGCAAAAACATTGACTTATACTGCTCCTCTTATTCTTTGTGGTGTTAGTGTATTATTTGCTTATAAAACTGGACTTTTTAATATTGGCGCTGCTGGTCAATATACAGTTGGAGCAGGGGTAGCAATAATCTCAGCTATTGCATGGCATTGTCCTTGGTATGTTTGCTTATTACTTGCTATGCTTGCGGGTGCTATTTGGGGATCTCTTGTTGGTTTATTAAAAGCTTTTTTTGGTATAAATGAAGTTATATCGGCAATTATGTTAAATTGGATAGGCTTATATTTAGTTAATATGTGTATACAACAAACTAGTGCATGGGATACAATAAAACGTGAAACTTATTCTATTGAAAGTTATGCAAAACAAGCAATATTACCAACATTAGGTTTAGATAAATTATTTAAATTCGACTACATAGGCTTAGGTTTAATTATAGCTTTGGTTGTTCCGATAATTATATTTATTATTTTGAAATATACAACTTTTGGTTATGAATTAAAGGCAACTGGATTTAATAAAAATGCTTCTAGATATGTAGGTATGAAAGAAAAATCAAATACTATTACTACTATGGCAATTAGTGGTGGATTAGCAGGTCTTGGAGCTGGAGTATTTTATTTAACTGGCGTTATGCCATATTATTGTCCAACTAGTGGGGCATTAGATATGGGATTTAATGGTATCTCAAGTGCTTTTTTAGGCGGATTAAATCCAATTGGAACCATATTTAGTTCATATTTTTTAACTCATATTGGTCAGGCTGGTGCTTCCCTTGATACAACTTATTATAGTTCACAAATTTCGGATCTTATTTCTTCTATTATTATTTACTTATGTGCCTTTACTCATATGTTTAGATATTTATTAAAAGTAGGACCAAAGAATATTAATAATTGGTTTAAAAATTTATTTACAAAGTTAAAATTTAAAAAAATAAGTGAAAACGGGGACGTTCTTGATAAAGAAAACCTTAAAAACACTGAAACTAACACGCTTGAAATACAAGAAAATGTTGAAGTAAATAATAACGAAATGCAGATTAATGAAAAGGTAACTATTAAGAAAGAAAAGGATAATTTTTTTACAAAATTAAAGAGATTATTTATAAATTTATGGAATAAAACAAAGACATTCTTTATAAATCTTTTTAATAAAGTAAAAAATTTATTTAAAAAGAAAAAAGATTAACTAGGAGGAAATAAAAATGTTACTTATTCAATATACATTAGTATTTGCTACAGTTCTTGCTTTAGTTGCTTTAGCTGGAATGTTTTCTGAAAGAAGTGGTGTTATTAATTTAGGACTTGAAGGAACTATGGTTATGGGTGCTTTAGGTGGTGCACTTATGATGCATTATTTGCCTGTTAATACAAATGGTTTTGTTGTAGTTTTCGTTAGTATTTTAGGAAGTTTAGTTTTTGGATTAATTTATTCAATGTTATTATCGGTAGCTAGTGTAACTTTTAAAGCAGATCAAACGATCACTGGTACTGCTATGAATATTATGGCTCCAGCTTTAGCTACAGTTATAGTTAAAGCAATCACCTTAAAAGAAACAGGCAAAGCTAGTCCTAAATTAGATTATATTCAATTTCACAATTATTTTGTTTTTAAAATTGGTAAAATGGAATTTAACTATTTCTTTATATTAATGATTATATTAGTAATTATTGCTTGGATTTTACTTTATAAAACAAAATTTGGTATGAGACTTATGAGCTGTGGAGAAAATCCTCAGGCTGCTGATAGTGTTGGCATTAATGTTACTAAATATCGTTATACTGGTGTTGCTATATCTGGATTATTAGGTGGTTTAGGTGGATTTGCTTTTATTAATTCAGCTAATAGTAGTTGGCCATTTGATTCTGGAGTTGCTGGATTTGGATTTTTAGCTTTAGCAGTTATGATATTTGGGCAATGGAAGCCAATATTTATTTGTTTAGGTGCTTTATTATTTGGATTCTTTAGAACGTTTGGTATTGTTTATACTTCATATTCTTGGATTGAAAAATTAAGTATAAATCCAATTTTCTATCAAATGTTACCTTATATTGTTTGTTTAATTGTATTAATGTTTACTAGTAAAAAATCTAGAGCTCCTAAAGCTGAAGGTATACCATATAATAAATCAAGTAGATAAATAATAATAATAATTTGATAATTTGTTGGAGTTTATAACAATCTTATAAACTCCTTTTATTTTACTTAAAATAAAGATTGTATCTTAATAAAATATTTTTATTTAAATCATACTAATTATGCTTTATACTAAAAGTAATAATTAATGTAAGCGCTTACATTTTTGCTTACTAGGAGGACATAATAATGGATTTACTCTCTTGTAATATCCGCAATATTGCGGTACTTGGTCATCAAGGTGTTGGTAAAACAACTCTTGTTGAATCGTTATTTGCTATGACTAATAAAGTAACTAAAGGTAGTGTAGAAAAAAAGAATACTATAAGTGACTTTCTAAAAGAAGAAAAAGTTAGATTAAGTTCTACATCTACATCAATAGTTCCTATTTTTTATAAAGATCATAAGATTAACTTATTAGATATTCCAGGAAATGATGATTTTATTTGGGAAGCTCTTAGTATTACTCATACTGTTAAAGGAGCGGTTTTAATAATTGATGCTAATAGTAAAGTTCAAGTCGGTACGATTAAATACTATAAAATGCTAAGAAAAAGAGGTATACCAACTTTATTATTTGTGAATAAAATGGATAAAGGCAATCCTAATTTTGATGATATCATGTCTGATATAACATCAAAATTAGGAAAAGTATGTATCCCTTTTACTTATCCGCTTGGACATAATGATAATTTTGATGGATTTGTAAATGTTGTTGATCTTAAAGCTAGAAAATATAATGGAAAAGAATGTGTTGATGACATTATTTATGAAGATAAAAAATTAAAAGTATTTGAATTACATAACACAATTTGTGAAGCTGTTGCTCTAACTAATGATGCCTTACTTGATAAATTTTTTAGTGGAGAACCTTTAACTAATGAAGAAATTCATAAAGGTTTAAGAGAGTCTGTTTTAAAAGGTGAATTAGTACCAGTTATTTTTGGTAGTGCACTTAATAATATTGGTTTAAATACTGTTTTAAGTATGTTTATTGATTATTTACCTAATCCAACTGATTTAAAGCCATATGTTGGAGTAGATGAAAATAACAATGAAATATTTAGAAAGACTGATGTTAATGAACCACTTAGTGCTTATGTATTTAAAACAACAGTTGATCCTTATTTAGGAAATATCAATTATTTAAAAATAGATAGCGGTATATTGCATTTAGGTGATGAAGTTTATTGTCCGGAAACAAATGAAACTATAAAGATAAGTTCACTATTTTCTTTATGTGGAAAAGAACAAACTAATGTTAATGAAGCTATTGCTGGTGATATTGTTTGTGTCTCTAAATTAGATGATATAAAAACAGGTTATACATTATGTGATAAAAATAACGTTATTAAATATAAAGAAATTAAATTCCCGACAGCAGTTGTCTTTAAAGCAATATCATTAAAAGATAAAAAAGATGAAGAAAAGTTAAATCCAGTATTAAGCAAAATAAAAAGAGAAGATCCTACAATTGAAGTAAAAAGAAATGTTGAAACTAAACAACTTCTTATTGGTGGACTTAGTGAATCACATTTACAATTTATTTTTGATAAAATCAAAAATAATTATGGATTAGAATTAATTATAAATGCTCCAAAAATTTGTTATCGCGAAACTATTAAAGGAAGTGCAACAGCTACTGGTAAATATATTAAGCAATCTGGTGGAAGTGGATTTTATGGGGTTGTCGAAATGAAATTTGAACCTTCTAAGGAATCGATATTTACTGAAGAAATATTTGGAGGTAGTGTTCCTAAAAACTATTTTCCAGCAGTAGAAAAAGGATTTTTTGAGGCCTTACAAAGTGGATTACTTGCAGGATTCCCTGTAATTGGAGTAAAAGCTACTTTACTTGATGGAAAATATCACCCAGTAGATAGTAATGAATTAGCTTTTAAAATGGCTAGTATATTAGCTTTTAAAGAAGCATATATGAAATGTAAACCTACAATTTTAGAACCTATTTTAAAAGTATTTATTTATATTAATAATCAATATATTGGCGATGTTTTAAGTGATTTAAATAGTCGTAGAGCGAAAGTTCAAGAAGTGATTGATAAAGAAGATGAGACAACATTAGTTATTGCACATATTCCAGAAAGTGAAACTTTAGATTATGTAACTAAATTAAAAGCTCTTACTCAAGGAAGTGGTTATTTTAATCGAGAGTTTATTGATTATGAGGAAGTACCTGAATCAATGAAAACTAAGGTTATAAAAGAATGTAGTTTATTAAAATAATTACTTAAAGGACTCAAATGAGTCCTTTATTATTTATAGAATTAAAAACCTTGCAAAACCCCTATGAACCCTTAAATTTTGACTTTTTAAATTTCTTATTTTTTAATATCTATATTCTACAGGACTACAAGAATTTAGTCCAATCTTTATTCT
>ERZ808262.476-NODE-476-length-18640-cov-3.510681_pt1 | contig 18640 bp, 16 predicted proteins | sample MGYA00520895_ERZ808262 | MGnify/ENA primary metagenome ERZ808262 (study PRJEB31516, sample SAMN03275588) | gut metagenome | biome: mammalia-associated habitat; material: feces | host: Papio cynocephalus | place: Kenya | collected 2012-08-02 ... | reverse complement strand
GTTGACGCCCATTTTGAAGGTCCAGTCGTAGACCTTTTTGTCCGTGGTCTTGCCGAAGCCCTCGCCGTTGGGATTGTTGCTGTACTCCAGGTGAGCGGCGTTGTCCTGCTTGCCCTCGTCATAGACCTTGGCATCCGCATTCAGAACGCCAGTGTAGTAAGCGTACAGCTTGTCGCCCTTCGTGACCTTGTCCTCCTTCACAGCATCCAGGATTTTAACGGTGACGGTGAAGGTGTTGCCGTCGACCACCACGGTGTAGTAACTGTCACTCAGCACTTCCTTATCATTGACCTTGATGGTCACGTCGGAAGCGCTCTTGACGTTGGAGGTCAGACCGGCAGACATGGTATCGCTGATCTTGTAGGTATACGTTTTATAGCCGGTGGTATCGGGTACGGTGGAGATGGTACGGAACTCCACCGTGTCTCCAATCTGGTTGTCGCCCACAATGCCCCAGGAATTATTGTCGTTGTGCTTGATCTGCTTGTCAAGACCCGGCTTCTCGCCCTTCGGCTCGGCGCTCACGTCGCCGACCACCTGCATGATGTAAGCGGTGTAGAAATCATCCTGACCGCTTAGGGTGTTGTCCTTGTCCTTGACCAGATAGTAGCCGGCGGAAAGGCCGGAGATGGTGTAGCTGCCGGTTCCCGAAGTGCTCTCAGTCGGGTTTTGCAGATACTTGGCGACTTCCTCCGCAAGAGCCTTGGCATCTGCCTCGTTCTTCAGGTTTGCTGCCTTCTCAGCCGCGTCGCCCAGGGCGGCCTTGCCAGCGTCGGACACGCCGCTGCCCCAGGTGATGTTGGACAGGATTTTGTTCCCGTCCTTCTGGGCCAGATCGCCCGCGAAAATCTGATACGCCTCATAGGTGTGGCCGGTTTTGTCGTTTTTGATAGTGATGGTGTAGGTCTCCGCGGCAGAAGCGGCGGCGGCCAGGGCAAAGACCATCACCAGTGCCAGCAGCAGGCAGGTAAGTTTTCTCAGCTTGTTCATAGTGAAATTCCTTTCTTTTCCTGTTGTTCCAAAATTTGGTTTTCCAAAATACATTCCGTTCAGGCGTCCCTCCTTCTGCGTTTCTTCCGCGTCAGAAGATGCAGCCCGGCGGCCGTCAGTGCCGCGCCGCCCAGGGTGAAGCCCCTGGTGCCGCTGCCGCCGGTCTGGGGAAGCTCATAGACAGGAGCCGGTTCGTTTTCCACGAACTTCTGCTGATCCGTCTGGGACAGATTCAGCGCGCCTGACGGAAGGTTCGTGGGAAGGACATGCTCCGTGTCTTCCTCGTTGGAGAAATAGAAGTACAATACCGGAGGGTCGTCCGGCAGCCGGTAGCCCGCCGGTGCCTTGGTCTCCCAAATGGCATAGAGGGTGTTATAGGCGAAGTTCTCCGGCGCGTCTTCCTTGTCCCGGATCCGGATGGTCAGCAGGCCGTACTCATTGGAGGTGATGGGATTGGCAAACTGTGTCCCGTCCTCCCGCTGATAAGCATACTTGGTGTACTGATAAGGATTCACGGAGGTGTCCACCGTGTAGACGGTGAACTGTGCCCCCGGCAGAACCGTTCCGTAGTCTCCCTTGGCAACCTTATAGATCGCCAGTGTCTTTCCGGAGGTCACCTGGCCGGTGGTACCGGCATCTTCCCACTTGCTCGGGAAGCTATCAGATTTTTTCTCGTAACCCGTTCCCTCCAGCGCAACCTTGTTACTAACGCCAAGCCTGTCGATGATGTAGCCCTCCGGTGCGGCGGTCTCCACCTGATACATGTACTCCAGCCGCAGATGGAACCCGTTCGGCACGTTGGACATGCGCAGGGTGCAGACGCGATTACTGTTATCCTGCGTTTCCTCAAGAACCCATGGCACATGGAGCTGCGTTTCGGTCTGTGTTCCGTCCTCATTCCGGGTTACCTGATAGAGCTTCACTGAACTCTGAATCAGGGACACGTCCATCTGGTAGTTGGCTCCCGGCCATGATCCATCTTCAGCATGCGTATAGGCCCAGATTACCTTCGGGTGGGTCAGGGCATCCACCAGGGTCAGCGTTTCTATACCGTCCTCACCCAGCATCTTACCGTCAGGGTTGATGTCAACCGTATAGCTCAGCATCCGGCTGTTGTTGAGCCATTTGCCGGTTTTGCTCAAAACTTCGGTCTTATCCGGATTGTCATAGGTCCATTCCTGAGTCTGGGTGGCACTGCCGATGCCCGCCACCGTCACGTTGTTGGTGAAGTCGTGCGGTTCTCCGTCTGTGCAATCTACCTCGCAGGTAAAGATAAAGCCAACCCTGGTTTTTGTGGGAAGATCGACGCCGTCCTTGTCTGTCACCTTCAGTGTTACCTGATTGGTATTTGAATCATAGTTTCCTGTGACCTGATACGACGCGCGATTGCCAGCGTTTCCGGAAATATTGCCGTCCTCCCCGATGGCCATATCATGAAACCAATATCCGCCCCATTGCTGCGGGTGAAACAGCTGCAGCTTCGTCAACTTCACGCCAGTGGGCAGAGAATCCGTAATATCCAGGGACTTGCGCTGGGTCTCATCCAGGTAAACGGTCACTTTCCATACCAGTTCACCCTGGCTGGTAACGGTGCTGGTTCCGGATTCCCCATTTCCGTCAGTCTTCTCAACCCCGGATTTCCAGTATTCATAGCTGGCATTTCCTTGCCTCTCACCCGCCTTAAAGGTATTGTAATATGTATAATTCTGCTTGGCCGGGTCGATGGTCAGAGTGGTGTCGTAGGTCACAGTCACGTCCTGGGCATCGCCAGTCGTCGGGAGCCAGCCCTTCAGCAGCTTGATGGTAATCCTCCGGAACTTCACGCCTGGGTAGCTGTCAAGATTATCGTAGTAATCCGGTCTATCCGGCGGACGATACACATAATTTGAAAGGTTAACTTCCATGTCACTTGGCTGGAATCCGAGAGCAGTTTGGAAAGCCTGCACGGCCTTTCGCACCTGATCGGCGGTCATATATACATCGTCTCTGTTCTGATCACCCATCCAGTCGACCAATTCTGTCCCTTGGGGCATCCCTCCGGCGGGGACGTGAATCGTGACTGTCCAGGGCAGAGTTCCGGTGGTGCCGTCCTCAGAGAGGGTCAGTTTGCCGCTGGACTTGCTCACGGAGCCGTCGCTGTCGATTTTGACCCGGGCGGTCACCTCTTCCTCGATGTCTCCCTTGACCAGGTGGGCGGTATTGGAAACGGTCTTCGCGATCATAGCCGGATTGGCCTTGGTCTGATAGGTGATGGTGTAGGTATTGGTGTTCTTGCCGTCTTCCCCCGCCAGGAAGATGATGGAAACCTTTCCGTTCTCCATCTTCTGCTCATATCCTTCGTTGGGTGTGACCTGAATCGTATTGGGAAGTGCCTGGCTCAGCATGTCGTCCGTCAGCACCGCCTCGGCAATGTCCCGTTGTTTGGAGTTGATGATGATCTTCCAGGTGATGGTACCCGCACTCTTGTCATAGCTGCCGAACTTGGCCGCGTCAATGCCCACGCCTACGGTTTTCTCCGTCTTGATCTCATCGCCGGGTTCTTCGGGATCCGGATCGAAGGTGGCCTCGTTTTTCACGGTCTTCTGAGAATCGTCCTCCGGGACATCCGTATAATAAGTAATGGTGTAGGTCTGGTTGTTCTTCTCGCCGTTGACAGGGTTGAAGGTGATCTTCCCGTCCGCATAGACATAACCGTTGGCGGGGGTTACGGAGATATTCGTTCCGGAGGCCAGAGCCTTAAGCATTTCGTCCGTCAGGGTTGCCCCGGCGATGTCGGTGCCATTGGCGTTGACCGTGATCGTCCACTTGATCCGGCCGTCCTCCAGCTGTCCGTTCTTCGTGGCCGTGTGTCGCTTGTCGATGCTGGTAGTGACGGTCTTCTCGTCTGTTACCTCCTGATGCCGGTTTTCATCCTTTGCCTTGACGGTGAGCTTATTCGCCGGATTCATCATCGCCGAGGGGTAGTCCGTCACGTCATAGGTATATACAATATTATAGGATTCATTTTCGCCAAGGCCTGGCAGGTCGTTCATGGTGATGGTTCCGGTACCGGTGTCGGCATTCCAATTCCAGGTGGCTCGGTGTTCCTGTCCCTTCACCGTCACCGTAGGCGCGCCCAATTTCAGGCCATTGGCCGTGATGGTATCCGTCAGGGAGATGGGGCTTGGGGTACCCTTCCTGGAGCTGACGGTCACGGTGTAGGTCAGCTTGCCGTCCTTGATAACGCCGTCTGTAGATTTGCTGGCGGAAATGTCGTATTTCTCCGTTTCGCCGTCGGGGTAGGTGATCTCATTGGACTTGATGATCACCTGACTGTCTCCACCGCCGATCACGATGCTTCCGTCGTCCCGCACCATAGAGGCATCCAGGGTACCCTTGAAATCCACAAAGCCGGTCACGTCGTCAGTCGTTGTTAGGATGTTCGGCAGACTAATTCGCACCTGGTAACGAGTGCCGACCTTCTCAAATCGGTAAGTACCTCTGCCGTCTTGGAAAGGATGATCCTCGTTAAGCAGATTATCCGGGATCTCAATGCCCTCCGGGTAATCATAGGTATAAGTGGTTTCGTTATTGAATTGGGAACCGGGAATCCGGAAGTCGATCCGAATCGTCGTGTCGAACTTATCCTTAGACGGGTCGTAGTCGGCCTTCGGCATGGAAACCACCTTGATCTCCACATTGGGCAGCGATTCCTCCGCTTCTTCCGCGAACAGCATCAGACCGGCCTCGGTCTCCGTGGTCTCCTGAATGGTTTCCTCCGTAGGCGGGGCGGTTTCCTGGGGCTCCGTGGTCTGGGCAGGCGTTTCCTCTGTCTGGGTGGTCTCCACCGGCTTTGGGGGGTAGCAGCTGTCGGTGTGGGTATGCTCCTCCAGGCCGCAGGTCGCTATATTTTCCCAGGCGTAGCAGTCATCGGTATGCTGATGAGGCCCGGTCTCGGCCATGCCGCAGACGAAGACTTCCTCCGCGCGGTAGCAGCCGTCCGTGTGGGTGTGGCCGTCGGTCTCCGGCTGGGTGCAGGTCAGATTGCCCTCCGCGTCATAGCAGCCCTCCCCGTGGGTGTGGCCGTCGGTCTCCGGGGTTTCGCAGCTGAGCACCTGCTTCGTACCCTTGCAGGCATCGGTGTGGGTGTGACCCTCCGACTGGGCAAGGGCGCAGACCAGTGTCCCCCGCTGCCGGGTGTAGCAGCTTTCCGTATGCACATGCTCCGAAAGGCCGCACAGGGTGTCCCGCTCCATGGTGATGGCAGGCAGAATCAGGGCATAGGTGGTGCAGAAAACCACCAGGCAGCCCAGAGCCGACACCAGCTTTTTCCATATTCGATTTTTTCGGTGCCTGGCTCTGTAGCCATCGGCACGCTTGCCCAAATCGATATCCATAGGTCTTCTCTCCCGCAATGATCAATTGACTTTTCCGAAATCAGAAAGGGGCCAAACGCAAAATACGATTTTTCCGACCACCTGCTCCTCCGCCACGCAGCCCACCGCGCTGCTGCGGCTGTCCACGGAGGTGCTTCTGTGGTCGCCCATCAGAAAGAACCGGGATTCCGGCACCTGATAGGGCATTTCCAGGTCGCATTCGCCCAGCGCCTTCTCGGAGACGTAAGGCTCGATCTGCTCCACCCCATCCACATACACGGTTCCGTCCTCCAGAATATTCACCGTTTCCCCAGGGCCGGCCAGCACCCGCTTGACCAGCAGCTTATTGCCCAGGTAAAAGGCGACCAGGTCGCCCTTTTCAAAATGGGAGCCTTTGACGGACACCACGATCTGCCCTTCCTTCAAGGTAGGGGTCATGGAATTGCCGTAAATCTGCAGCACCGGCATCCAGAGCGTGGCCACCAGCACCGCGAAGGCCGCCACCACCACCAGGGTGTACACCGTGCTTTTCAGCACCGCGGCGTAGCGGAATTTGTATTGCTCCCGCTTCAGCTCCCTGCGGAGCATGGAAATTTCCGGGACATCCTTATGTTCCTTGCGCTTCATAGCATTACCTACTATTAAATGTAAAGTCCTCCTGGGTCGGGACGCTCTCCGGCGGCAAGTCCTCTTCCGAGACCCCGGTCTCCATGGCCAGACACTTCCGGCGGGTCTGCTCCAGGAGCCTGTCCGCCTTCTCCCGGGCTTCCTGCTCCATCCGGCGGCAGATCATCTCACTGCGCTCGTTCAGCAGATTGATATTTTGCACATACTGGTCGCAGGCCGCCTGCGCCGCCTCAAAGACCCCGTTCAGGCGCAGAGCCGCCTCGGCAATGGAGCCGGCGGAATTGATCTCGATCACCCGGCTGGCCAGGGCTTCCTCCGCCGCCGCCAGCTTTTTCTTGGTCTGCTCCAGCTCCAGGCTCTGGTCGATCAGCATTTCCAGCAGATCCGCCCGGGAAAGCCGCCTTAGCTCCTTTTCCGTCATCGCTATAACCTCTTTCGCCCGCAACAGCGGGAAAAGCCCGCCTTCCCGGAAGCTCCTTCCGGAAAGGCGCGTCCTGCCGCCATTGGGTTCGCGCCTTTACCCATCTTTCATTCTTTCTTTACGCGTTTTTGATTTTATTTCATTATAGCATGATTTTTCGCCATTTCAATAGCTTTTCCGCTTTTTCTGCAATTTTCACAAAATAGTCGTTACGAAATCGTTTAATCTGCTATTCCCCTTAGCTTAACACTGTTTCGTAGGCGCAAAAACTACGAAAATTTCGTAATTTCTTCCGTCGGATAGGCCTCCGTGTCCAGATCCCGGTAGGGATACGCCCTTCGCCAGCCATCACCTGTATGAATCAGGCTGCTCCGGTGGGCGGACAGCAGCCGCACCAGGGGATAGACGTTCACCCAAATCTCCGAGCTGCATTCCTTCTGGCTTTCCTCGAAGACCAGCTGTAAGCCAAAATGCAGATGCACCGTCTCAATATTGTTCACGTTCTCCCGGTCGGAATAGCCGGTTCTGCCCATAAAGCCCAGCAGGTCTCCAGCCTGGACAATATCCCCCTCCTGAAGGTTCGGCGCGAAGGGCTTGTCCTTCTGCAAATGGGCATAATAATAGTAGCGGCGGCCGTCAAAGGAGCGGATGCCGATCCGCCAGCCCCCGTACCGGTTCCAGCCCATGGCCTCCACCACGCCGCCCTCCACCGCCACCACCGGCGTGCCCAGGGAACCCATCAGGTCGTTTCCCAGGTGCTTGCGCCGGAAGCCGAAGGAACGAGCCGCTCCGAAATCGTTATAGTGACTGTAGCCATACCCGGCGGCAATGGGCGAAAAGGCCTTGAGACCATAGGTCGGAATCCACTGCCCATCCTTTTCGATGGCGTAGCTGCCCACAAGGCCGCCCAGCACCGCTTCGTAAGCCCGGTGATAATAATCATAGTAACGGTAATTGCTTCCCAGCAGCTCCTCCGGGGACTTGTCCCCTTTCAGGTCGGAAACCGCCCTCTTCACCGAGGACAGGCCGCATTTTCCCCCGGTGCGGCAGCCCGCCAGTGCCAGGCTGTCGATCCAGGAAATGTGCTTTTCCTGCTGAGCCGTCAGAATGTCCTGGCGCAGGGCGTATTCCAGGGATTCATAGGGCACGTCAAAATCCACCCAGCGGATGGTCTCCCCTGCCGCCGGCACCGCCAGCAGAAGCACCGTCAGAATGCCAAACAAAAACCGCCTCATACCCTCACCTCTCGGCTTAGGATATGAAGCGGCTTTCTTTTTATACACGATTATGACAAATCCCGAACCACGTCCTTGGCCACCCGGTAGATGTCCTCCATGGTGGTCAGGGATGTGATCTGATTTTTATAGTAGCTGCTGTGGGGAACCCCCCGCAGATACCAGGCGAAGTGCTTCCTTGCCTCCAGGCAGGCGATATGCTCCCCGTGATCCTGCTCCGCCAGCCGGAACTGCTCCAGAGCCACTGCCACCCGGTCGGCAAGGCCTGGCCGCCCTGGGGATTCCTCCCCACGAAGCGCCGCCTGAACCTCCCTAAAAATCCAGGGATCGCCGAAAACGCTTCTTCCGATCATCAGGCCGTCGGCACCTGTGCGCTTTAAGCACCGCGCCGCCGCCTGGCCGTCCGTAATGTCGCCGTTGGCGATCACCGGAATGGACAGCTGTTCTTTGACTTTATGAATCATGTCCCAGTCGGCGGTGCCGGAATAGAGCATACTCCGGGTTCGCCCGTGGACAGCTACCATGGCCGCTCCCGCGTCCTCCATGCGTTTGGTAAAATCCAGCACGTTGATGCTGCCCTTGTCCCAGCCCAGACGGCATTTCACCGTCACCGGCACCTCCACCGTCCGGCTGATCGCCTTCACGATATCCGCCGCCAGCTCCGGCGTGCGCATCAGGCCGCAGCCGTCCCCGGAGCCGGCGATTTTCGGCATGGGACAGCCCATATTGACGTCAATAAAATCGCAGCCGGAGATTTCCAGAGCCAGCACCGCGCCCTTTGCCATAATGTCCGGGTCGTTGCCGAAAATCTGGGCACCGCAGACGCTGCCCTCGTTTTTCCGGAGGAGCTTCGCGCTCTTTTGATCCTTATAGCATAGTGCCCGGGAGGAAACCATTTCCGTCACCGTTACCCCGGCTCCCAGTCGGGCGCAGATTGTCCGGAAGGCCCAGTCCGTGACCCCGGCCATGGGAGCCAGGAAGAGCGGATTATCCACTTGTATGTTTCCGATTTTCATTCGTTTCTCTCTTTCCCGTGCGGCACCGGTGTTTTCCGATGCCGCTCTTTTGATCCTTCTTTTATAGAAACACCGTGGCCAGCCAGGCAAGCCCCGTGACCGCCGCCCCGCCCAAGGCCCACACCGCCCCGGAAAGATACATCCGCCGCTTCCGCGCCGGTTTCTCCGGGCTGCGGATGGCGCACTGGGCTTCTTTCAATAACGCCTCATCGGTGATCCCCTGACCCACAACCCCGTCCTTCAGAATGAAGATGGCCTGCTCGAAGAGCCTCTGCTCCGGCGGATGCACCACGATCACCTGCCGGGAAATGCCTTTTACCATCATTACCGCCTCCTTACGGAGGAAGTATGCCCCAGGAAAAGAAAATTATTCCTGCTCTTTCGGTCGTTTATATCTCCCATGTGGCTCCCATTCCGGCAGCGGATACCGCTGCATGGCTCCGAAAATACGTTCCTTCAAGTCCGGGTAGGTCTGGCTCAGGCTGTAAATCAGCTCCTTGACCTCCTGGCGCTTGGTCACCTTGTCCACCGGGCAGCGATTTGACATCACCGGAAGGCCCTGGCGCACGGCAAAATTGTCCACGGTTTTCTCGTGGAGGTAGAGCATGGGTCGGATCTGGGTAATGCCCGTTCTGTCCAGCTTCGTCACAGGCTGAAAGCAGCTGATCCGTCCCTCGAAAAGCAAAGACATGAGGAAGGTTTCCACCGCGTCGTCATAGTGGTGACCCAACGCCAGCTTGTTGAAGCCCCGCTCCAGAAGTGCCTGATTTAAGGCTCCCCGGCGCATTTTCGAGCACAGGGAGCAGGGATTCTTCTCCTTCCGGTGGTCGAAAACAATCGGGGCGATCTCGGTTTTTACAATCGTATAGGGCACATTCAGTCCGTCGCACATTTTCTGTACCCCGGAGTAGTCCATGCCCAGTCCCATGTCGATGGTGATGCCCTCCAGCGCGAAGGGCTTATTGTAGTATTCCCGCAGACCGGCAAGCAGCGTCAGCAGCACCAGGGAGTCCTTTCCCCCGGACACGCCCACGGCGATTCTGTCGTTCTCCTCGATCATATTATAGTCGTCCACGCACCGGCGGACCAGTCCCATCAGCTTCTGCATTCTTATCTTTTCTCCTAAAACCGGCAAAAATAGCAAGTGAGCATTCAGGAGTATTCGTGAGCATTTAGAAGAATTCAAGAGATTTCTTCGGGCTGCGCAAAAATTCTCAAAAATGCGGTTGACATTTGAATTCCGATGTGGTATAAACTTCTGGTGTCCTGGGGGTCATTGTACACCAGGTGCCTGAAAATGTCAAAATATTTATCCAATTGGAGGAAATCATAATGTCCACTACTCTGCTGAAGAAGGAGACCCTGGACCGCAAGTGGTATGTGATCGACGCTGCCGGCAAGCCTCTGGGTCGTACTGCCGTCACCGCCGCCAACCTGCTGCGCGGTAAGCACAAGTCTGACTTCACCCCCAACGTTGACTGCGGCGACAATGTCATCATCATCAACACCGACAAGGCTGTTCTCACCGGCAAGAAGCTGGAGCACAAGAAGTACTATCGTGTGTCCGGCTGGATCGGCGGCCTGAAGGAGACCAAGGCTCGTGACATGATGGAGGCGCGCAGTGACTACGCCATGGAGCTGGCCGTCAAGGGTATGCTGCCCAAGAACACCCTGGGCAAGAACGCGCTGACCCGCCTGCACCTGTACAAGGGTGCCGAGCATCCCCACGCCGCCCAGAAGCCCGAAGCCTGGAACCTGGACTAATTTGGAGGTAACTTAGAATGTACGAGAGCAAGAAGAAGTATTTTTACGGCACCGGCCGTCGTAAGTCCAGCGTTGCCCGCGTTCGCGTCTACGAGAACGGCACCGGTTCCATCATTGTCAACGGTCGTGACATCGACGACTACTTTGGTCTGGAGACCCTGAAGCTGCTTGTCCGTCAGCCCCTGGTCACCACCGATCTGCTGGGCAAGGTTGACATCATTGTGTCCGTTGCCGGCGGCGGCGTTTCCGGTCAGGCCGGCGCCATCCGTCATGGCATCTCCCGTGCCCTGGTCACCCTGAACCCCGAGTACCGGGCTTCTCTGAAGGCCGCCGGCTTCATGACCCGCGACCCCAGAATGAAGGAAAGAAAGAAGTACGGCCTCAAAGCCGCACGTCGCGCGCCTCAGTTCTCCAAGAGATAACCGGCTCCGGAGCCTTTGGAATTTCATACAAGTGTCCAAAAATTCTTCGGAATTTTTGGACACTTCCGTCTGTCAAGAAACCCACGCTTTCGCTGGGTGAAAGCGGCTGAAGGAAGCGGTGATACAGAACTTTTTGAAAAGGTCGGTAATCTCAACGGTTTTCCGAGCGGACGCATAGCAAATAGCTTGTATATATCCCTCATTCGGGCGGCTGTTTTTCAGACAGCCGCCCTTTTTCTATATCCAAATTCAAGTGTCGTGATTGCGGCGGAAAATCCGGGTTTTCTTCCCGTGTGCGGGAAGAAAAAATTAGTAGAATATTTCCCATTTATATGGTACAATTCTTCTGATAAATCAAACGATTGGGGTAACCATATATGAGTCTAACTACAAATTCGCCCGTTTTTCCAACTGTATCCGGTTCATCAGCCAAAAAACGCGGCATATGTCTCATGAACGATTCCTTCCCTCCGGTGATTGACGGCGTGGCCAACGCGGTCACAAACTATGCCTCCATCATCCAGCGCAGCTATGGCGACGCCACCGTAGTGACACCCTACTATCCCGATGCCGACGACAGTGCCTACCCCTTTCCGGTGCTGCGCTATCCCAGTATCGATACGACGAAGCTGGTCGGCTACCGGGCAGGTTTGCCTCTGTCCCCGGAGCTGATGGCGCAAGTTGAGGAGCGTCGCATTGACCTGATCCATAGTCACTGCCCCGTCACTTCCACGGTGCTGGCCCGGATGCTGCGGCGGCGTCTGCATGTGCCGCTGGTGTTCACCTACCACACCAAGTTCGACATCGACATTGCCAATGCCATCCATAGCAAGCGGCTGCAGGAAGCCTCCATCCGGCTGCTGGTGCAGAACATCTCCGCCTGCGATGAGGTATGGACAGTCAGCCGCGGCGCGGGGGAAAATCTCCGCTCCCTGGGCTATCAGGGAGAATACATCGTCATGCCCAATGGCGTGGACATTCCGGCCGGCCGCTTGCCGGAGGAGGCGGTACGCGCCGTAAGCGAAGGTCTTGACCTGCCGGAGGACGTGCCGCTGCTGCTGTTCGTCGGACGCATGATGTGGTACAAGGGACTGCGGATCATTCTGGACGCGCTGAAACAGCTGAAGGGCGAGGGGCAGGACTTCCGCATGGTGTTCATAGGGAAAGGCACCGATGGAGAGGCAGTCCGTGCCTATGCCGAAGAGCTGTGTTTGGGCGACAAGGTGTTTTTTCTGCCCCCTTGCTATGACCGGGAAATTATCCGGGCATGGTATTGCCGTGCCGACCTGTTCCTGTTTCCCTCCACGTTTGATACCAACGGTCTTGTGGTGCGTGAGGCGGCGGCCTGCGGCCTTGCCAGCGTACTGGTTGCCGGAAGCTGCGCCGCCGAGGACGTTACCGATGGGCGCAGCGGCTTCTTCATTGAAGAAAACGCCGCTTCCATGGCGGCGATGCTGCGCCGCTTGCTGCCCAGGCGGGAGTTGACACGGCAGGTAGGCGAAAATGCCCGGCGGGAAATCTACATCTCATGGGACACTTCCGTTGCCAACGCCTGCCGTCGCTATGAGGTGGTGCTTGACAACTTCCGCCGAGGGATCTATCCCGCACGCGACACCTGGGTGGATGAATTGCTGCTGGGCACGGCAGAGTCGCTGGATGCCATCAACCGTCTTCGCGCCATCCCCCAGCAGCTGCGCGCCGCTGTGGGCGAGGATGTCCGCCAGTGGCAGGACGAGATACAAGAGGATCGTCTGAACGCGCGGGAGGATCGCCAGAAGCTGCAGGAAAAGCTGTCGCGGCTGCGCCAGCGGATCGACCGGTATCTGTGAAGGCGTTTCCATCGGGTCCGTACGAAAACCGGAACCGAAAAGCAAAGCGATCCACCATTAAGATGCGGAGCCTGCTTCCCTGATTCACGCAGAGGAAGTGGACTCCGCTGTTTTCTGCCGGTTTGTATTTCCGCGACCCTTCCGAAGTGTGATGGGGATATTTCACGCTTTTTCGACCACCATGCTTGACAGGGGAGGTTTAATGTGTTAAACTTCATCTATCAGGATTTAACGCATTAAACCGAAAGGAGCGTCACAAATGAATACCCCGAAAATTTTTGAAAGCGAATACCGCTTCTGCCTGATTCTCTGGGAGCACGAGCCGATCCCTTCCGGCCAGCTGGTGCAGCTTGCCAGGGAAAGCCTGGGCTGGAGCAAGGCCACCACCTACACCGTGATCCGGCGGCTGTGTGAGCGGGGGGTGCTGAAAAACGAAAACACCATTGTTTCCTCCCTGGTCTCCAAGGAGGAAGCCCAGGCCTCCCGGCTGGAGGAAATGGTGGAGGAAACCTTTGAAGGCTCCATGCCCGCCTTCATTGCCGCCTTCTCCAAATCGAAAAAGCTGTCCCGTCAGGAGGTCGAGCAGCTGCAAGCCATGATCGATGGCTTTCAGGAGGAGTGAGTATGGCACCATTTTTACGGAATCTGCTCACCGCCAGCCTTCACGGAAGCGTTGTGATTCTGGCGGTACTTCTGATCCGGCTGCTTCTTTGGAAAACGCCGAAAAAATACATCTGTCTTCTTTGGCTGCTGGCCGGTATCCGGCTGCTGATGCCAATCGAAATTCGCAGCGACCTGAGTTTGCAGCCCCGGCTCAATATCCCTCTGGCAAATGCGTCTGCCGCAAGGTGGGCGGGAGCTATTTCCCTGATTTGGGCAGTGATCGCCCTGTGCTTCGGCGTCTACAGCTTGATCTCCTATCTGAAATTAAAGAATCAGGTGCGGGAAGCTGTCAAAATCCGGGGCGGTTGGGAATGTGATCGGATCGAGACCGCCTTTATTCTTGGATTTATGAAGCCGAAAATCTACATTCCCACCGGATTGGACGGCCAAAGCCGCCGCGATATCCTGGCTCATGAGCGCACCCACCTGGATAAGGGCGACCACTGGATCAAGATGATCGGCTTTCTGGCGCTTGCCCTGCACTGGTTTAACCCGCTGGTCTGGATTGCGTACATTTTACTGTGCAAGGATATTGAAATGGCCTGCGATGAGCGCGTCATTCGCTTTATGGAGCTGGATGAACGGAAAGCCTACTCCACCGCGCTGCTGCGCTGCTCCAGCCGAAGTGCCCACTTCGCCGCCTGTCCGGTTGCCTTTGGCGAAGTCAGTGTAAAGAGAAGAATCCTGTCTATTCTGAATTATAAGAAGCCAAGCTTCTGGCTCAGTCTTCTGGGCGTTCTTGCTTTCTTCTTTGTGGCGATCTGTCTGCTGACGACACCTCCGGCTTCCGACCGGCCGACGCCGGAGCAGGCTGCCCAAAAAGCGGAGATTGAGCGGTGCCGTCAGGACTTGGAGGCACGGCTTACGGGCGAAGAATTTTACTCTGAGATGTACGGAACCGACAGCAACGGCTCTGTACGCTGGAACGTTACGCTGCTCCGGCAGGGCGCGGATTCCATGTGGAAGCTGAACGCCAACACCTCCGAACCCACAGATGGAGAAATGATTCGTGGGGGAAAGCACTATGCCTGGTATTCCGGAAGTTGGATGGAGACGGAATCGGCAGAATCCCGGTTGGATACATGGCTCCGTCTGCTTTCCTGGTCTGCTGATACGGCGCAATTCGTCAGTGACACGCCGACAGACAGCGGCAGAGAGCTGGTATTCACAAGCACATGGGAAAGTGCAGACAAGGCTGTCCACACAGAAACCATAACCGCCTTTTACGATCAGGACGGGAATCTGTCTTCTCTGCAAATCGAGCAGCCAAATTATGAGAATACCGCAAAAATCCACCTGTCCTTTGACTACATCGGCAATTTTGTCGGCGAAGAAAAAACCGTTTCTGATTTCTTCCGGGATGAGGAAGCGGCGATCGCGGACGGCGTTGTGACGGAATCCGAATTGGAGGGACAGTCGGAGCTGAATCGTTGGGGCGTCAATTTCCGGGTGGATGACGACCGGCTTTCCGCCAGAGGCTCCGATGTTTATTTCGGCCAAAGTGATTCTGGACGGGGCAGCGTAACCACCACGGACGAGTACTGGCTGGAAAAGAATGTGGACGGAAGCTGGGAGAAGCTGCCCACAATCGCTGCCCCGAAATGGGAAAATCAGAGCTTCTGTCTGGGCAAAGGCAGTTCCACCTACGGCTATCTGGATTGGACGCCGATTTATGGGGAATTGGAAGCGGGACTTTACCGCATGGGCAAGCTGTTCCGGTGCTACGACGACACGGATCGCTACAACAAGGAGGCTTCCTTCTACTCGGAATTCCGAATCTCTGAGAGCGTGGACCTGGCGGCACCGGAAACCAAGGCCGCTGTGGAACGGTGCTACGCCAAACTGGAAGAGCTGAAGAGCCGGAAAACCCTGCATTGGAAATCGATCCTCGGTTCGGACGAAGCGGAAATTTGGGCGGACGGCGAGGATTACCTGCGTATATCCACCTACAATGGCCCGGAAGTTCCGGAAAGTCAATGGACAGAGTACGAACGGTCTCTTTTCCCCCGAACCGATACGACTGTTCGTTACGATGGTGTTGGCTATGAAACCATTCGGGAAGACCCGGAGGTGCTGACCAGCAAGGTACTGGGTTTGGGAATCAGTACCCTGTCTCCGACCCGCGGCGGCTGGGACTGGATGGGCAGCATTGCCGAAGAGCTGAATATGCTCTTCTTTGAGCGGGGCAATCACACCATTTCCTTCCCGGAAGGCGTTGGCGTCGTCAGCGATGAAATGGTACGCTTCGCGACGGATTGGACGATCAGCGATGGTACAAGCGATGGTATACAATGCGGAGCGGTGCTTACCTATCGCTTTGATTCCAACGGTGCGCTTTGCTATCTGGAATATCAGAGCAAGGATATTTCCGGCGACAGCTATGTTTCGTCCATCGAAATCTTTGACGAATCTGCCGAGGAAATCCATGGAAAAATCACAGATGCCCTTGCGGATCTGGTGGTAGAAAGCTTCTCCTGGCAGGAAGCGGAAGCGAAATACACCGGCGGCGGCTTCAACATCCGGCAAACGGGCTTCGTCAATACCCAGGTGAGTCCCATAAGCAGCCCGGTGGAGGCCGCAAGGCTTGCCATGAAGGAATATCCACAATTGGCAAACGAATTCTCCATCCATGTGTATCAGGATAAAACCATGGGCATGTGGAAAGTCACCATTGAAAGTGAAGTGCAAATCCAGTCTGAGTATGAGTTCCGGGATGTCTATCTTTCCGACAGCGGCATCACGCAGCTGCTGATATATGAGGGTCCCCTCAGCTTTGACGAACCCAGAAAGTAGTTAAGCGGTTTCTTTCAGCCATCCATCCCACCGGGGACATTGCCGGGCTTGCCTTTTCAAAACACAAATGGCCTCCCCGGAATCTTGGGAAACTCTGAATAAATCGTCGGCGGCTGGACAACGGATCTTTTGCCCCGACTGTGCAGTTTGAAAAACTTGAAAGACATACAGTATTCCTGCGTTTTTCAAGCTTTCATTTGTGCCAAAATCTCTCGCTGCCAGCTCTTGCCGATTTCATCAGAGCTTCCCTTGATATGTACCCCCAATACTGGACACCCGGTATTGGGGGTACATATCGGTTTTTAAGTCATCTCGTCCAGCTTTTCGTTGATGGTGTCAGAGACCTTCCAGGCCACGTCCTCCATCTTGTTTGCCGCCTTGGCCGCCAGACGGCGGGTGGGGTTGGTGCGGGGCATCATCAGCACCGCCACGGCACCGGCCGCCGCGCCGATCCCGGCGGTAAGTGCCCATCCTTTCATTCCCATACTTGCTCCTCCTTTCTGGGTTGTTCGGTTATTGGGGTCTATCTGAAAACCGGAAATATGACCAACAGCAAGGGATTTTCCCCTGATGAAGCCATTTTTCCCGGGAATCCTTTGTGCATTGCAAGGAAAAATGGCGCACAGCAGGCGGGAAAAACCCGCTGCCCGGGCATGTTGACGGTTTTCAGATAGACCCTAGTATGCCCGGTTCCGGGAAAAACACTTCTGGAAGGATTTGTGCTTTTCAAGGTGCAGTGACGGGAAAGGGGTCTGGAGCTGCTGCAAGGTGGATGAAGCGGAACCTTCCGCGCCGCGTTGCAATGCTATAAGCTATGTAGGGCAGCCAACCGGCTGCCCGGCTTTATTTGATGGGCATGGAGCGGCCGTTGGCACCGGGAAGGGGGGTTTCGCCGCTGACATCGGTGGAAGCGGTGCTCTCGTCTACCAGAGGGCCGTTGCCGTGGTTCACGGTCTCATCGGTTTCAGTGGGCACCGTGGGCTGGCCGGTCGCCTCCGTAGGCCGGGAGGTAGTCATCGTGGTTTCCTCCGTGGTGGGTAGCATGGTGCTGGGGGCGGTCATTCCCCCATTCCGGTTCGTGCAGCCGCAGCCGGTGAGCATAGCGGCGGTCAGAACCAGGCTTGTAAACAAAGACGCAATGGTTTTCATTTCATTCCCTCCAGAATTTTTGGTTCGACAGTATTATTTCCTTTGCTTTCCGGTTTAGCCTGGTAAATATTCCCAGATTTCGGATTTCCATTTTGTTTTATCGATACAAAAAACGCAAATATCCATTGCATTTTTCCCGGTTTCCATGTATAATAGAAAATGTCAAATAAGGGGAAGGTTCTGAGAAAACCGGCAAAGGACCCTTCTTTTCGGATCGGGGGGATTGCGAAAGGAGGTCTGACCGCCGTAAATAAGAAAACAGGGCTTTCCTTCGGATTAGGGAGGATCCTTTTATGAAAAAACTGGTAGCAAAAAAGGACGTGCAGTGCATGGCCTGTCTGCAGTGCGTGACTGCCTGCTCTGAGGCGTTCTACAAGCAGGCGGACGTAACTCTGTCCTGCATTCAGATTGTGGCCAAGGGCACCGGTGCCAAGCCCAACACCTGCATTCAGTGCGGCAAGTGTATGCGTACCTGTGAGCACGAGGCCATCACCCAGAATCCCAAGACCGGCGTGTACATGATCAATAAGAAAAAGTGCACCGGCTGCGGCAAGTGCGTGGAGGCCTGCCCCATGCAGGTCATGGTGCTCCAGGACACCGCCTCCAAGTGCATCGCCTGCGGCATCTGCGCCAAGGCATGCCCCATGGACGTTCTGGAAATCGTGGAAAAGTAAGGCTTTCCCGGGCGGGCAGCTTCGGCTGCCCGTTTTTTCTGCGCAAATAATGAAAATGGAGGCAAACCCATGAATCCGGAAGAAAAGAAACGAAAAATCTGGCTGGCGGCAATCCTGGGGATGATCGGCCTGCTGCTGATTGGCGTCATTGCCGCAGGGGTTTATCTGCGGCACATGGTGGGACTGGTGCGCTCAGCGGAGGAAAATACCGTAGCGACCCTATCTCAGGAGGAGCTGGAAGCACTGATGGGAACCACCGAGGAGGCCACCACCAGCCCCGAGGATACCTGGCCCCAGGTTGTGTCCGATCAGAACATCACGAACATCATGCTGGTGGGTCACAACTACCGGGAGGATGAGCCCAACATGCTGGCGGACACCATGATTCTGTGTTCCGTCAACCGGCAGGACAAGGCCCTGCGCATGGTGTCCTTCCTGCGGGATCTCTACGTTCCCCTGCCTGCCTACGCCGGGCACTCCGGTGGCCGGAACCGGATCAACGTGTGCTACGCCCTGGGAAGCCAGTGGAAGCGATCCTCTCTGGGCGGCATGGAAATGCTGGCCAAGTGCATTGAGCAGAATTTCGGCGTCCATGTGGATCACACCATTGAGGTCAGCTTCGATACCTTCATTTCCATCATCGACACCCTGGGGGGCGTGGAGGTGGATCTGCGGAACGACGAGGCCCAGTGGGTCAACCGG